>Ga0172381_10004338_pt1 | contig 14726 bp, 4 predicted proteins | sample Leawel6488metaG_FD_119754 | JGI IMG/M metagenome (GOLD analysis project Ga0172381, IMG submission 119754) | Leachate microbial communities from a municipal landfill in Southern Ontario, Canada - Leachate well 64-88 metaG | ecosystem: Engineered > Solid waste > Landfill > Unclassified | place...
ATGTGGGACTGTTGAAGAAACTTCTTCGGCATGCCCTAAAGACGAAACGTTTGACACCCAAGTATCAATGGAGCAGTAAAATTGAAGACACCCCAAAAGCAAAGGAACCCACGGGAGGAGGAGCAGGAGAGGCGGAGTGACCGGGAGTTACAGAGCCGGTTACATATAGTCTCCGGTGCTTTGGCAGGGGCTCTTGCCGCTTGTGGGCATTCTCATAGGGATATTCATACGAAGCTCCGACAAATGAGTGCCGACATACAGAAACTTCAAGTAGGGACTGTACGTCGAAATGAGGATATGGATCTTTGGCCGGAGGAAGAATTGAATGCTCGGGCTAGGGAAAGACAACAAGCGAAGAAACAACAACAGGTGAATACAGATGGCTAAACGGAATAAGGCAGAGGAAGTCGTTGAGGTTCGTGAGTTGCCCCCGAGACCAGGGGTGAAGATCGGGAAGCCAGAGAAAATTGTGACCTCAGCAATGCGACTCAAGTTGGCTTCTGGTTTGACTACGTCGGGAACGATGATGGGGACGGGGGGAAATTATTATTCTCCTGAGCTTTCTTCCGACTTCCTGGAGTTACCCCAAAGTAGGGATGAACAGCGGAACTACTATCGTTTCTTCTACGAGTACGAGCCGTTTGTCGGGCAAGCTATTGATAACCATGTGGAGCTTCCTCTTTCTAAACTTAGACTCCGTATGCCGAAAGCGAAGAACAGGGAGCTTGCCGAGAAAGCTATGCGTTTTTGCGAGAACTGGGCAAAACGTGTAAAGCTGCTTCAGAAGTTGATGTATATCACGAGGGAGTATCATCTTTTAGGTGAGGCGGTTATTCTTTGTGAGGATACAAACCCGGAGATGCCGCAAGAGATTGTGGCACAGCAGATACGAGAAGTTCGAGAGGACGGGTCTTTGCTCGAAAGGTGGGAAGACTATCCGGACGCTAATGAACGGGCCGTGGCTTGGCTCAAAAAGAATTATAATGGTTGGACAACAGTACGGGTACTTCCTCCGGAGCAAGTTAAAGTGGAAAGCTTTCCACTCTCTGATGAGTTTCTGGTGGAATTCGTGCCCGATGCTAAGAGTAAGGCAATTGTAGAGAGGGCGCAACAAGGAGATCCCCAGGCAGCGAAGATTGTACGAGGGATGCCTGGGGATATGGTGCAGGCCATTACAGAAGGTCGTAATCCTGTGCTGAATACTGACCCGGATGCCGGAACATTTGTTCATATTTTGGCTAGAAAATGCTCTGATTATGAGCCCCATGGACAGTCTATTTTGCAGCGTTGCTTTTTACCTGGAACATCTATCTGGATTAAACGGGACGGGGTTATACAACAAGTCGCTGTTGAGGACGTGCAGGAGGGGGAGCTTTTATTGACACATAAAGGTCGCTTTAGGCCTTGCAAGATTGGGAGCAGACTCGTAAATGAGGACGTTATCTCTTTGGGTGTGGAAGGTATTCAGGAACCGCTTAAGTTGACATCGGAGCATAAGGTGCTTCGGGTATTGGGAGATGGAACGGAAGAATGGATTGAGGCCGGAAAATTACAGGTGGGCGACTTGGTCAAGGAAGGGCATGTTGCTCCCTCTGAGGAGCCTGTTACGGAGATTGACTTTGTTGAGGGGTGGCGGGGTCGGGAAATCTGTGTGAAGACACGAGAGGACCGGGTCACAAAGGACCGGAAGCTAACGGTAGTAGAGGCTGTTACGGAGGCAACAGGGGTAAGAATTGTTTTCAGCTACCAGAATGATGATAGGAATAGGGCTAGAGCAAAGGAGGGAATGCAGAAACTTTTGCTTTGGGCTTCGCAGCTCAAAAGTCCGATTGTGGCTACTCAGGCTGAGGTGGCTTTAGAGGCTGGGGTGTCGAAGCGAGACGTTCGTGTATATGCCCCACGGTTACGGGCAGAGGGTCTTTTGCGGACAGTCATAAAGCCCCTGGCGCCGGGTAAGGGTAAAGCTGTGACTTGGTACCCAGCTCTGACTAGCCAGTTACCTTTGTTACGAGAGACTGTTTCTTCCCCCCTCGGAAAGATTTCTATAACGGAAGATTTTTGTTATCTTCTTGGTACCTGGCTAGGTGATGGCTGTATTTGGACAGCTTCAGATCGCTTTCTTAATACCCATAGTTTGGGCTGGGCTTTGCACGATTCCGAGCCGGAGCTTCGGGATAAGGTTCTGTTGCTTTTGACTCAGACTTTTGGTACGGGAAATATTAAACAGGGTGCTTTACTAGGGATTGAGGAGGGTGGTGCCCACTCTGTTCGGGTGGAGGATCCCCTTTTGGCTCGTTGGTTTATGGAAGAGTTTGGGCACGGGGCAAGAGGAAAGCATTTACCGGAGTGGATTTTCAGTCTCCCTGAAGATCATTTGTGGGCTTTGCTTCGTGGTCTTTTGGATACTGATGGTTGTTTGGGTCAGAATACGATAAGTTTTCACATGGCTAATGCCGTGCTGTTGGATCAACTGCATCTTATTTGTACTCGGTTAGGCCTTCACACCCAGCGTCAAACAAGGAAAAGAAAAGCATCCTCTTGGACAAGACACTGGGACGCTAAGAAAGGTGCCCAGGAGAGGACATATACATATCCTGAAAGGTGGTTTTATTTACTGTCCTGCAATCGGTCTTCAGATGTACGTCAGTGGGCTCAAGGCTCCGTGAAAGGGGCCAGAGTAACGTTGCCGGATCGGAAATACGAGTGGACAAGCAAGTTTAAAAACGGGTGTTTGACACGTAAGATTCTCACCAAAACAGCAGAGGCATATGAGGGTCCAGTTTACTCTTTTGGTGTGGCTGAGGATGAGTCTCACGTGACCCAGTATTTAGTAACACACAACTGTTTACGCACACTTGTGCTTCGCGACAAAGTCCGACAGGCGCTCACAGCTATCGCTTCACGTCATATGACGCCATACAGACTAGTGTATGGTGAGGATATGAATGAGGAACAGACGGAAGCTCTTCGAGAGCAGGTGGACTTGGTTCTTCAAGACCCGGATTACTCCATTGTAACGAACTTCCAGGTTAACTGGGAAGAGATGGGTGCCGATCAGAGGCTCCCGGATTGGTCTTGGGTCATGGAGATGACAAACCAGCAGCTTTATGCTGGCCTTGGGGTTACAGAGTCTCTGCTGACAGGGGAATCTTCTTACAGTGGGGATCGTATCCATTTGGAAGTGATCAATACTCGGTATATGTTCCTCAGGGAAGTAATTCAGGATCTCGTGGAGGAGAAGTTCTTTGCCCCGATGTGTCGTCGAATGGGTTTTGTCGAGGAGGATGAGGATGGGAATATGCAGACCATCACTCCAGGCCTGTCTTTTACACGTCTTGCTTTGCGGGATACGGCAGATACATTTGATGCCTTGTTTAACTTGTATCAGAAGGGAAGCTTGGATATTGATATTATCCTTGACTTGCTCAATATTGACCCTGTGACAACGCAGGAGAAGATTGCTCGTGACATGTTCACGCCCAATGATGCTCTCTTCAATGAAGTTCTTCGTGGTATTTACGGCAAGGCTGGGGATCTCTTGGTAGACGGGACTACCGTGATGGATAGGATTGCTGACAGTATGGGTTTGAAGTATGAGAAGCCGAAGGATGATTCTGGTCGTTTCTAATCCTATTCTCAGCCTCTCTTTGTGGGGGAGGTGTTCTGATGTCCAAGAAATGGCTCAAACTTAATTCCGCAGAGACAGGGATAAAGACTGGAAACCATACCGATGTCGGTTTTTTCATTCCTTTGCCTTCTGATCAAGCGGCTGCTTTCCCGTCTCTTGGGGCACAGGACAAATCTCCCCCACACGTAACTTTCCTTTACGTTGGTGCTATCTCTAAGGAGTCAGAAGGGCATTTTCTCCAGGTTGTGGAGAAAGCGCTCTCTAATGCGGTACCGAAGGTGCGTGCCCGGACTAGCACTGCCCCAGAGTACTTTGTGCAACCTGTCCAGGGAACCAGGGTAGCGGTTTTGCCTGTGCGTTTCAGTTTCGACATGGCAGCTTTACGTTGGAGACTCCGAGAAGCTCTTTTGGATGCGGGGTTTCAAGTGGCGGATAGTTTCCCGTTGCTTTACAAGCCTCATGTTACCTTGGAGTACCTGGAGGATTTGGACACGCCGTATAAGGGGACGATCCCTAGAGCTGATTGGGTTTTCTCTGGGCTAGAAATATGGGGTTTGCCGAGTGTTGTGACAGTTCCGTTGGCAGGGGCTAAAATGGGGAAGAAAGCAATGACCCAACAGAAATCTGTGGCTTTGATGAAGTTCCTTTCCGAAGGGGCCCGGAAACTTGGGGTGGCAGAGCATATTTATGTCGTAGGTGGGGCTGTTCGGAATTGGGTTATTAAGGAGCCCATCAAGGATATTGACGTTGTGGTGGATCAAATTGCTTTGAAGCGAACTGATGCCTCAGATTGGTTTGCCAAACAGGTACAGAAGGCTATTCCGGTGGAAACGAGTTTGGTGACGAACAACTACGGGGTAGCCATTCTTACCATAAAAGGGGACTGGGAGTTGGCTGGGGAGTCGATGGCCGGGGAGGTTATCGAAATTGCCAATACCAGGAAGGAATCTTATGGCGGTGCTGAGGGTAAAGGGTATAAACCGCATTTGGTGGAACCCGCTGATATTGCAGAGGATGTCCTACGGCGTGAGTTCTCCGTGAATACGTTGCTGTGGCGTCTCTACGATTTGGCTGAAGGGCCGGATAAGGCAGAGATTCTCGATTTGACTGGCTGTGGTCTTCGAGATTTGAAGGAGGGGTGGCTACGGTGCCCCTCTGACCCTGATAAAACGTTTGCAGATGACCCGTCGAGGATGATCAGGTCGACGAAATTTTTTTTAAAGTATGGTTTCAAGCTGAGCTCCGAAGTGGAGGCAGCCATCAGGCGGAACAAGGAAAAGCTCCACAACATTCCAGCAGGGCATCTTTCCAACATGCTTATCGGAACCTTTTTCGAGCCCGGTGTTGGGAAAAAGGCACTTCTGGAGATGGATAGACTTGGTCTCTTGGACGTCATCCGAGACATTGCTAGGACAGACAAGGCTTTCCAGCAGGCGTTGGGAAATTGGGCAGATAGTCGGGCGTCGTTGGACTTTGTGTTTGATTTGATGGATCTCGGGATGCCTTCCGGTAAGAGATTGAATTTTCTAACTCCGGCACAGAAGGATCGTGTACGGCAAATTGTCGTACAGATGAGTGCCCAGGAGTCTGATGCTTTTGTCAAGATCTTGGAGCAACCGGGCAAAGTACTTGATATGCCAAGTTTCATTCAGGAGTTTGGTTTGCAAGGAGCGGAGATACGCCGTTTGCTGGATGCCGCCAGGCATGCTTTAATGCTAGACCCCAAGTTGATAGGGCAGAGGGAGAAGTGGACAACGTTGGTTCGGGATTCTTTGCAGGGGGGGATGAAGCGGCAAGCGGCGGAAGCCCAAATTGTGTGGGATTTAGTGTTAGATTGGAAGTCTGTTCTTCGTGTGTGGGGGCGTTTTATCGCTTTTGTGCAGGAGTTCCAGAGCGCTACAACGGTCTGGCCTCGTGTAGACGTTGCCTTTAGGCAAGACAATATGCTGGCTGTGGTAAAGCGTTTGAAGGAGCAGAGCCCGGAGCGTTTAGGAAGTGTCTTTTTAACGAGGCCGCTAGGTAAGTGGCTGGATTTAGCTGGCGTTTGGGAACTGTATAACGAGCAGATGCTGATGGTACGGGGTGAAATTCAGGGTTTCCTAGAAGAGGCTCAGGACTATGCCGAGAGCCCTAAGCCGTCAGAGCTGCAGTTTGAGAAAGTTATGCAGAGTTACACCCGTGCGGCACAGGAGTTGGGCCATATTGCAGAGGACATTAATAAGGAGCTGAAACAGGCTGGGCCGTTACATTTTGAGTATCAAGGGTTTAAGGTTCGCAATCCGGGAGGTTTGCCAGATAAAGCGGTAAAAGCCTCGCTGGATGGGATTGCCTATGTTCTGGCCCTTTTTCGAAAGAAGGGTGCTGAGTCTGTACTACGGGAATCTGTGAGGGGCTTTATTCTCTATTCTGATTTGGGACCAAGGGTAGCAGGATTTTACTCTTCTCAAACCCGAGAAATTGTTTTTTCAGCACAGGCTTTGAAGGAGAAGCGGGGGCGCCTTTTCTCTAATTGGGTGCACGAAGTTTTTCTACATGAGATAGGGCATCATGTACACATGTCTCTTTTGTCCCCGGGGGCAAAGGCTGAATGGGACAGCCCCTGGAAACCTATTAAAGAGGCTCCGGAGAAACGGCAACAGAGCCTGGAGGGGCTTCAGCGACTGACGGAAAACAATCGGGTTAAGTATTTTGAGGCTCTTCGTTACCATAGCGGGAACATTGTAAAGGTCGTGAAAACGCTTTCTTCTGTGGAGAAAGTTAAGTTTCATGCCTGGTTGCGAGAGCCTTTGTCAGGGGATCCTTTCGTGACACCAAAGCAGCTTCGTTGGACGCAAAGGGGCCGAAGGCTTCAGGAAGCGTTACAAAACCCCTATGCGGAAGAGAATCGTCTCTTTTTACAAAGAGTTCAAGAAGGCTCTTTGGCTGTTACTTGGCCTGCAACGTACTCGTTAAATCTTGACCCTCAGGTTGTGGAGGAGTTTCTTCCGGAAGCGGCGGAGGCTCTGAAGCAACAATTAGGCAGTCCTTCCGACTATGCTTTATCCGATGAGTTGGAGGACTTTGCCGAGACATTTGTGCTGTTTATGACTAGCCCAGAGAAGTTGTCTCCTACAGCTCGTTTTCGTATGCAACGGACGTTATGGCTATCCGGGATGGGGGGCAAGCCGGTCATGAGAATTGCACAGCGGTGGCTCCGAGGGCAGTCGAGTAAACGGGTAGCTTCTCGCTTTCTGGCTACGACGTTGAAGTTCGATGTAAGTCTTGTGGCTAAATTAAAAAGTGACCTGCGACGTATGACAGAAGTCTATCGGTCCCTAATGGCGGAGGCTTCGGGGCGGGGAGAGGACACGGAAGCTTCACGACAGGAGATAAAGGCATACCTGGAGGCAAAGGCGCTCTTCAGGACGTTCCGTTTGAATTTGGATCGTCTGCTGTTCAGGACACTTCTACAACAACCGGAGGAGGCCACCCAACATGACTTGGAGAAGGAAACATGGCAGGCCTCGGAGCTTCGGGCGAAAGCTTGGGGTGCTGTGACAGAACTTGGCTCTCTTTTCCCTGAGACTTGGGACTACAAAACAGACACCTATATTCCCGCCCCTTGGGAAATGGTACGAAAAAGGGAGCAAAACATCCGCCGCTATCAGGAATCTTTCCGTGAACTCTGGAAAGCGTTGGCCGAGTATATCCGCAGTGAGGCGGCAGAGGATGGGGTCGTGACAAGGCACGTGGAGGTGGATGAGACGTTCTCACTGGGTTCCACGAAGGTAGTTATCCGTTATTACCAGGATGAGAATAAGGATTGGACAGATAGAGAGGTTAAGGCTCTTTTTCAGCAACTTCGACAATGGATCACCAATATAGAAAGAGTTTTTCCCAAGGCTACTCAGGATCTAGTCCTTGTTGTTCACTACAGCTCGGAGCATCGAGGTGCTAGTGGCGTTTATGAGCCCAGGGATGGGCAAGTTCATCTTTATCCCTGGGGTTTGCAGGAGAGCACCTTCGTTCATGAGGTTGGGCATAGATATTGGTATCGAGTTCTCCCCCCCAATGCCAAACATTACTGGGAGAAGACAGTTCAATCTAAGCAGGGAGAATTTTACAAAGTGGACATTCTATCCTTCATGCAGGATGTTTATCAGCCTGTTTGGGCTAAGATAAAGGATAAGCCTTGGCGGGAGAGAAGAGTACTTCTGCAAAGGTATGTTGAAGGGCTGCAGTTAGACCCGAAACGGGAAGCGGCCTATCTGTATTTGGCGAAGAATGACCCAGCGAAGGACAGCCCAGAAGAGGCGGAGGCTTGGTTTTTACAGTTCTATTTGGGCCAGAAGTATCAGCTTGATTCTGTTTCCGATTACGGCAATACGAACCCAGGAGAGGCCTTTGCGGAGGCTTTTATGCTGTACGTGACGAAAGGGCCGGGGGCTCTGTCTGAATGGAACAGGTGGTTTTTGAAAGAGATAACTCGGGCAGGGGGTGCTAAGTTTGCAGCCCTTCAATATGGGGACGTGAAGCTCCGAACGAAAGACCAGTGGGAGATGTTGGACGCCCTTCAGTGGAAGACGAAAGCCTCCACTTTGGCAGAGTGGCTTGATTGGCCCTTACCAAAAGTTAAGAGGGTGCTGCTTCAGTTACTGGCGTTGAAGTTGATATCCGTGGATGCCGAGGGGTGGCTTGTAGATTTTAAACAAGATATTTTCAATTTGTTGCCTCTGTACAAGCAAAGGAATAGAGGGTAGGGGATGATACGAAGGCTTGCTGGTCGCTATTTGTTGGGGTTGCACTTGGATTTGAATTCCGGGGACTCTATTTGGTATGGCAAGTTTAAGAACAAGCCCGGGAAGATCAAGAGCTTCAAGGAGGACGCTAAGAGTGGCGACCCTATTGTCGTGGTAGAACCTGATCCTAAAGGGCGTAAGGATGACAAAGAGATCAAGCTCCTAAAAATCCGTGAACGACAAGCGGCGATGCAAAATTCTTTTGACCACTATTATGAGAAGTTTGAGGATGCTTGGAGACGTTTGCTTCTGGGCAAGAATCGTGTTGAGGCTTTGGTCGTGCAGCATCAGCACCCATGGCCTGAGACGCTAGCTGTGAAGTTTCTGCGAGGGGAGTTTAGTGTCTTTCTGAATGCTGGTAATCTCCTGGCTCGGTCTATTATGGATACGAAGTCTCTCACAGCAGTACAAGGTAAAGATTTTGAGCTTGCTTCCAGACTGTTTGTTTCTTCTGTGAGAGTTCCAAATAAGCCTTTGACTTGGATCGAGAAGAATCGAAAGTATGTGGAACTGCTTTTGTTGTCGGATACATGGCCGGAGAAGGCACAGGAAGGGCCAGAAAAGTTTCGGGTGGGGTTATTTAATGTGCATAACACCATCGGAGCGGTGGCAGCGGATTTAGACCGTGTTGTGGGGAATATCAAAAAGGCCGAGGCTGCGGCATTACCGGGGAAACTGCCGAAAGGTTTTGACAGAGTTTTGTACGGGGATGTGTATGTTGTGGCACGGATAGAGAAGGCCAGAACGTGGGCTTTGTACTTCCCAAGTGATGATAACATCTATGTTCGGTCAGAGGCAGACGGGAAATTGAGTGAAGAGCAGACGCTGCTGCACGAGCTGGCACACCGATATTGGCGTAAGTTTGCGGATGCAGGACGAAAGTCATATTGGACATTGCACCACCAACATCTGGCAAAGGGTGCTGTGAAGGTGAAAGAGGCTCCGAAAATTCCTGACGTGGGGGACAAGCTTCCTATCAAAGTACAAGGAACCCCCCGTGGATGGTATCCCGTGGTGTTGCGAATTGAGGGGGGGCATTATTTTTATGAAGCTCCCGTGAGAGGTGTGACCCGGCTGTTCTCTACTCCTATGCAGCGGGTTGTAGAGTTCTACAGAGCCCAGGAGGAGCAGAAAGCAATAAGGGGTAAGTTCCCTACTCCTTATGCGGCAACGAACGAGGAGGAGCATTTCTGTGAGGCTACGTCACTCTATCTGCTGGGTCGTTTGGATAAGGCGAACACGGAAGCCTACGAGGAGATTTGGGGATGAAACAAGCCGGACGGAAAAATGTTCCTTGTGTAGCACCTTTTTTCGAACACGGGGATTTTTCTCCTATAGAAAATGAATCCCGAGAGAGTTGTGAGAATGTCGCAACTCAAGAGGTTCGGCGTTTTTATGAGCCTTGGGAACAGGCCCGGAGACTAGCCTTAGCTTATCTGGAGAAAACATCCTCTATGGTCACTGCTGAAAAGTTGGTGAAGATGTACCATGCCACTTCGGAGGCGAGGCTTCAGTCATTTGGTCGTGGGCGATATTCCCCGAAGTTTGGGAAGCGGGGGTTGTTTGTCACCTCTCGGTATAAGTCTCTGATACATACTTGGTTGGGATTTGCTAGCCAAAAGAACCGTGACTATGCTCGAGGTGGTGACGTTGAGAAAGGCACCTATGCGAGTATGACTGTTTATACTTTAGGCGTGCCTCAGTCCTTGGTGCCTATTCTGGAACAACAGTATGAGGATGCCAGTACACAGTGTTGGGAGACCGCTGCCGGGACTTGTGACGCCGCTGCGAGGGGTTTTGGGTACGACGTCGAGTACTTTATCCCCGAAGAATTCCTGCCCCGTGTGAAAATCATAGACCGAAAGACCTTTGACAAGAACGCTCTACGGGAGATGGGTCAGATACCTGCTGCTATGGCACCCTGGGTTAAGTGGGTGGGACAGGACTCTGACCTCGAACAGGTTACGAAGTCTCCAGAACGCTACCCTTTTGGGGGACAGTACAAAATGTATCTGAGCCGTTTCCAGAGGAAGGCACAACACCTGACTGGCGAGGAGCGGGGGGAGGTGCGGGGGTTACTGAAAGAGCTGATGCAGATGCGCCCACCTACTCTGAGAAGGGAGAAGGTGCAGGACAACTTGGAAAGACGTTTACAGGAGGCACGTACCCGTTGGAACGAGAAAAAGTTTAATGACCGTCTGCGAGAGATGCTCGCTCGGCTAGAGGAACTCCTTCCCGACTCTGGCAAGACTGCTGCCAAGTACAAGGATAAGAAGACGGTAAAAACTCAGGATGGAGGGAAGATGACCGTCTATGAGTACAGTGACCGTCAGGTGGCGACTCGTAACAAAGCTAAAGCGGAGCAGGTTGAAAAGCTCCGAGGATCCATTGGAAAGCTCCGGGAGCAGGTACAGAAGGATCTGAAGTCTGATGACACCCACACGAAGGCTGTGGCTCTGGCCGTAGGCTTGATGGATTTGACCTTTGAAAGGGTTGGAAATCCTTCGTCTGCTAAGGATGGTCATTTTGGTGTGACTGGTTGGAAGGTGAAACACCTCACCTTTGGGAATGGAAAAGTCACCATCAAGTATGTAGGCAAGTCCGGGGTTGACCACGAGAAAGTGGTGGATAAGGCGACTTCGGTTAAGGCCCTCAAGGAAGCCATTAAGGGGAAGGGCCCCGAAGAGGAGGTAGTGGATTGCTCGGCAGAAGACGTGAATGAATATCTGAAACCTTTTGGCATAACGGCTAAGGATCTTCGAGGCTATCATGCCAATACTGAGATGCAGACAAGATTAAAGGCAGTCCGTAGCAAGGGGGGGAAGCTCCCCGAGGACAAGAAGGAGCGGGAGAAAAAGTTGAAGACGGAATTCAAGAAGGCACTAGCAGAAACAGCAGATGCCGTAGGGCATGAATCAGCAACTTTACGTAATCAGTATCTTGTGCCCGGGTTGGAAGAGGAGTACCTGAAAGACGGGGCCGTTAGTGAGAAGTTGATAAAGAAAAAGGCCTTTACCACGGGGTTTTGTAGCGTGAGTAAGGAGAAGAGGCTCGCACAACGATGGATTCAGGCAGCGGAGGAAAAAGTTAAGTATCCTCGCACAAGACACCTTCCTTGGTCTCCAGGGCGTTCCCGAGATGATTTGATTCTCACAGATACTTCGCAATTTGAGGGGAAACAAGTTGTGGTCACAGAGAAAATGGACGGGGAAAATTGTACTATTGGAAGAAATTACACCCATGCTCGGTCTATTAATGAACGGCCACATCCCTCTCGGGATTGGGTCAAACAGTTTGGTGCACAGGTGGGGTTAGATATTCCTGATGGTTGGCGTCTATGCGGGGAGAATCTGTTTGCTAAGCACTCTATTGGTTATGACGAGTTGCCCTCCTATTTTCTCCTTTTCTCCATTTGGAATGAGAACAACGTGTGTCTTTCTTGGGATGAGACGGAAGAGTACGCCCAGCTTCTGGGTGTGAAAACGGTTCCCGTACTGTATCGAGGACCGTGGGACGAGGAGCGAATCAAAGCTGTTTTTGACGGTAAGTCCAAGATGAGTACAGGACCCGCCGAGGGTTACGTTGTAAGGAATGCTGGGAGCTTTCATTACAGTGCCTTTGACAAAAATATTGCTAAATTTGTTCGTTCTGGACATGTACAGTCTGAGACGCATTGGATGGAACAAGACGTTGTGCCGAACAAGTTGATCAAGAAGGCATCCAGAATTGCCTCCTATGACATTAAGCAAGACCCCTTTAGGTGGTGTCCTGTATGTGGCTCTTTTTACGTCACCCAGACGAAGGGTGTTCCGAGTGTTTTTGAGTGCCCCAAGGGGCACAGTTGGGTTTGGTGCCCTGTGCACACCAAGCATGTCCTTGTCCCGGATGCTTGGGATGTTCCTGTTGTTTCCAGAGAGGCCTGTCTATGCCGGATTGGAACTCTCGTGTTGCCTAAGAAAGAAAATCCGTCTAGGCTGGAGAAACTCTATTTTAGGGTGGTTGCCCCGGAGGATCAGTCTCCTGAACGCTATGAGAGCTGGGCACAAGGCCTAGGCAAGGCAGCCTCGGATGCCCGCCTCCAAGATTTCCTGACTGACTTTACTCTTTCTTTCCCGTATTTACGAGGCCTTTTAGCCAGGGTAAAAGTTGTAGAGAATTCTCATCTTACGGGAGAGGCTCGGCAAGCAGCAGGAAATCGAATCGAGTTGGGGGAGAAGTTTTGGACACATCAGATAGCTGCGGCCCAAAATCAGGTTTTTGCACATGAACTTGGGCATTGGCTTTTGTCAGAGTATGGCTTACAGAAGTTTCTGACCCTTACCCAGGAGTATGGTGTTGATGTTTGGGCTCTCTCTTCTTTGCCTTATTCAGCGCACAACTTTGATGAGGCTTTTGCAGAGTGCTTTGCAAGTTGGGTTACAGAGCGTCAGAATGTGAAACGACGGTATCCTGAATGGGTGTCTTTGGTGGAAGAGCTTTTTCAGACGGTGAGGTAGGGGGCTATGGCGAAAACACAGTATCACGCAACTTCTTGGGCTCGGGTGCCCTCTATCCTTAGGAAAGGCCTTTTGCCGCCAAGGGGGGTACGAGATGTTGCTACGAATGCTCATGCAGTACCCTCTATTTCAACAACGGATAAGCCAGAGGATGCTCAGGTGTACCATCCGTCTGGGGCTTTGTTGGAATTGCGAGTTAGACCCGGGTCAAAGTATTTAAAGCGGTCAGTTCGGGATATGCGGAGAGGAGAATCTCTCCAAGAAGCGGTGGACCGTTGGCTACAAGAGGTACAGCAAGTCGGGGCCGATGGGTTCATGATGGAAGGTTGGCAGAGCACCGTGGGGAACCAGACGATTAACCCAAGGGCGTTAGAAGTCATTCGGGTGGTGAATGTGGAAGAGGCCCCCGTGAAGCTAGGCACGAAAACGCATAGTGAGAGGGAGGAAGAGGAGATAGAGCGTCTAGTTCGACCTGATCCCAAGAATAAGCCCCCACGGAACGACTTACGTCGGGAACGTGTAGAGGTGGGGGATGCAGACACAGCCCCTCAGGGTGCAGAGTCCGATAGGGATCTGAGTCTGAATTACAAGCGTGTTGCTGTGCAGCAGGCTCTACGAAGGACTTTACAAGCATCCCCGCCGTCGGGTGGGGATGCCAAGCATAAGCCCGGGGATGTTTGGCAGTCAAAGGACGGTTGGACAGGAAAGAACCCTGACGGCGTTTCCCATAGTTTTGGGGAGAGGGAGAGGGCGCAGCTTTTCGCCAAAGGGGAAGAAGTGCCCGAAGGGGGGGAGGGGGGTCCTGGTAAGGACGATACGGCGGAGCTGGCTAAAGCCTTGGGCTCTTCTTCTAAAGCGGAAGAGGCATTAGGTCAGCTTAAGAAGGATGACCCAGAGTTGGCGGCGTTGCTAGAAAAACCTGTAAGCCTCGTGGTGGAGTTGGGAAAGAAGCTCAACAAGATGATTAGTCAGGCCACTTGGGAGAAGAAGGATTTGACCCCGGAACAGGAGGTGGAACGGGATGACCTCTGGAAGCAACTTTTGGGTGCCCGGGCAGAGATTGGCAAGGCCCTGAAGACCAAGAAGGAAGTCCCCAAGAAGGAAGTCCCCAAGAAGGAAGTCCCCAAGAAGGAAGCCCCGGAAGAGGAAGTCCCCAAAGAGGAAGTCCCGGAAGGGGAAGTCCCGGAAGAGGGAGCCCCGGAAGAGGACACTAACAAAGTCACACCCGAGGAAATCGCTGCGGTGGAGTCGTTGGCTAAAGTGTTTGCTGAGGGTTCTACCGCTAAAATCGTGAAGCAGAAAAAGGAGTTACAAAAGTCTCATCCTAAGCTGTATACTCGGTTACAAGATGTTTTTGACGAGCTCGATGCCGCAAATACGGCGGTAAATCAGGCAGCAGTAAAGGCAATGAATCCTTCGGGGGATAAGAAAGAGAAAGCGAAGGCTTCGGCTGCGGTGGAGGAAGCGGCAAAAGCAAAAGCGGAGGCTATCGAGAAGCTTAAAGCTACCGTACAGGAAGAGCCCGCAGAAGAGGGGCATAAACCCGGAGATGTTTGGAAAACAGATAAGGGGTGGTCGGGAAAGAACCCTGAGGGGGAATCCCAGTCCTTTGAGGAGAAGGAGAAAGCGGAGGCTTTTGCAAAGGGTGAGGGGAGAGAGAAGGGGGAGGAGGACGAGCCCGCTTCTGAAGACGGGAGCTCGGAGGTGTTTGATACGGAGGTCACGCCAGAAGAAAAGCAAGATGCAGATTTGCTCAAACGCTGGGTGGACGCTGTAGATCCCAAGGTCACAGACCCGAGTGAACGTACAAGGCAGGGCTACGAG
>Ga0172381_10004340_pt1 | contig 14720 bp, 17 predicted proteins | sample Leawel6488metaG_FD_119754 | JGI IMG/M metagenome (GOLD analysis project Ga0172381, IMG submission 119754) | Leachate microbial communities from a municipal landfill in Southern Ontario, Canada - Leachate well 64-88 metaG | ecosystem: Engineered > Solid waste > Landfill > Unclassified | place...
ATGGTAAAGTTTTCCAGCTTAAAGCTTACGAAATCCCAGTCGCCTCGAGACAGGGTAAAGGACAGGCTTTGGTCAATTTCCTCCAGATTTCACCTCAAGAGAAAGTTTCGGTCATTTTGGCCCTCGAAGAATTGAAAAAAGAAGAAAAATATATGGTCATGGCCACTAAAGAAGGTGTGATCAAAAAGACCGACTTAGCCGATTTCGCCAATGTCCGTCGCTCAGGTTTGATTGCGATCAAGCTCAAAGAAGGCGATGTTTTGGAATGGGTCAAGCCGTCAACTGGAAGTGATAGCATCGTCTTGGTCACTGCCAATGGGCAAGCGATTCGTTTCAAAGAAAAAGATATTCGTCCAATGGGTCGCACCGCTTCTGGTGTCAAAGGAATTCGACTCAAGAAAAATGATAATGTGGTCGGCATGGACGTAATTACTTCGGATGTGGCCAACGGAGATTTGCTGGTGGTGATGTCGCATGGCTATGGTAAGCGTACCAAATTGAAAAATTACAAAATTCAAGGTCGTGGTGGTTCTGGAATCAAGACTGCTAACGTTACTTCAAAAACTGGTAATTTGGTGGCTTCGAGAATTCTAGACATCAAAAACTTGCCTGAAAGTCTAAAAGGTGATTTAATTATTATATCTGAAGCTGGTCAAGTTATTCGTTTGGAAGTCAAAAGTGTTTCCGAACTTGGTCGAGCGACTCAAGGCGTCCGCCTAATGAGCTTCAAGAAAAAAGACGATAAAATTGCATCAATAACATTAGTTTAATAATATGTCGGATACATACAATCCAAAAAAGAAAAAGCGTGCGACAACTCATGGTTTTTTGGTACGTTCTGAGACCAAGAATGGTAAAAAAGTTCTCAAGAGACGTCGTGCCAAAGGCAGAGTCAAGTTAACAACCGTTTAGTTTTCGGCCTATGTTGCCAAAACAATTTCGTTTACGCAAAACAAAAGACTTCGATCTGATCTGGAAGAAAGGGCGAAGTTTTTTTGTTAAAACTTTGGGAGCCAAGGTGGTCAAAAATGAACTACCAGATTCTCGTTTTGGTTTTGTGGTTTCGACCAAAATTTCCAAAAAAGCTGTTGTGCGTAATCGGGTCAAGCGTCTTTTGCGTCAAATGATTCATGAAAAGCTAGCCGAAATTAAGCCTGGCTTTGACGTGATATTTTATGCTCGACCAGGAATTCAAATTTTAGAAACACCCGAGTTCAATCAGCAAGTCAAATTTACCCTAACCAAGCTAGGACTTCTCAATGAAAAATAGAATTAGTTTTATCAATGAACTTGCCAAACAAATTGTTTTGGGTTTGATTAAGACTTATCAAAAAACTTTGTCACCAGATCATGGAGCTTTTTCGTTTTTGCACCCTTGGGGTTATTGTCGCTTCCAGCCGACATGTTCGGAATATGGTTATCAAGCAATCGAAAAATATGGTATTATAAAAGGTGGTTTCAAGGCACTCTGGCGAATTATGCGTTGTCATCCTTGGAGCAAAGGGGGTTATGACCCAGTTGATTAATTAATAAAATTTCATGATCGAATTATTTAACGTCGTTTTATATCAGCCACTACTCAATTTGCTAGTCTTTTTTTATAATGTGATTCCTGGTCATGATGTCGGTCTGGCGATTATCGCAATGACGCTTTTGATTCGCTTACTTTTGTATCCATCGTCGGTTAAATCGATCAAATCTCAAAAGGCAATGAAAGATCTCCAGCCGAAACTTGACGAGCTCAAAAAGAAATACGCCAATCAAAAAGAAAAAATTGCTTCCGAGACCATGGCGCTTTATAAAAGCGAAAAAATTAATCCATTTTCTTCTTGTCTGCCGTTATTGCTTCAATTACCATTTTTAATTGCGGTTTATCAAGTTTTTAGAGTCGGACTAACTAATGGTAGCTTAGATAAACTATATTCATTCGTTTATAATCCTGGGACTCTCAATGCGATGTCTTTTGGAATTTTTGATCTCTCCAAGCCAGTGATTATTTTTGCGTTATTAGCTGGTGTCGCTCAATTTATCCAATCAAAAATGTTGACTTCGACTCGACCAGCCAAAGAAATCGCCACCAAAGAAGGCGCCAAAGATGAAGACATGTCAGCGATTATGAATAAACAGATGCTTTATATGATGCCGATAATTACGGTCGTCATCGGTTGGACATTGCCAGGCGGATTAACCTTATATTGGTTTTTGAGCACGCTTTTGATGGCAGGTCAGCAATGGATAATTTTCAAACAGGCGGATAAAGAAAAAGAATTGCCAAAGATTGAGGTGGTAAATTAAAAATATTTTAGATAAAAAGCGACGTCGGAAGACGTCGCTTTTTTGATTGAAGTAGGTGATGCGTGTTTGAAAGCGCCCGCTCAAGGTGCTTGCGCTTCTGAGCGGGCGCTTTCAGCCACGATTTGTGGTTTTTTAAATAAATCAGATTTAGTCGAATAGTGCTAATCGGTTTTGAAAGCGACAATAATTATTGTCGCTTTCAAAACCTTAATTTGCAAGATTTTATTTGACCTGCGAGATAAATTGAGCTATTATATCAATACAAATTGATATGTAAAAATTATGAAACAAAAATGTTGTTGCAATAAAAAAATAGCTGAAGAATTTCTTGGGTTGGCAAAATTTTTACGACTAATCGGTGAAGATAATCGTTTGAAAATAATTTGTCTGTTAAAAAATGGCGAGCGTTGTGTTTGTGAAATCTGGCAAAACCTTGATTTGCCCCAAAACCTTATCTCTAGTCACTTAAAAATTCTCAAAGGTGCCAATTTAATTTTTAGTCGACGAGAAGGAAAAAACATATATTATTCTATTGATCAAAAAACATTCAAAAAATATAATTTAGCACTAACTAATTTTTTAAAAAACTATGAAAAATAATATGGTCGCAATTCAAGTTTTTGGTTCGGGTTGCCCAAATTGCAAAAGGTTATTTGAATTAACCCAAAAGGCAGTCGAGGAATTAAATTTAAATGTTGAGGTCGAATATATTACAGATATTCAAAAAATTATTGAATTAGGCGTGATGTCTTCACCAGTTTTGGTTATCAATGGCAAAGTTGTTTTGGCCGGTCAATTGCCAAACTTAGAAAAAATCAAAGAATTAATTTCTGATTGCAGTAGCTTACCTGAATCGAAAAAATCAGGTTGTTCTTGCGGAGGTTGTTGTCAATAAAACTATGAATATTTTTTATCCAATCCAATTTTTGGCCGATTTGATCAGTTATAATTTAATTGGCTTAGCCAGAGAGTCTTATCTAGCGAGTGCGGTTAATTTTTTTATTTTTGATACCATAAAAATATTTATTCTTTTGGCGGTGATTATTTTTGTAGTCTCAATTATTCGTTCGTATTTGCCACCAGAAAAGATTCGAGTCATTTTATCACGCAAAAATAAATATCTTGGAAATTTTTTGGCGTCGCTTTTGGGAATAATCACTCCGTTTTGTTCTTGTTCTGCCATCCCGTTGTTTTTGGGTTTTGTTCAGGCTGGAGTCCCACTAGGAACGACTTTTTCGTTTCTAATTGCTTCTCCGATGATCAATGAAGTCGCTTTGATTTTGCTTTTGGGAATGTTTGGTTGGAAAATAGCCTTGATTTATATCGGTAGTGGTTTGATTATTGCGATTATTTCAGGAATAATTATTGGCAAATTAAAAGTTGAAAATTTGGTCGAGTCGTTTGTTTATCAAAATAGCGCTAACGGTAATGTCAACTTGCCAAAAATGACCACCAACGAGAGAATAGTCTATGCCAAAGATTATACTTTGGATATTTTAAAAAAAGTATGGCTATATATTTTGCTAGGAGTTGGAATCGGGGCATGGATCCATGGTTATTTACCGGCCGATTTTCTAGCTCAATATGCTGGGTCAGATAAGTGGTATGCAGTACCCTTGGCGGTTTTAGTTGGCATTCCGTTATATTCAAATGCGGCTGGAGTTATCCCGCTGGTGTCTGCTCTGACCGAAAAAGGAGTCGCGATGGGAACGACCCTGGCCTTTATGATGTCAGTCACCGCTTTGTCGTTGCCCGAATTTATGATTTTGAAAAAAGTGATGAAAACCAAACTTATTTTTATCTTTGCCGGTATTGTCGGCTTGGGCATTATGCTTACGGGGTTTTTGTTTAATTTAATTTTAAAATAAAACGATGAATAAAAAAATAATTTTTGGATTATTAGTTGGGATAGTCGTTGTTGGTGGTTTGTTTATTCTGGGAACATTAAAGCACTCATCAGTCGAATCTAAAGCAAATGGCTTGGAAGATAAAATAGTCAAAGCCGAAAAAGTCGAAGTTTTTTTATTTCATGCGACTCGACGTTGTCCGACGTGTGTTGCGATTGGTAAATTAGCTAGTGAAACCGTCGATGAATATTTTAAGTCAGAATTACAAGCCGGTAAAATTGAATTTAGAGAAATAAATATTGATTTACTAGAAAATAAAACCTTAGCAGAAAAATTTCAAGCGAGTGGTTCAGCTTTATTTATCAATGCTATCTATGCTGACCAAGATAATATCAGCGAAGATCTACAGGTTTGGCAATTAACTCAAGATAAAGCGCAGTTTAAAGCTTATTTAAAAAACAAACTGGATAATTTAATAAAAGAGTGATATGGAAATTCTTAATTCTTTAATTAACAACTCCCAGATTCCAATTTTGTCAGCTTTTTTGTTGGGAATTTTGACTTCGATCAGTCCGTGTCCACTAGCCACCAACATCACCGCCATTGCTTTTATTTCTAAAGATATCAAAACTCCAAAACATACGATTTTAGCCGGTCTTTTTTATACACTTGGTCGTAGTATTAGCTATACTTTATTGGCGATTTTGGTTTATTTTGGTCTATCGTCTTTTGGTGTTGCCAAAATTTTTCAAGGTTGGGGCGATAAAATCTTGGGTCCAATTTTGATAATCATCGGCTTGGTAATGCTTGGGGTTATTAAAATTAATTTAAAAAATAACAGCCAGGTGATTGAAAAAATAAAACTATGGCTAGTAGATAAGGGATATCTTGGGTCTTTAGCTCTCGGAATGTTGTTTGCGTTCGCATTTTGTCCATATAGCGGGGTATTATTTTTTGGAATTTTGATTCCACTAGTAATTAAAGCAACTAGTGGTTTGGTTTTACCGTTATTTTTTGCCTTAGGCACGGGATTGCCTGTGATTATTTTTTCATTGCTCATTGCTTATGGTGTACAAAAAATCGGTCGGGCATTTCAAATAGTTCAAAAAATTGAAAAGTGGCTTCGATATGGAGTTGCCTCGATTTTTATCTTGGTGGGAGTTTATTATTTACAGTATTTAATTTGGTATTTGATTCGTTTATAAAATAAGCCTCCCCATTTTTAGTTTCCCAAAAAAATGCTAAAATAAAAGCATGAAACAAAACTTTATTTTTAGCACAATCAAAGTTACTGTAATTGATATTTTGCTAGACATCATTCATTTCCCTGTCTGGTGGTATTCTTCGGGTTTTATCAAAACCCTCAAAGTTTGTGGTTTGAGTATTCAAAATTCATATCATGATTCGGCAATCGGAATTTTGTTACGCAATATGTTCAAGCCGATGTACGGTGAGTATTCTTTTACTGGGCGTGTTATTAGTTTTTTTGCCAGAATTTTTATTTTACTATTTAAGCTAATTCAATTGGTTATTTGGATTGTGGTTCTTTTGGCGACATTACTTTTGTGGCTTGGTTTGCCAATTATAGCGATTTATCAAATTATAAATTATGGAATTCCAAGATAAAACAAAATTTATTGAACAAAAATATAAAGGCCAAAATGAAATTTGTGGTCAAGTTAGCGGCAAGATTTTATGTTGGCAACAGTCAATTAATGATGGGCAGATTTTTATTAATAATCTTAATAATTTTTTGTATTTTTTTATCAATTTAATTTTGGTTTTTGGTGGCGTCGTTGGCTTGATTTGCTTAGTTAATCGCTATGTAGAGTATAAATATCTTGAAATAATTGCACGCACTTTTGTAAATAATCCAGATAATGAAATGTTATTTTTTTGGTGGGCAATTTTATTTTGGATGTATCTGATTTATCGTTTAAAATATCGTGCTGACAAAAAACACAACAATAAAATTGCCAGCGTTGTTGAAAATCTAAAGGGGCCACAAATTATTGAAATTTCTAATGGCTTTTCTGAGCATTCAAAAAAAATAATTTTAGAAACATGGAAATTGGCTAATTCACTTCAACACGAAGAAGTTATTGATGCTCATCTTTTTGTAACTCTTTTGAAATCTACTGAAATTAAAATTATTTTAGGTCGCTTAGGAATTAGTCGTCAATTTTTGCGGGACAAAATAACTGGAGTTTTAAGTCGATTAACTCGAACTAAAACTGGAACTCAATTTTCAACTCAGTTCAAGAAAATTTTAATTCAAGCCTACATTTATGCTTACCAAAATAAAAAACCTCAAGTCAGTTTGCAAGAAATCGTATTGGCTTTAGTAATGGAAGAGGGGGTGATCAAAGATTTATTTTATGATTTAGAAATTGAACCTGATGATTTAAAAAATGTGATTGCTTGGATTGATATCAATCATCGTATTCAAGAACAAGTAATTAATTTTCAACGCAAAGCTCGTTTTAAGCCAAAATCAAACATGGATAAGGCTTGGACAGCAATAGCAACTCCATTTCTAAATCAATTTGGTCAGGACTTGACTGCACTAGCTCGTGAAGGTTATTTACCTTTGTGTGTTGGACGAGATAATGAAATTAATCAGATTATGCGATTAATTGAAGCTGGTAAAACCAGTTTGCTTTTGGTTGGTTATCCTGACGTGGGTTGTAATACAATTATTGAAGAGATTGCCCAACTGATGGTTTCAGAAAATGTACCCGAAGTACTTCAAGATAAGCGCTTGGTTAGTCTGAGCGTCTCAAGTCTAATTGCTGGCGGTTCGGAAATTGGTGAAATCGAAGGTCGTTTGCAAAGAATTTTAGCCGAAGTGATGCGAGCGGGGAATGTCGTTTTGTTTATTAGTGATGTGCATAATATGATTGGAGTAACAACATCCAATGGCGAAATGGATCTTTCGGAAATGTTGTCTGAAGCTTTAGGACAAGGCGGATTTATGGCTTTTGCAACATCCGATCCAGTCGAATACAAAAAATATCTTGAAAACAAATCTTTGGGAAATACTTTTGATAAAGTCGATATTTCCGAGCCAGATAAAAACCAAACAATTCAAATTCTGGAATCAAAAGTTGGTCCGATCGAATGCAAACAAGAGGTTTATTTTTCTTATGAATCATTGAATCAAATTTTTCAACTTGCCGAACGTTATGTTCAAGATAGAGCATTACCAAAAAAAGCGATTGATTTACTCGAAGAAGTCGCTGTCTATGCTCGTCAAAAAAATGGCAAAGGTACAATTGTAACCGGTGAAGATGTGGCTGAAATTATTAGCCAAAAGACAGGTATGCCGACTACTAAGGTTGGCCAAAACGAAGCGAATATTTTATTAAATCTTGAAGATAAAATTCACGAACGGATGGTGGATCAGGTTCAAGCTGTCAGCGCTGTCGCCAATGCTTTGCGACGAGCTCGTACCGAGCTACGTGATCTCAAAAAACCAATCAACAATTTACTTTTTCTTGGTCCGACTGGTGTCGGTAAAACCGAACTTGCTAAAACTGTGGCGGCCTTGTATTTTGGCAGCGAGGAGCGGATGATCCGTTTAGATATGTCAGAATATCAAGAGCAAAACTCGATTGAACGTTTGATCGGTAAACCAGGGCAAACTGGCGGGGGACTTTTGACCGAAGCGGTTCGCAAAAATCCATACGCCCTCTTGTTGCTCGATGAAATTGAAAAGGCACACCCTGATGTTTTAAATATTTTCTTGCAAGTTCTCGATGATGGTCGCTTGACCGACAATGATGGTCAGACAGTTGATTTTACAAATTTGATTATTATTGCAACTTCAAATGCTGGAACTCAATTTATCCAAGATAAACTTCGTGAAGGCTCATCAATTGAGGCAATCAAAGACACTTTGATCCGTGAAAAACTCAAAGATTATTTCAAGCCAGAATTTTTAAATCGTTTTGATGACATTGTGGTTTTTAAAACTTTGTCGATCGAAGAAATTAATCAAATCACTGAACTCTTTTTGAAAAAACTCAAAAAGCAAATGCTAGAAAAAGGAATTACGTTCGAAGTGACGCCTGAAGCCGTCAGTGAATTAGCTCAGGCAGGTTTTGATCCTCAGTTTGGTGCTCGTCCACTCAAACGTGCGATCCAAGAAAAAGTTAGCAATGCCTTGGCACAATATTTATTGGTCGGTAAGCTTGGTCGTCGTGATGTCGCGATTTATGACAAAGGTGGGGTGATTCGAGTTGAAAAGGCGGGAGTGATTTAGAAAATAAAAAATTAAATGAAACAAAAATATTATCCTAAGGTAAAATTTAAAATAGATTTGGAAGCAGAAAAGAAATTTATACTCAATCGTCAGCGAAACTTACAAAAATTCCTACCAGCGGGCATGGCTTTTGTACTTCGTGATGAATTTATAAAAAATAAAGACCAGATTTTATCAGCTTATTTGGAAACTTATTATTTTGATCAGAAAAAACAGTTGCATCAAAGCGTGCTTAATACTACCAAGAAATGGGAGCAGGTGAGCCAGGACTTTTTTAAAAAAGTTGATAAATTGTTTAGTGGTTGGGCTTGGCCAAAGGGGAATTATCGTGGTTATGTTTCAATCGCTCGGTCGCATCCAAGGTTTATTAAAGAAAAAATGTTTTCTTTTCCAATGATTAATTATCGACCAGGTCGTGAAGATATCGATTTGCGAATAACGGCTCACGAGATGTTGCATTTTATTGAATATGATTATTTTGAGAAAAAGTTTGGTTTAATTCCGAGCGAATGTAATTCAGTAGACAATTTTTTCTGGCAGTTTACCGAAAACCTTAATGTGCTGATTGAAAACAGTGATTTTTGGAGTCATTTTAGCTTAGGACTAACATCAGAACCTTATCCTGATTGTAAAAAACTGTATAATAAAATGAAAAAGATTTGGGACAAAGATCAATCAATTGATAATTTGGTAATGAAAATATTCCAAGTTAAGCTTGGTTGATTTTGTAAAATAAGTTTTAAAACATCATAAAAAGCACTGATAAAAATCAGTGCTTTTTATGTTTATAAAACTAATTTAAAATTAAAGTAATGGTGCAATAATCAAAGCGACAATACTCATTAATTTAATTAAAATATTTAATGAAGGACCAGCGGTATCTTTGAATGGATCTCCAACCGTATCTCCAACTACTGCGGCTTTGTGTGAAGGGGAACCTTTACCGCCAAGATTACCAGCTTCAATATATTTTTTGGCGTTATCCCAAGAACCTCCAGCATTAGCCATCAAAATTGCTAGTAAAAATCCAGTTACAATTGCACCCGAAAGAAGACCGCCAAGAGCTGCCTTACCTATAAACAAACCAACAAAAATAGGAGTAATTACTGCCAAAAGTGATGGAGCGATCATCTGTTTTAAAGCTGAATCAGTTGAAATTTCAACACATTTGGCATAATCTGGTTTGGTTGTTCCAGCCATAATGCCGGGCATTTCTTTGAATTGTCGTCTGACTTCATTAACGATGCCATAAGCGGCTTTGCCGACTGCATTCATAGCAAATGATGAAAAGACAAATGGTAATAAACCACCCAAGAACAAACCAATCATAACTAATGGGTCGTTCATATCTATAATTTTAAGACCAACAACCTCGCTATAACTTACTGCCAAAACCAAAGCAGTCAAAGCGGCGGAACCAATTGCAAAACCTTTACCAATGGCAGCAGTGGTATTCCCAACTGCATCAAGTTCTTCGCATCTTTCACGAACTTCTTGACCCATATTTGCCATTTCAGCAATGCCTGCTGCATTATCAGCCACAGGACCATAGCTATCAGTGGCTAAAGTAATTCCTAATGTTGAAAGCATGCCGACTGCAGCAATTGCAATTCCATAAATTCCTGCAAAATAATCTGCTAAAAATAATACCACACAGACAACAGCTACAGGTACAATTGTACTCTTCATCCCAAGAGCTAATCCAGAAATAATGTTGGTGGCAGCGCCAGTTTCAGAAGCTTCAGAAACTTCTCGAGTTGGTTTATAGTCAGTTGAAGTATAGTATTCAGTTACAAAACCGATAATCAAGCCACCAATCAAACCTGAAATAACTGCCCAAAAAAGATCTAAATTAACTAAGCGAGTGATAAAAAATGAAGCAATAACCATAATTCCGGCCGCTGTAAAAATACCAGCATTAAGAATTTTATGTGGGCGTCCATTTTTAGCAAACTTAATTACGAGATTACCAATCAAACTTGCTACGATTCCAGCGGCGGCTAAAGTCAGAGGCAACCAAACGGCCGATTCACCAAAAATGCCAACAACCGAAACCCCAAGGACCATAGCAGCAATAATTGAATCAACATAAGATTCAAAAAGATCAGCACCCATACCAGCGACATCACCGACGTTGTCGCCGACATTATCAGCAATTGTAGCTGGGTTACGATAATCATCTTCAGGAATTCCTTGTTCGATTTTACCGACAATATCAGCACCAACATCAGCTGCTTTGGTATAAATTCCTCCACCAACACGAGCAAATAATGCAATTGAAGAAGCTCCAAAACCAAAACCATAAATTATAGCTGGATCTTTAAAAATCCAATATAATAAAGCAACTCCAAGTAAACCAAGACTAACCACACTTAAACCCATAATGGAGCCGGATGAAAAAGCGACGCGTAAACCATCATGCAAACTTCTTTTAGCGGCAGTCGCCGTTCTGACATTACTAATAGTAGCAATTCGCATCCCTACATTTCCAGCCAAGGCCGAAAGTAATGCTCCTGATAAAAAGGCGACGCTTAATTTCCAACTTAGAAAAATAGCTAATAGGATAGCAACAACCGCAATAAAAACAGCGATAACTTTATATTCTTTTTTTAAAAAAGCCATCGCACCTTCGCGAATATAGGAGGCAATCTTTTGGGCCTCTTCTGATTCGACTTTTTCTTTTTTAATTTGCCAAGTCAAAATTCCTGCTGCCACTAAACCTAGCAGAGAAACAATGATTGGGAAAATAATGTTTGTCATGTTTTTTTAATTAATTATCTTTATTATAAAATTATTTTTCAATTTTACTCTCGGTTTCAGTTAAATTTTCAGTTTCTGTGGAAGTTTCTTCGAGTTTTTCAACTTCAACTTCTCCACCGCCGACTTGTTGAATGCCGATTTGCCAACCACTAATTTCTGAAGCTAGACGAACGTTTTGTCCGCCCTTACCGATTGCTAATGAAAGCTGATCTTCAGCTACAAAAACTTTGGCGGTTTTATTTTCTTCATTTAATTCGATATTGGCAATTTTAGCTGGAGAAAGAGCATTACTAATAAAACGAATCGGATCTTTGTCATATTGAATAATATCAAGCTTTTCACCGCCAAGCTCTGAGATAATTGTTTGAACACGAGAACCTTTTTGACCAACACAAGAACCAATTGGATCAATATTATCTTCGGTCGAAATCACCGCGACTTTTGAACGGGAACCGGCTTCACGAGCGATAGCTTTAATTTCGACAGTGCCGTCTTGAATTTCTGGAATTTCGGCAGTGAATAATTCACGCACAATATCTGGGTGAGCTCGAGACAAAAGAACGCTTGGACCGTGATTGGTTTCAGTAACATTTAAGATCAAAACTTTAATTTTTTGACCTGGCTCGTATTTTTCACCACGAATTTGTTCTTCAATTGGTAAAAGAGCAGTAAATTTGTTGATATCAACCAAAACTCGATTGCCTTCGCGTTGTTGAACGACACCAGTTGCCAAAGTGCCTTCTTTATCTTTAAACTCAACAAACAGAGCTTCTTTTTCAGCTTCTTTTAATCTTTGAATAATAACTTGTTTGGCAGTTTGAGCAGCGACACGACCAAAATCTTTTGGAGCGGCTAAATCAAGTCTAAGAAGATCACCTAATTTAACTTTATTTTTGAGAACTTTGGCATCAGCTAATTGAATTTCGGTTTTAGGGTTAAAGCGTTTTTCGCGATCAGCATCGAGCTCTTCCTCGGTCATATTTTCTCTTTCTTCTGGAGTGAGTTCTGGAAGTTCTGTATTTTTATCTACGACCAGCTTTTCATCATAAACCTTAATATCGCCGCTAATTGGGTCGAATTCGGCTTTGATGTTTTGATCCTTATCACCATAATCTTTACGGTAAGCGGCTGCTAAAGCATAATTAATGCTTTCGATTACAGACTCAAAGGAGATATTTTTTTCTTCGCAAATTTGCTTGATTGCCAAATTTATATCTTCGGTAATCATAATAGTTTATATTACGGGTAAAAAAAACAAACCAGCATAACTAGTTCGTAGACTTAAATTTAACATATTTTTTAAAATAAAGCAACCTGTGGATAATGTTTGATTTTGGCTCGTCTCGCTTGAAAGTCTAAATAGATTATAATTACTTGAAAGCAATATTCTGATTCAATTTCATTTTTTGAAAGATAATCTTGAATTGTTTTAAAGAGCTTGTCTTTTTTAAAAAAATTAATTGATTCTTCAGCTAAACCAAATTCTTGATTACTTCGGGTTTTGACCTCAATAAAATACAAACAATCACTTTTGCTAGCTACAATATCAATTTCTCCAAAACGACTATGATAATTTTTGGTTTCAATAAAATAATCTTGGCGAACCAAAAAATCAGCCGCAATTTTTTCTCCCAAATCGCCAACTGATTTCCGATAAGTCATGAATTATTTTTTCTTTTTTGGTAAATATTTTCCAAAAAGTTCTTCGGCATCCCGGGCTTCTCTGCGAGCTGGAATAATTTTGATTAAGTAATATAGGATATAACCAAACCAAATTCCAAAAACAATAAACCATAGTAAAAACCAAAATCTAGCTCCAAAAAGATAAACTTGCCATTGTCTAAAGGCCAAAAAAGCAAACCCAAACACTCCACTTGTTAGTGTTAAGGCCATCATTTGATAATAAAACTTGTTGATAAAGGCGTCATTTTCTTTTCTGCGTCTGAGCCACCAACAAACGGCACCTATAATCAAAAGAACACCGAAAACAACCAATAATAAAACAAAAGAAAAATGACTCAAAACTCTTGGTTGCATCTGAAAGAGTCGAGTTGGTTGAAAAAATGTAATTGGATTCAACATATTTTAAAGTTTCTTAAAAATTAAACCGAAATGATATTTACCAGCATCAAATTCATCGACTAACTTTAGGCCAAGTTCTTTTGCATTTTCTTTTATTTCATCAGTTGAAACGCGCATTCCAAGTGTTGGTCCAAAAGGGGCTTGGGTTTTATGCCAGTCAATAACCAAAAGTTTTCCATCAGGCTTTAGCATTCTAGCAACTTCTTTAATTAAAGCAAGCCTGTTTTCTACTTGAAACAAAACATTGATAATAAATCCAAAGTCAAGGCTATTATTTTCAATCTTGGTCGCCCCAAAAATTTCGAGGTTTGACCAGACAGTTTTGATATTATAGATTCCTTCATCTTTAGCCAAATCTTCGACATTTTCTAAGACTTCTTTTAGAATATCAACCGCATAAGCTACGCCATTGCGGCCGACCATTTTAGCTGCTTGTAAAATAAAATAACCTTGGCGACCACAACCAAAATCAGCAACTTTCATTCCTTCTTCGAGGCCAGCTTTGCGTAAAGTTTGCATTGCATCCATTAATTCATTGCCGCCGGGGATTTTTCTTGGGTTTAACATAAAAATATTTTATTCTTTATCTTTTTATTATATAGAAATATGGGAGGAATGTAAATCGAAGTTTAATATATTCTTGAACTATGACCTGCCCGAAGTGCTACATTGTTGCAGGCGGGTTAAGCTGATTTACTGAAAACTATGATTTTTTATTTACGCTTGGAAAATTTTTGATTAGTGATCTTTTAAAATCATTTCGGAAGCGCCCGGGGGTTTAGGGGTGGGCAATAACCGTCAGGGCTAAGATCTATTAATTAATGACTTTTATTTAAATTAATGCGAACATTGGTTGAGTGAATTACTAAATTCAAGTTTTGTTCTGAATGGTTTTCCCTTTGGGAAAAATTTTCTGATGTTTGAGCCCCCACACCTATTAAACAATAGCTGGTTTATAAATAAAATTAACGCATATTAAATTGTTTAATAGGTGTGGGGGCGAGTTTCAGAAAATAATGAGAACAAAACTTAGAATTTATTATGAACGAAACCAGTGAGCCAGTTTTTTGTTACTTTTTTGTCTAAAAAAGTAAGGGAAAACGCTATGACTGACCGTATCAATCAGAACGCAAGATTTTGGGTTCCTACCAACAAGATTGGTGCGTTCAACAAATTAAACAATAAATCCAAATTGTACCTTCCTGAGAGGGATTTCTCTCTACATTTTGAGTACAAAATTCCGTTCGAAATGACAACGTGGGTTCGATAAATTAAACAAGAAATCAACATCAATCACATAGAACATGCAAAAATTTTGTTTATCTAAATCCAAATATTAATTTTTATCAAAACATTTACCCCAAATGCAAATCATAACACTTTCGATGAATCTGGCATGGCCCATATTTTTGAATCAGCGCATAATGTTCTCGCGTGCCATAGCCTTTATGCTTGGCAAAATTATATTGCGG
>Ga0172381_10004341_pt1 | contig 14716 bp, 22 predicted proteins | sample Leawel6488metaG_FD_119754 | JGI IMG/M metagenome (GOLD analysis project Ga0172381, IMG submission 119754) | Leachate microbial communities from a municipal landfill in Southern Ontario, Canada - Leachate well 64-88 metaG | ecosystem: Engineered > Solid waste > Landfill > Unclassified | place...
ATTTCCAGAAACAGTAATTCTAAATGTGCAATCCATAAATTGTTCTGCTATAATTCTTGGAATTGTAATAGCATAATTATCACCAGTTTTATTTCCTACAGTTGTCTTTCTTATTTGATATTGTATCGCCGAACCTCTATACATAATTTTCCTCTCTTTTAATTAACATCTCTCTAATTATATAATATACATTATTTCTCAAGTTTATAAATGTTTCGGTTTTACCACAATTTATAAATCTTTCGGTAATCGGCATTATTTACCTTAATTCCCATTTTTTGTATGGTATCTAATGATGGAAAAACTAAATCATCTCTATCAAAAAGATATTGTAATTGTCGTTCTTCAGATATGCAATGATGAAATTTCTTTGGAGTTAAATACTGTTTTAATATTTCATATATTTCTTTTTTTGTATTACCACTTTCTTTAAAATATAAAATTATAAGATACCGTTCTTTATAATTCGAAGTTTTCTTTTCAAGAAGTTCTTTTATAAATATTGGAATATCTTTTAATACAATGTTATCTGAAGAACTCTGTTCTAAATTTTCAATAATAATTCCGCAATCTTGTTTTGTTTCATTATCAAACTGTTTTAAGTTTAGTAATTTATCTCCACCCATAAAAGAAGTATATGTTCGAAGTCGTTGCATTAATCCAAAATTCTTAGAATATTCATCTCCTTTTTCAAAAACATCTTGCGTTAAAGGAACACAAAATCTTTTTGCTTTTGCATTATAAGTGTTTGCAACTCTACACATTTGTGCAATATTACCAACTATCTTATCATCACAAAGTAACTTTAACTTATCAATATAAAATTTTTGACAATTATAAATTGATGATTTTGGATATTTTAAATCACGTTCTTCAGTTAATATAAAAAGATGATAACCTCTACCCGACATATTAATTTTGTGTCTTATTTTTTCTTTACATAATTCTTGATGAAGTTTATTACATTCTTCCCACGCCTTATTATCGCATTCCCTATCATCAAAATCAAACATCACTTTATCTATAATTGCTGTTTCATAATTTGGAATTTCTTTTCCGTTCTTTAACATTGTGTCTTTAAAATTGTAAAGACTTCTATAAATGGCATTCTTAATTCCGTTATTCTGATTTACAAATTTAAGAAACTCTTTCTCATCTGTAAAAATTTTACGAGGAAGTCCTCCTTCAAATATTGACATTATTCCCTCCACATTTAAAATATTTTTTCCAATATTTTCTATTTTGATTAACTTTATTATTACACTTTCTGCATAATGTTATTAAATTTTTAGGAAAAGAATGTTTTTTGTTATAATCAATATGATGAATACATAAATCTTTTTTACTTTTACACAATTGACATTTATACTTATCTCTTTTTTTTATTTGTTTTTTTAATTTTGTATTAAAATTATATGTATATGGTTTATTTGAAATTCCACCTTGCCAAGAACCATTATTTTTACCAGAGACTTTTAATCCTATTTTCTTTCTTGTTTTTTTTGTATGCCAAATAGGATTGTTTTTTCTTCTTGTTTCTACTGTTTTTTTCCATACTTCTGGATTTCTATTTTTAACTGCAATAGATATTTTCTTTTTAGAACTTTTTGAATGATGTTTTCCTTTATGTTTGATTGATAAAATTTTTCTTGTTTTTTTAGTAACTATATGCCCTTTTAAAAAATCAGATTGTTTTTTAACTCTCTTATCCGTTTCCTTCGTTAATCCATAATTCCAAGGATGTTGTCTTTTCTTAAAACTTCCAGAATTTGTTTGTCCTTTATGCATTCCCATTTACAAGCCCTCCATTACATTTCCCACTTTTTGAAAATTGACAATATCTACACCAAAATGACGGCTTCATTTTATAATCTCCTCTTTCCATATCTAATCTAACCTTGTTTATAATATTTAAAGCTTTCTTAACCCACTTATCGCTAACAGGTTCAAAAAACAGTTTTCCTTTATCAAGAAAATATATTCCCCAATATCCTACATCAAGTCCTTGAACTTTATTTATATGTGTATCACAATCAAAAAGGATTTTATAAATCGCAAGTTCTAATCTATAATCGTCCATATCTCCTGATGGTGTCCCCGTCTTCCAATCTATTATAATTAATTTATTATCTTTAGGGTTTAAATAAACTGCATCTATAATTCCACGAAGTTTCAACTCATCATTACTGACTTTTAGTTCTTGGAACAATGGTTTAAAATAAGCCATATTAATTTCTCCTGTTTCATCTTTGCAATCTTGTATTCTCTTATTCTCAAATTCTATAAACTTATCAAGGTCTTTGTCGGGTTTCTTTAATCTAATTTCAGTCTTTTCTTTTGTTTGAATTATATCAATGTTTTTATAAAACTTTTCAACCTTAGAATGAATATCAATACCCCTATTCTGTGCAGGAGATGAAACTCCTGGAATAGCATCTATATAAAGATATTTCCATTTCATAGGACATTGTTGAAATGTTTTTATTTGGCTTTTACTAAGCCATCTTTGTTCTACCATTAAAATAAACTCCTTTGTTTGCTACTAAAATTGGAACGGTTTTTACCTGTTTGTCTTCCAACTATAATAAATTTTTCTACTTTTTCTTTTTTGATTTTAATTGGTTTTTCTTTTTCGTAATCTCTTATAAATGGCGATAACTCTTTATATACGTCCTCTAAATTTAAATCATCAATTTTTAATTCTTTTGCTTCATCTAATGAACAATATTTTATTCCTTTACCAACACCTATTTTATAGTTTTTTATAAGCATAAGTTCTCCTTCTCCGTATTTTTCTCTTATCATATAATAGATAGAAGTTTTAGATTTATATTTATTAAAGTCTTTAACGCTGAATTGTTTTGCTATGATTAATTTATTTTCTTTTATAATCTTCTTTATCAAATCGTCGATATATTCTTTCTCAAATTTACAATCTAAATTCTTTATAATCTGCTCTTTCAAATATTTTTCATAAATCAAAACACTTAATTCAGAGCAATTCTTTTTTATAATATCAAGTCCTTTTAATGTTATTTCGTTGTCTTTATTAATATATAAGTAATTCTTTTTATTTAATTCACCATCATTTCCTTTAAAGAATTGCAAATATTTTATCTCGTCTTCTAATTTAAAATTAAATTCTACAAAAGGAAATGTAAAATTACCAGATATGTCCTCTGATATCATTGTTGCAATTTCTATACAATTATTTTTATTTTGTTCTTTTTTTAATTCAACAATACAACTATCTGTATCAGCATAAAGAACTTCATATCCTTTATTTTTAAATTCATCCATAGCAAAGGATATACATTGTCTTGCAAGTGCTGTGCAATCTGATGCTGTATGTTTAGAATATAAATGTTTGAACGACGGCTTAGCACTAATTCCATATAAACTATTCAACACAATCTTTAATGCAAATTCTCTATTATCTTTTTGTTTTTTATATTCTTTTCTTCTAAGAAATAATGTTTTAATAAGTTCTTCTATTTTACCTTGATGTTTTGAACAATAATATCCATTTATTTTAAAAGTTTCATTACCATGCCATTTTTCTTCTTGCTTACAACAATCACATTTAGATGAAAAAAGGTTTGCATGAATATACATCATAGGATAAAGTGAAGCAAAATCAAAATATAAAATATTGCCACGAGAAGTTTCTTTTAATGGCGCTTTAACATATGCTCCTTCATATTCATCATTGCCATATACATCATCATACTCATCTTTTATTCCAAGAAGATTAGTAATTACTTTATAAGCAAATGCTCCAGCAGAAGATGTTATGTGCTTAAATTTATCTGCATCTTTCTTTGATATAAATTCAGCAAATGGTTTAAATTTATCATTTAAAAATTCCCATAATCCTAATGTAAGTTCTAAATCTTGTTTAAGATATTTAAAAATTTCTTCTAATTCTTTTTCAGTCCATTCATTTTTTTGAAATATTTTATAATTTATCTCGCCTTTCTTAACTTTTAATCCAATTTCTTTTGTTATGTTGTCAAGAGAATAACTTTTATATCCTCCAGAACGAAGTAGTGGTGCACGCTTTTTAAAAACATTATACAAATCTATATGTTTCCAATAAGGAATTATTATTCCATGATTTTTTAATATTGGCAAATCAAATTGTTCTCCATTGAATGTTATTATGAAATCGAAGGTGTTTATGTAATCTTGAATATCTTTTTTCTGTTGCTTTATTTCGGAATATTTTATAATTTTATAAACATTTTTGTTTATATCGTATTCTCCGATAAATTTTATCTTAGTGGTTTCTATATCTAATGATGACGTTTCTATATCAAGGATTAAAAGTTTTTGATTTATCATTTTATCAACCCCAATTCTTTTAATTTATTTATTCTCTTTTGATGTTCTTCTTCCGATATAATTTCTTTATCTTTTTCTTTTTGTTTCTCATTTTTATTTTTTTTATTTTGAACTATTTTACATATCATTTTATTTTTTCTACTTGGACATACCATTTTATATTAATTTTTTTTGTTTTTTAATATTATTTAATCTTGTTTCTATAATTTTTATATATTCTAATTCTTTTTCAATTCCAATAAAATTTCTATTTGTTTTTATACAAGCTATACCAGTTGTTCCACTTCCCATAAATGGGTCAAGAATAAGTGATTTTTCTTTTGAAACCAATTTAATAAGATATTCCATTAATTTTATGGGTTTAACTGTTGGATGATTATTCTTTTTTGTTTGTGTTTCGTTATTCATTCCAGCATATCCACTTTTAATATTTCCATCTTTATCTTCCAATTCTTCACATCCGTTATTCCTTTCACTCTTACTTGCTTTTGCACAATAAAAAAATCTTGATGCTCCACCTTTGTCATTAAATCCTCTTTCAGATTTAAAGTCTAAATCTCCAGTTCCATTTTTATTTAATACATTTTGCTTATTACTCCATCCCTCGTTCATTAAATTCCTTTTACTTAAACTTTCTCCACTTTGTTCATCTAACATATCCCCTGATTCTTCATCAAGAATTATATTTGCTGGAAATCTTCCTCTTTTTAAATCTACAACTTGGACTTTTCCTTGTGGTTTCATTCCCCAACCTTTTTCAAACCCATCTATTTTTTGTATCATAGTTCTGTTTTGTGATTTATCTAAAATAGGATTACAAGGTATTCTACTTTCATCAATATTAATTCCACCAGTTCCCCATTTAAGAACATTTAAAGTAACATTTTTTTCAGATAAAGATTTTCTTGCAACGACAATTGGCTCACAAGCAGGTTTTAATGCAGTTCCCCAACCTTCCCATTCTGAATTTCCTTTGGTTATTTCTAAGTCTTTTCTTTCAGCGTTCTCAATTGTTCCAAAAGATAACTTATCAATTCCTATCTCTTCCTTAACTTTTTTCCCAACATCTCTAAAATCTTTTTCGTTTGAACTTACTCCAATAACATCTCTTTCATTTCCTTGTATTTTATCTATCTGTTTTCCTATATTCAAACTTTTTGGAAACCCACTTCCATATATCCACATAATACAATCTCTTATTTCAAAACCAGCATCTTCAATTCCACAAGCCATTCTATGATAGGTTCTTGTTCCTCCAAAAGATAAGAGATAACCGCCAGGTTTCAAAACCCTTAATGCTTCTCTTGCCCAATTAATTGTAAATTGTTGAAAATTAATATTATTTTTATTAGGTTCATATCTTGGTAAAACATTAAATCCTTTATTTTTATAAACATTATCTTTTCCATCATTTTGAATATTATGTAATAATTCACTATCACCATTATCGGAAAAACTATCCCAACTTTTTCCCATAAATTCAAGTCCATAAGGGGGGTCTGTTATAATTGCATCTATTGAATTATCTGGAAGTTTCTTCATTTCTTCGATACAATCTCCATTAATTATTTTATTTTCAAAATCTTTTATATTAATTTCTTTTGATTCAACCATAATTTTAACCTCTTATTTGCAATTTTAATATATTCAGAATTTAATTCAATTCCTATAAATTTTTTATTTTGTTTTAATGCAACTAATCCTGTTGTTCCTGCACCAAAAAACGGGTCAAGAATTATTCCATTTTCAGGACATCCCGATTTTATTGGAGTATAACATAATTCTTCAGGATAAGTTGCAAAGTGAGATTCTTTAAATGGTTTTGTAGATATATCCCAAATACATCTTTTATTTTTTCCATATTTATATAAACTTATATCAGAACCAACAAGTCCTTGTCGATTATTCTTTTCTTGTTCTTCATTTTTGTATTTTGTATTTTGTATTTTTGTATAATCTACTGCATTCATTCCTCCTTGATAATTTTTTAATGTTGATTTACCTGATTTATGTTTAACTCTACCTAATATACTTCTTTTATCTTTATCTGCCCAAATTGATTTTTCATATTGCATTTCAAACCAATAATTTTTATTTTTAACAAAAAAGAAAATATATTCAAAATCAACTGTAAATCTGTCTTTAACAGAACTTGGCATACAATTTGGTTTATGCCATATTATTACATTTCTTAAAATCCATCCACGATTCTGCATTTCAATACTAAAACGAGCAGGAATATTACAGAGAGATTTATTTTCTAATTGTCCTTTTTTAATTTTAGGAGTATTATCTATACCAGAACAAGCACTTCCACAAAAATTTTGAAACTTCCAACCATTAAATTCTTTTCCGCAATTTTGGCAAATTCTTTTTTCTTTTTCATTAAAAGACCATATCTGTTTACTTCCTTTAATATCTCCACCAACACCTTTATTACTACCATTATAAGTATCACCAATATTAACCCAGCAAGTTCCATCTTTTCTTAGAACTCTTTTTACTTCATCAAAAATATCACAAAGTTTAATTATATATTCTTGAAATGTTGGTTCTAAACCTAATTGTCCTTCAACTTCATAATCTCTTAATGCCCAATAAGGTGGAGAAGTCATTACACAATTTATACTTTCATCTGGAAAAGTTTTTAATACTTCTAAAGAATCACCTTGATATATTTTATTAGTTTCCATTATAATGTTTTTTGATATTGTTTAAATATACAATTAAATACATAAAGTCCAACTTCTGGATTTACACAATTTCGTAATAATAATCTTTTATTTTGAGCATTTTCTGGTAATATTATTTTATGATGTTGTTGTAAATGTTTTATTTGTGTCCATTCTGGAAGATGTTTCCCACCAGTAACTCTTATACTATCTTTTGGAAATTCTTTTATTGGTATTTTAAAATTACTCCAAAAGAAATGTCTTTGAATTATTTGCGGAATTATTAATGGTTTATACCAAGATATAACATTCTCAACTACCCATTTACCTTTAAAATATCCTTGTAATAATAGTATTTCTTCATATAATTTCATATCAGGATATACTGCTTTTGCTCCCGCATTCATAGATAATCCTTTTCTAAGTTTACTATGTGTAGGGCAAGGGGGAGAACTCCAAATAAAATTATATTCTTTATAATGTTCTAAAAGAAATTGGTGAGCATCTGTAATTATTACTTCATCTTGAGGAAAGAAATCTTTGTATATTTTTGCAATCTTTGGATTATTTTCTATTGCGGTTACTTTTATATCTCCAGTCCAAAGTTTTCTATTTCCCCCTATTCCTGCATAAAGATTTAAAATTTTAAATTCTTCCATAATAACACCTCATTTTTAATTTATTCTTCTAAATTTGCAAGAATTATTTTTAAAATTATATTTTTATAATTTAAAAAAATAGTTAATGGTTTATCATTATCTATATTTAGATGAATAATTTCAAAATCAATAGAAGATATAAATTTATTTAAATATTCAAGATTATAATTACATTTAATATTTAAATTTTTAGAATTAGATATTATAATATCATTTTCATTAAAATCAGTTATAAACTTATTTTGTTCTCCTGCATAACAATTTAATATTTTTAATTTATCTTTTTCATTTTTAATTTCAAATGTTATTTTTGAACCAACAATTAAACAATCAGATATTAATTCTTTATAATCTTTATATTTCATATCAAATGAAACATCATAATTAAAATCTGCAAGTTCTCTTTTTTGATTTTCTTCGGGTTCTAATAAACATAATTTAAATTTCTTTTTTCCATTTTGAATAGTCATAACATTATCGTCTTGTTCTTTACTAAGTATTAATGAATATTCTGTATTACATCCTTTATCAATTATTTTAATAAAATCTAATAAATTTATATATATTATTTCTTCTTTATTTTTTAATTCAAATTGTGAAAAGAAATTTAATGGTATAAATAAATTTATATAACAAACATTTGATTGGTCAAATGATTTAATATATAAACCTTTTTCATCAAATTTAATATTTGTTTCTATAATATTATTTGAAATTAATTTTAAAAATTCTAAAAATTCTTTTTTATGTTCTTTTAATATTTCCAATTTCATCCTTCTACTCCTGTTATTATTCCTGCACTATCATCTATTTTACAATTGTTCCATCCTGCTGAGAAATATTGCATATAAGTTATTGTTACAAGTTTTTTAGTTTGCTGAAACATTAATAATTTTTGTTTTAATTCTTTATCAATAACACAATATCTATCTTCTTGCGAACTTTGAGCGTCTGTTTTAAAATAAACACTATCTGTCTTCCAAATTATTCCATTTGTTTCAATAGCAGTAACATAACCTGTATGATGTCCATTCTCCATAGTTTTTATATGAATACCAATTGCAGATATTAATATAAGAGAAAAAATAGCAAAGATAACGAAAATAACACCAATAATAATTCCTATTTGACCTTTTTTATTTATCATTTCTTTTTACCTACAATATTATTATTTGTTAAGTTTATAAACATTTTGTTTTTATTTTAACATTTCCTTTAATTTATTTATGTCGGGACTTTCAATTATTTTTCCTATAAGTTCACCTTTTTGTCTACACTTTTCTATCTTTGCTTGAAATAATATTTTGTTATTAACAAATTTTATTTCATGATGAAGAACAACATCAACCCAATAAGGAGTTTTCTTTTGACATTTTGGTTCAAATCTTCCTGATGGTTTTCCTGCTCCTTCATATGTTTCTGCTTCTCGTGCAGTTAAAATAACATTACAGTTTTTATTTATAAGTTTTTGTAAAGGTTTGAGATATAATTTATTTATGGTGCCCCAGTCCCATTGTTGTTTTAATCTGTCTTCAATTCCTATTTTGAATACTTTAACCTTCGCATATGCTTGTGCCCAGTCCCAAATGTCAGATATGCTATCGATGATAATTGTTCCAACTTGTTCATCTGGAAGCGAAGAAAGATATTCAATGGTGTTCATATAATTTTCAAAATTCTTTACTTCATCTTTTTCTTCAACATTATCATTATCCATATTTGATATATTCATAACATTAATTTCTGGAAATTTATCAGCAAGAGGAGAAACTCCATTCTCTGTATCAATAACATAAACAGGAGCATCGCTTGTTAAAGCGAAATGTGTTTTGCCTGTGCTGAAATTTCCATAACTAAGAATTTTAATTCCTCGTGATTGCTTTGCATCTTTCAGTTTTTTAAATTCCATTTTAAGTTCTTTCTTTTCTTTTTCTTCTTCAGGTTTTATATTTGTTTGTGTTTCCCAAGTCATTTTATCATATCTAAATATTCATCTATTTTATTTTTCATAGCGTTATAACCCTCTACTTTTGTATTATTAATTTTCATATATTCATCATATCCTGCATCTTTTATACTTTCTAATATTTCTTTTAATGTAAAGTCGTGATTTATTTTTATATTTTTCATCCTAAGTATGATTGTTCTGATTTAGTTTTTACATCTTTGTATTCATCTTTCATATCTTGTTGAATCGCAGTTTCAATATATATATCTAACTGTCTTCGAAGTATTTTCGCTTCTTCTAATAATCGAAGTTTGGCTCCTACATCTTTTGCTATTACATAAGAACCAGTTACATTATCCGTTTTTCTTGTAAATACAAGTATGACGCCGTCTAATTCTAAATTATTTTCTTTTAAATTTTCTATAATTTTATTTAGTATTTCGTCTTCTATTTCTGGTATTTTTATTTCCATTTTCTTTTTAACCATGTTCGTCTCTTGAAAAACAAAAAATAACGAAATTAATAAGTTTAGGTTTATTTAGCTTTGTTTAGTTTTTGGAATTTCAACAAGTTCTTCGGCTTCTATTTCTATCTTTTCAAAGTCCTGAATTGTTGTTTGTTTTTCCATTATTCTTCTGTGATTTCTTCAACTTTCGGAATTGCTATTTTATATTGTGGCAATGCATAAACTCCATACACATTGATAGATACATTTCCAAGTTCTTCTGTAGGAAGTCCAAGTTCATCTTTCTTTTTCCCCTGATTTGTTTTACCAACAACTATCACTTTGCTTCCTTCAGCAAAATCTATGTTTATTCTATTTGAAAGCCAACAAGTAATTCCATCTGCTCCTTCAATATTTTCAAGAGCAAGTGCTTCGTCGTCAATTGTCATTATACGACTACCAAAAGCAGTTGGTTCAAGATTCAAACTTGAAACATCTCCTTCTGTTATTACAAGTCTATTAAAGTTGTCTTTATTTGCTGTATGATAAGCTGTTAAATTTTTAAGTTCAACAAAACTATCTTTAAGAACCGATTTTATAAGTTCTCCAAATTCAGGAAGAATAAGTGTTTTATCAATATCGAACTTCGTAAAAGTTGATTGTCTTAGCACATAACAGTTTTCAGTTGAAAGTTTTATATTGTCGTTTGCCATAAATCTTACTGGTGCAAATGTGGGGATAGTTTCATCCTCAGCTTTTGCTCCTGTTAAAGTCATTGTGAAAAGTTTTGGCTTATCATCTTTAACTTTTTTCTTTATAGCGATACCATATAAGTTTCTAATGTAATTGTGTTCTGGTAATGGTTTACCAAAGTTTGGGTTTATCTTTTCTCCCCATTTTTCTTTTGTATCAAGAGGAACACCATTTTCATCTGTGATTCCATTTGTTACTGCTTCTTGTGGTGATGTCTTGAATAATGTTATTGCTGCAAGTCTTTGCTTAGCAACCATATCAACACAATCTCCAACGCCAATTATAACTCCTTCAAAGCCAGTTGCAGGTGTTTTTAAAAGACGTTTATAATGTAAAGCAGTTCTATTAAGTGCTCTTGAAGTTCTTTCATCTGCAGATAAATCCTTATGAACTTCATTTTCTTCTGTTAAGAAATTATTGAAATCCTTTTCAATATCTGTTATAGAAATTGATAATTTATCTGACCACTCCTTAAAATATTCTTCTTTTGTTTTTACCATTTATATCCTCCTTTCAACTGTATTTGAAAATTATATTTTAACATTTTATCAACCAACTTTAATATTAATTGATTATTTCGTTGGTTTATAAATGTTTTGTTGATTGAAAAAGATTGATAAAATCATATATATGGTTTTCATCGAGACATAAGATTTATAAACTTAGAACCGATTGTTTAAATGTGAAAAAAGGATAGGTTGATATGAAAACAAATAAAAAAGGTGAATTGAATACAGGATTTTATATTATAATTTCTCTTATTGGTGTTATTGCAATTTCTTGTTTTGTAATTTTACTTAGTGCATTGTTAACTGGAAAATGTATTGAATATGAAGATGTTTGTTATAAGACAGTTTGTGTTAAAACTTGTTGGGATGTCCCTACAAGTTGTTCAGATGATAGAGTTATAGGACACAAAGAAATGTGTGTTGTTTCAAAAAATATATTTGGAACAATAAATAGGAGAAAAATATAATGTCTTTTCCTATTAGACAATATGATGAGGAAGAAATTAAGAAATGTATTCAAGCAATTGCCGACGGAAGAGAACAAGATATAACATTGCCGATTAGAATGTTAAGAAAAACGATGCCAAAAGAATTTTCAAAAGCAATTGCAAAAGGAAGAAGAAATACAGATGAGATGAGAGAAGTTAGTGCGGTTTATAATAAAAAATATTATAAGTTACATCCAGGATTAAATAATAAAAACGCAAATGCATATGGAAAAGCGTTATCAGAATTGAAGAAAAAACATAATTTAGAATTTAAAGAAATCTTAAAAAATATAAAAGAAAGAATAATTAAATAGGTTAGTTTTATAATGCTTATGGGTGAAGAAAAAAATAATTTTCAAAAGTGGTATGACGAATTTCATAAGGCATGGAATGTAAGAATGATTGAGAACGAACATTTAATGCCAATATGTTTTTTGGAAATGTTAAGTTGCATTAATAAAGTGCGTTATGTTTATGGTGGTCAATATAAGACGGTTAATTTGAGTAGTTTTAAGATACAACAATCAGGAACTGGCAAGGGAGTAGCAGATAAAATTGTTGCAGATTGCTTACGACATATGGGCTATAATGTTTGTAAGTTGAATAGTTTTACAGAAGCAGCAATTATAGGAAGTGTTAGTATCGATATGATGGGAAAGATTCATATTATTAAAGGAGCGTTAGGGGAATATGATTTTATATGGATTGATGAAGCAAGAAATTTGATTGTTGGTAATCAATGGACAAATGGATTGTTGGAGATTGTTAATGGATATTTAGATGATGGAATGATTTTCAAAAGGTTAGCTAAAGGAGAGATAAAGTATTTCAGCACTTGTAATTTTGGAACTGGAACTTTCTTTTTCGACAAGTTAAAACCAACAGTGCTCACTACTGGATTGTTTCAAAGAAGTTTGTTTAGTTATAAAAGTTATACACAAGAGGATGTTATGAGAATAAGCAAAAAGTTTAATGAATTGGCAGAAAAGAATTATATGACTGATTTAGAACCTGTAATGGATAAATTGAAAGAAATGAGAGATGCTATCGATTTTGAAAAATATAATGTCAGCAAGGTTAAGGAACATCCAAATTATATTATAAAGATGAGGGTTGAAGCAAGTAGAAAGTTTGGTGATGAATTAGATGCTTATTTTGAAAAAGAGATTTTTGATAAAGTTAAAGATAAAAGGTTGCAGGATATATTGACGAGTTTTTTGATTAGAAGTAAAGAATTGGGACATAGAATAATGTGCTTATATGCTGTTTGGAATGGCAAGGACATTATTGATGAAGAATGTGCTGATTATGCTTATAACATTGTTAAAGAGCAGTTAGATTATGTTTTGCATTTCGTAAGTGACATATTTGAAGGAACAAAATTTGATAACGAAGATTTGAATAAAGAGGATATGAAAAAGAAAAAGGTAAGACAAACAGAAATGATGATTGAGAAGACAATTTGCGAAAATCAAGGAATAACAAAATACGAGTTAAGAGGAATAGTAAAGGATAATAGAAGCCAGTTTGCTATTGGAGAATTGCAGATATTTCAAGAAGTGCTTCCAAGAATGATTTTTGAAAAGAAAATTGAGGTAAAAGAAGAAAGAAGTGAGAGTAGTGAAGGTGGTAGACCAAAAGAGAGAATGTATGTGAAAGAAGTTGAAGAAGAAAAGAAGAAAAAGAAGAAAGTAGAGTAAAAAGTATATATATGATTTTAACAAAAATAACCAAAAATAATATAAAATAACTAAAAATAACCTATAAAAGTATATATATGGTTTAGGTTATTTAGTTATTATTGGTTATTATTGATATAAAAATAATATATAAAACATAAAAATAACTAAAATATTCTATATAAGAGCCCTTTTTTTAGTAAAAATAACCTAAAACACTAAATAACTCCCTCTCCCTCTTTTTTGGCTATTTTATATATATAGTTTTGAGATGTTTTTTAATATGCTTTTTATGATGTTTTTCTTATTTTTTGTATTTTCTCGGTTCATCCCTCTTGTAGAACGTTGTTTTTCGTAAATTTCATATATAAAAACATATCGATTTTGGAGCTATCTTTTTTGTATAGTATAATAGTATTACTTTTTAGCTACTTTTTATTTTTTGAGGTGTTTTGTTAAGAGTCGCTTATTTTTGCCTTTATAAATGTTATTATATAAAAGTATATATATGGTTTGAGGTAAAACAAAACAAAAGGTATTTAAAGGCATATATATATCATATATTATGTTAAACAAAATAAAGGAAAAATATCCTAAGGTTGGAAAATGTTGCCTTTGTGGTGGATATTATTATCATTACGGTAATAATCCCGCACCTTTGAATAAAGGAAAAGGAAGATGTTGCGATGATTGCAACACTAATGTTATATTAGCAAGAATGATGGTAATAAAAAAATGAGAGAATTAACAGCAAAAGAAGAAGATTTTATATTAGAAGAAGCAAGAGAAAGAGATTGGGAGAAGAAGCAATGAAAATGTTATTTAATATTTTAATGAATCTTTTGGTATTGTGTAATTTATCTGTATCAGTTTTTTGTTTATTAACTGCAAGAATTATGGTATTTGTTATATTTGATTGTTTTCTTATATTAATTAATGCAAGTTTAATGGGATATTATATAACTAAATTAATTGAGGAAATGTATGACTAAATGGAAATGTCCGAATTGTAAGAATACTCACGAAATAGAGGGTAAAGGAAAAGATGCAGTAGTGATGGTTCTTTGTGGTTGTGGTAATTATATGGAAAAAGTGGAGGAAGAAAAATGAAAGAAACAAACAAAATAGAAGAATTTAAAAAGATGGGTGAGTTAATTAAAGAGTTGAGTATAGAAGATTTAAAAGACCCGTTATTAAGACAAGAACTTTCAGAAATAAG
>Ga0172381_10004343_pt1 | contig 14714 bp, 21 predicted proteins | sample Leawel6488metaG_FD_119754 | JGI IMG/M metagenome (GOLD analysis project Ga0172381, IMG submission 119754) | Leachate microbial communities from a municipal landfill in Southern Ontario, Canada - Leachate well 64-88 metaG | ecosystem: Engineered > Solid waste > Landfill > Unclassified | place...
AAGCTCCTTTGGCTTTACTATTAGGACCAAATGCAACTGCTAATGATTGTTCTCCACTAACAATTGCTTGACTACTATCACCTACGGTGGACGCTAATGAACGATGCCCACTATTGCTGGATAATGAACGATTTCCACTATTGCTGGATACTGACCAATTTCCGCTATTGCTGGATACTGAACGATTTCCACTATTGCTGGCTACTGAACGATTTCCACTATTGCTGGCTACTGAATAATGTCCGCTATTGCTAGCTACTGACCAATCTCCACTATTTGAGGCTACTGAACGATCTCCACTATTTCTGGCTACTGAACAATATCCGCTATTGCTGGCTAATGAACAATCTCCACTATTGCTGGCTACTGAACGATCTCCACTATTTCTGGCTACTGAACAATATCCGCTATTGCTGGATACTGACCCATATCCACTATTTGAGGCTACTGAATAATGCCCACTATTGCTGGCTAATGAACGATCCTTAGTTTGATGCTCTTTAGACTTACTATGAGCTTTCATATATTCAGCACATAATTGGGTATATTCAATAATATCAATTTCTCTAATAATAGTTATTTTTGTACCGGCCTGTTTAGAGTCCTCAGAGCCACCATTAACAATTCCATCAAGTTCGACTTCACAAAATCTAGATTCTGCTGGATTATAGTAAGTAAAAACATCTAGTGGGTTTGTGCAAGCATGAAAGCCCTCTTGACATAGCTCTGCATGATCTGTTACATAGGTCTTACCTATCTCGTATTGAAAATCTCTGCACTGCAAATTCTTATCAAACCCCTTAAAACATTTCATTTTCTAGCACTCTCTTTCCATTTTATGGGTGTGATTATTCAGATCTAACCAGTGCCCTATTAAAAGTTATTTTAAAATAGCTCCCCGCTCAAATCAATATAATTAATTTGTTTTGAGATGTAATCGACCATGAAAATCTGGTAAATTGTATTTAGGAGCATCCGCCATTTTAGTTAAACATTCTTCAACATAATAAGGATATAAATTATTACTATCCACTCCAACATCCATTTGGATATTACTTATTGGATATGTATTATGGCAATGCCCATGTAAATTAATAGTACCATATTGCGCTCTATTCCAAGTAGCTAATGGATAATGGCATAATACAAACATCATATGATTATGGTGTAAATTATATATATCGTATACTCGATCCCAAACCTTAGAAGATACTATCCCTCTATCATCATGATTTCCCTTAATAAGGGTTAAAGTTTTACCATTTAAACAATTAACATATTCTTCTATCTCTTCAGCTCTGGCTTTAAATCCAATATCCCCTAACAGATAAACTTCATCTGAATTACTTACTTTTGAATTCCATTTTTCTACAATTTCTTCATTCATTTTAGTAATACGTTCATCAACAATATCTTTACTAATATTTCCTGAATCAATTTCGGCTTTAATAACATCTGTTAAATAATCCATACGATCATTTTCAGTTAAAAATATCTTACCCTCAGTTAATTGATTAATATTAATCAAATCATTAAAAAATCCCCTATGAATTGCACATAATTTATGCCCAAAATGTAAGTCTGAACTTAAAACTACCATATCTATCTCCTGCTTAAATTATATCTAAAATTTCAAAACTTTATAATTATCATATTTTAATATCTTAGCTTTTATAAAATCAATATTATTAAGGCCAGCATATCGCCATTCATCTAATTCTTCTTTTGAAAATTTTAAATCCTTATTGCTTTCTTCAATAAATACGATAAATTAATTAAATGAATAGAACTAATTATATCATCTAAATGTTTGCTTGCGGTACGTGTTTTATTATTAAATTCATAATATCTCATTTAAAGCCCTTTCAATATTCCCTTATTTTTCTCTCTTAGTACTTCATTGCGTCTTGTTAAATTACGAGCAGTTCCTGATTTTTTCTTATTTGCTCTAACATATGCAATATCATAATCGGATGCTAAAGTCATTGCGGCATCTCTATCTTCATCACAAGTAAATCCACCTATTGTTTTAAATCCTTCAAGATAATTTCTAGGACTTTCAAACATATGGTAAACAGTAACATCGGTTTGATTTCTGGCTTTTAAATATTCTTGAGCCATAATATCTACTCCATAATAATCACCAACTACAAATGCAGCATCATTTGAAATAGCCATTTCTATAATTGGAACATATATTTCAGCGAATTCATCTTCAGTAATATCTCTATGTCCTGAAATGAATGCAATTTCTTTTTTCATATTAAATCTCGATCTTATCTATTTGATTTTTGAATTTATCCCACTGCTGAATATTAATTTTATCATAATCTTCATCCTTAATCATATAAGCAGCCCTAAGAGCTTTAAGCATCATATTAACATCTACTATTTCAACAATTAAATCCTCAATAGTATTTCTTCCTCTTTTATAATGATTAATTGCAGTTAATAGCTCACCAACTTCTTCATGAAATTGATCAACTTGTCCCTGCAATCCTAATAAATTTATAGACTTATTAATTACTTCTTGCTGTTCGGCATCAGTCATTATTTCTCCTAGATTAAGAAAGACGTGGATAGGATTCGGACCTACAATGAGCTTTCGCTAAGGGATTTGCAATCCCTCCCCTTCAACCATTCGAGCACCACGTCAATTAAAACGGAAGTTGAGGGAGTCGAACCCCCGCTGGCTATTAACCAGAATGCTTTAGCAAAGCATCACGACAAACCGACATTCGACTAACTTCCAACACTATTATTTATAGATGCTTAATATTAGGATATTCTTTAAATTCTACTAGATTATGCTCTACTCTAGATATTACGTCATTAAGTTCAAATATTGTTTCAGTAATAGTTCCCTCAGACTTTAATAATAAATTATTTCTAGCTTTATATAATAATTCTTTAGTTTCATTTAATAAATTAATTTGATCATCTCTTAGCATAGATAATATATAATAAAATTTAAATCTTATATAAAATCTGTTATTTTGAATAGAGTTCTTCTATTTCCTGTTTTAGCTCAAAACTATAGCAATTATATTTTTTTAAAATAGTATCTAAATTTCTCTCAACATCTCTTATTTCTAGATCTTTAGGCGCTAATATTTTAAATTCAGTTTTCAATGAGTTATATAATTTACGATATCTTGCATCCAATTTTTCCCATAAAATATCAGTATCATATTGCTTACCTAATTCAACTATTTCACACCAAATCCAATTACTATTAGAATAACTCACTATTTTATCATATGTGGCAATTTGAATACCATAATCTAATATTCTCAATGAATGGAATATTGATTTCATTCCAGCTTTTTTATCATAGTCACCAGATATTATTAACTTCTTTTTAGCTTTAACATAAGAATTGCTACTAATAGTTGAAATAGATTCTCTTAATTTATTTTTATTCAATATGAAATGTTTAATAAGCTCATTTTCGCTTTTCCACATATTATTTGATGAATTAAATATACATTCTAAAGCCATAATATCATGATTTATTATTTTATAAGTGAATTCAGCATCTGAATATACTTGATAATGATAATTACCTATATTAATTTTAGCTAAAGGTTTATCCACACCAATGGTAACACCTTCTTTTAATACAATTACATAATCATAATCAGAATCATCTGTATTTGTTCCATACACTCTTGAACCAAATAAATAAACATTCTGGCATACATCTAATATATGCTGTTCTAATCCAAATGGAATCATTTTTTCATCATCCTTTCCTAGCTTAAATAGCTGATTACGATTTTCTCATAATTGGTATTTTCATATCAATTATCGGCCTGTTATCGCTGGAAGCCTACTAAATCAGACTAAATGCCCAAAGAGGTACTTGAACCGTTCTAATGAAAGTATGCAAAGTTAGGCAAGCCTAATTCTACTCTTTCAATTTCTTGCTTCAACGACTAGCACAGTTTGGCTTTCGCCAAACTGTAACCTCCAGTCTCCACAAGCGTCAGGTTCCGCCTAGACGAAACCGGATTCCGGGGGAACTCCCCGTATCCTGCATTGTTTTTCAAATGCTATGTTACATCTCTGTAACGGATTTGCCCTTTCAGGCAGATGCTAGTCCGAAAACTAGACTTTTTTAGATGTTGAATCGTCAAACAAATTAATGTTTGATTTGGTGGTCTTGCGACCACCTCTTCATCTAATATTAAGTATAACAAATCTTTTTGAAAAATTTTAATCTTTCAAAAAAAAATATATGCTTTTACTTAAATTTGATTAGCTTTGCATACATTTATTGATGTGGCTACCTACCCTCACGGTCTTACGACCAATAGATCTTGAATCTATCGTGCCTACCAAATTCCACCATTTGGGCTAATTATTTCTCAATACATATACTTTTTCTAGCAATTTCAACCGTAGGTAAAATAATTTCCCAATCTTTCTTAATAAAACCTGCTTTATCTTCAAGTATAATATTAAAATAAAATTTCTTGCTAAAATCGCCTGTTTCAGTGTTACTAACTAATGGATTTTCATTAAAATAATCAAAATTAACTCCGTATTTTGCAAAATTCTTAATATATGCATCATATGAAGCTGGATAACATGATGAAAACAATATTAATACTGTTTCAGGATATTTTTTAAGATCTTTCAAAGTAACCATTGCTTCATCAATAACATCTGGCATATTATTTTTATAATTACTATCCGCAATAGTATTATGAATATCAATTGCCCAATATATTTTATTCCAACCTCTATTATGAGCTTCATTATAAGCCGCAAATATCGCATCACTTATCATTATAAGCTCCTTCTAAAAAAATATAATAAAAATTAATCAAGCTGTATTTTAGTATCTATTGCATGAGTTACCTCAATTGTCAATGGGGCATAAGATCCATTAAAATAAAATGTGAATGAATTATTATGAGGCTTAACATCATAAAACTTTTTACTAATAATCAATTTACCTAAATTATTAAAAGGATGCTCACTATTTTTAGCAATTTGTTCAATACCTGTCTTTAATGCTAATTCTTGACATTTTGATAATTCTACATATGTTTTAATTTTATTAATAAATGATGAATTTATTTTATGCTTATTATAGATAAATTGACTTAAAATAGTAATTGCTGCACCTATCCCCAGAAATAAACTTGATTTAATCACCTTATTTTTTGACATATAATAATTATAACAAAAAAAATCCCTCCAATTTGGAGGGATTTAATTACCCAAGCAGTTCTTTTAATATTCGCTGAATTTCTTTGCCATCAGCTAGTCCTTTTAGCTTTGGAACTATTACTTTCATAACCTTTCCAAAATCTGCTTGGGTTTTAGCACCAACATCAACTATAGCTTGTTTTATCTCCGTAGTTAATTGCTCTACGGTAAGCTGAGTTGGTAGATATTTTTTAAATAAATTAACCTGAAATAATTCAGTTTTTGCTAAATCTTCTCTTAATCCCTTAGCAAATTGATCGGCTGAATCAATTCCCTGCTTAACTGCCTTAGTAACCGCAGTTAATACTTCTTCATCATTTGGAATTTTCTTTCCAACCTGAATTGCTACATTTTTAGCACTTGCATCTAATGTCCTCAATGCTGTTAAAATTTCAGGCTGTTTTTCTTTCATTGCTGTAACAATGTCAGCCTTAAGTTTTTCATACAAGCTCATCAGTATTTCCTTTGGTTAGTTTTAATTCCACTCAAACCAATTATCTCTTTTATATATTCGGCCTTGCCTAACTCTTTTATTAAAATATCTTTTCCAAAATTTTGAAGAAGGTCTTACGTAACCTTGTGGATATAATTTTCTAAAATCACCATGACATTTGTTTCTTGTACCTAATTTTACTTTTTCATCTACCATATGTTAAGAGCCACACATAGAAACAATAGCATCATTATATCCCCAACGATTTTTAATAGCATAATAAGAATCCCCTCTAACTTCAATTACACATTCACTATATAATACTTTATTTAAATATGTATGTGATTCTCTAATTAATTTGGCTTGGCGCTTTTTAAATTCTTCATCATCTATATCATCATAATTAGGAATACGTGAACAAAATAATGTAGTAACCAGATTGCCTGAGAAATTCCTACAATATGTAACATCTATTACTTCAACTATTACATCAGTTATTGAATTTATTAGAAATTTCATTTATATACTCCTTTTTAAGCCGGCTAAGGGAATCGAACCCCCGTCCCCTGAGTACAAAACAGGGATAATAATCCACTATACTAAACCGGCAAATTAACTATTTAATGGGCCTGGAGGTTATAACTCCATCAAATCCCATACGGGACAGCCCACGCTGCGAAACCCACTAAATAGCTAATATTTAAAGAAATGAGACTTGAACTTATATGCCATAGGATGATCAATATCCCCAGCTTCGGTATTAGGTTTTATGATAATTGTCTATCTCCCTAATTGCCAATGTGTCTACCAATTCCACCAGTCTCTAAACTCTGAATCTTAGGTATCTTTTCAGATTAATTCATCCAGATTGTTGAATTTATTGCCCAAACCTAGCTAGCTAAACTAGTAAATTCAATTAACTCTTCAGTCATAGTCATATGGTAAACCATAGACTTGTCCCGAATTAGAAGCTACTCTAATTCCCAACGCTGATGATGCCAGAGTATATGGCAGAGGCATTTCTCCAGTCTCTAATTTCTTAGATAACCTTAAATGCATGAGTACACATTATAGGACTTGAACCTATAACCTTTTCCATGTAACGGAATTGCTCTACCAATTGAGCTAAACGTGCAATATTTAATAGTTGAAGAGCGGGGGTTGAACCTTAATTTAAAACTTCCTTGAGGATACCTTATCAATATTCTCAAGAGATATCATTCCAACCATTAGAAGATTCGTTAATTATTTTATTTCTAATATTTTTTACTTTTAGAGTAATACCTAATGTATTGCACCTATGCCTAATTGCATTATCGGATACTCCATATATTTTACCTACTTTGGTCATAGGCATTTCATTTATTAATTTTTCTAATTCATCCTTTGATATTTCAAATTTTCTTTTTCTGTATATCATTGCTGCGCATTTTTTACATCTAATCGAATTATTGGTTATTACTTTCCCACAATCTGAACAATAAGTAACTGTTTTACTTAAATTTTTACCAGCAAATGTTTTAGTTTGACTATGACAATTAGGGCATAAAAATCTCAAATTATTTAATCTATTATCATCATTTATTCCATTTATATGATCAAGCTGTAATACTAATAGCAATCCATTATGTTCGCCTAAATTACCGCACTTATCACATTTATAATCAATTAAATTATGATGAATAATATATTTCTTAATAGACTTCCTTGCTCTTTTCATTATTTCATCAATTGATAATGCATAAATTGATTTAACATCATTAGTTAATTGTATTTTTATTTTTTGATTCTTTTTAAATTGATAATATGAAATATTTAATTCTTTAGCTATTCTTTTTAAGGTATTAGCATTTCCACCTGCATTATGTAAATAAAATTTATTTAATATTTCTGAAATAGACGAAGAATTATCATAATATTTTTGAAGAACATCTCTACTAACTAATGATATTCTGCTAGTTCTGCCGCTAAAACGTAATGGTAATTTTCCGTCAAAATATTCAGTAATATATTTTTTAACTAACCTATATGATCGGCTATTAACATTATATTCAAGCCCAATTTGTTCAAATAATTTTTTAATATTTTGAGAATTATTAATAACTGCATTAATTTTTTCTTTTAGTTCATCATTTAATTTCATATACTAGTATTTATTTTACTCAAACTTACTAAATTTCCCTTTCTCGACTCGAACGAGAACCATTGGGTCCAAGGCCCAAAGTGACTGCCATTACACCAAAGGGAAAATAATCTACTTACTTTTTAACAAATTTACGAATAGTATTGTTTCTATCTCTATAATAATCAGAATTATTTTCTAAAATATCAATAGCTACAGCCACAGGGGTCTTTTTCCAGCCTTCTAATCCATTACGCTTATTCTGCCAATTGATGCGACCTAGTAATGCTGAACCATTCATTTTATTTTCCTATGTTAATGTTTTCTCAAAGAGTGGGTGAGGCCAGACTTGAACTGGCAATTTCTTCCTTATCAGAGAAGTGCTCTAACCAAATTGAACTACTCACCCATTAACGCCCGAAGCTCGGATTCGCGCCGAGGACATGCTGATCTTCAATCAGCCGCTCTACTAACTGAGCTACTTGGGCAACAAGCCTCTTATCAGGATCGAACTGACATCTTCTGCTTGGAGGGCAGACACACTAACCGTTGTGTTAAAGAGGCATTAAAGAATTACTTACTTTTTAGGATATTCATTAGCATAAAAACCTGAACCAATTAATTTAAAAGAACCTGATGATATTTTTTTAATTGAATTGTTTCCTGTTTTTTCATTTACCACTGAATCAGGTATATTGTGATTTTTAAAAAATCTTTCAAATACCTCTCCAGTTTTCTCATCTTCATATTCAATTATTGGCATTTATTTCTCCATTTTTATTCAATATATGATTTACCAAATCCAATGTTTATAGTAAAACATAAAATTGAAATAGATATAGTTAATGCAAATGGAAAATTATTCCATCTAATACCAAATCCAATATGCTTTTCAATAAAAAAATCTAATCTATTTCCTGGTCCCATTTGTTATCCTTCTCTTAATTAAGTATAACAAATATTTAATAGCGGGGGTTGGACTCGAACCAACGACCTCTGGGGTATGAACCCAGCAAGCTACCAAACTGCTCCACCCCGCAAATTTAGCTAGACTCACTTTTTATTCTTTATGCAGAAGTATAAGTTTGTTGCTGTATGAGTCTAAAAACATATTTAAGTGCGCAAAGAGGGACTTGAACCGTTCTTATACAGCTATCATATTCTCATTAATTAACATTTGATTTAATTAACTTTTTGCACCTAAAAATCTAAACGCTTTATCTACTTCAGCTTTCCGATATATTAAAGTATTCCAGGCAGGTGCGCTATTCCCATAAACAGTTTTTTTATTAAATGTAAATTTAATACCATTTAATGTTAGGCATTTTTGAAATATCATATGAATATCATATGAGTTATTAGTAAACACATAATAATGTCTATTTTTATTAGGCTCAGCCTTATAAAAACAGCCGTCTGAATGAAATAATCCTCTTGCTAAATATTTAGAATTTTCTTCAAAATATTTCATTTGCCATTCACTTAGTTTTATTAATCTAGTATATTTTTTCCCAATTCCATGCTGAGGAAATATTACCGGCATTTTTTTAGAATTCACCGTCACTGATTCACACCCTGCACATTTTGTTACATATATTGAATTTTCTGGTAAAATAATAGACATTTTTTCTTTTATTTCTGCAATAATATCAACATATTTAGTCGTTGCTGATATGCGAAGTGCATATGATCTTCCATTACGAGAAATATATCCATCACCTAAATATTGTCCTAATAAATAATAATATGCTTTTCTAAAATCATTACAATCCTCAAATTTAGAAAAGAAATAAGATAATTCAAATTCTTCACAGCGCAATTTCGGAACATATCTTTTTTGCTCACTAAACCATTCTCTAAGAGTTGATCGACTAACCCCTAACTGTCTTGAAATTCGACTCCAGTTTAATCCAGATTCTTTTAATTTCTTAGCTTCGTTTACTATTTCATTTGCGTACATATGACTTATTTATATAAGTCATTATTGTATACCAATTTCCCACCATTATCTAGTAGCCATGCTCGGATTTGAACCGAGACTGTACAGATCCTAAATCTGTTGCCTCCTACCAAATTGGGCTACATAGCCATTAAGTGCATCATGAGGGCTTTGAACCCCCAACCCCCTCGGTAGAAACGAGGTACTCTATCCAATTGAGCTAATGATGCATTAAGCAGGAAACGTAGGAGTTGAACCTATATCATTCAGATTTGGAGTCTGAGACTCTATCCAATTGAGCTAATTTCCTATTATATTATAGCGGACCAAATCGGGTATGATCCGACAACCTATACCTCGACAGGGTATTGCTCTATCCATTTGAGCTATTGATCCAATATAGTGCTTTAAATCATTCCAAATATGGATACACCACCCATCTGACGTTACGATTTACTTCATTTCCTAAGTCAGCTAAGATAGAAGTCAAAAAATCTATTTCTAGATTTTTAAGTGGGTCAGATAGGATTTGAACCTATGAAGGCTATTAAGCCAATGGATTTACAGTCCATCTCCTTTAACCACTCGGACACCGACCCATTCTCAAAAGTGGGGATAAATGGATATGGGCCACTATCTTTAAGGCGAAATCCATAGTGTCTTACTTAGACGATATCCCGTTCTAATGAAAGTATGCAAAACTAAGCAAGCCTAATTTTACTCTTTCAATTTCTTGCTTCAACGACTAGCACTGTTTGGCTTTCGCCAAACTGCAACCTCCACTCTCCACAAGCGTCAGGCTCCGCCTAGACGAAACCTGATTCCGGGGGAACTCCCCGTATCCTGCATTGTTTTTCAAATGCTATGTTACATCTCTGTAACGAGTTCGCCCTTTCGGGCAGATGCTAGTCCGAAAACTAGACTTTTTAGATGTTGAATCGTCAAACAAATTAATGTTTAATTTGGTGGTCTTGCGACCACCTCTTCATCTAATATTAAGTATAACAAATCTTTTCCAAAACTTATATGCTTTTACTTAAATTTGATTAGCTTTGCGTAGATTTATTGGAGCAGCTACTAACCCAATATCTCAAAAACACTCAGAAACTAATTTCCATTTTATTACTCGTTCAGCATGTGTAAACGTGCTAGAATTTCCATATGATCTCCAATTAGTTCCATCATGAAAAACAACTTCATTATGATTACTAATGTCCAAATCACTTAACATTTCAATTTCAGCTAAAACTGGCTCAAATGGAACTGGTAAATTTTCATCGCGTACACTAATTAATAGAGCTATATGTTGAGTTTGACGACTAGTTATTGCAATTTTTAGGCAAGTAAGTATGTCAAAATTTTCAGGTAAAATAATATTTAACTTATTTATTTCATATATTGCATAATCAGCAAGCGGTTCAGCTATTTCACTCATAGGTATGCTTAATTCACCAATACAATCTAAAGTAAATCTACCAAATGAATATTTCAATTTAAATTCAGCATTTGAATCTGCTGTTTCTAATTTGAAACATAAATATGGGGCTTCAAACTTAGTTGAAGATTTGTCGATAATTACACTGAAAAGGGCCGGTATTTGTTGCATACTTTAAATATAACAAAAAATTAAATGGAAATGTCGGGAGTCGAACCCGAGTCTAGCATACCTCAAATTTAAGAATATACATTCATATTTCTAGTTTAATTTCATAAGTTAGCTAACCCAGAACGTAAAACCAACTTATTAACCTGATTAATCTCAATTGTAATATCAGATATTTTACAATCTATTCACTATATTGATATTTTTAAGCTATTGTGAAACTTCACTTAAAAATACTTACTTACTATTTCTAGCAAGCAAGAGCGTAAGAATATTCTTCTTCGACTTTTATGTTTTTTATCAGTTTTAACGAGTCCACTGAATTCCTCGGAATGTATCCTAAACTCTAATTACACTATCGAAACCTTTGCATCCCCAAAATTAAAAATTTCAATATAGCGGAACTCGGAGTCGAACCGAGCTTGATAGGTCGAGAACCTATGATACTAACCGATGTATTATACCGCCAATATTTAAGATGCATGCTATGGGACTTGAACCACATTATTCGTTCTTATCACGAAGTTTTAGCCAGTTAAACTAAGCACGCAATATTAAAAAGTGGGGAATGATGGAATTGAACCACCTACCTCTGGCTCCATAGCCAGCGCTCTAACAATGAGCTAATTCCCCCAAAATCTTGCAACGATACCTCACCTATTCATTACTGAATCAAAAGAATCTGGAGGAGGTGAGAATTCTTTCGTCTGGAAGCCAGCCCCATGCTAATATCCCAGCATTCTATAGTATCGCCTTCGGCTCTTGAAGGTGAATGTTTCACATTCTTAGTTGCAATTATCTAAAAGCGGAAGAAAAGGGACTTGAACCCCCAGGGCCGTGAGGCCACGGTTTTCAGGACCGTACCGCTACCAATTACGGGTTACTCTTCCAATATCTCAAAAGTGGGAATAAGTGGGTATGGACCACTATTTCAAAGCTGATGCGCAATGGGTCTTCCACCTCCACCATTAGCGCAATCTAATTATAACAAAAATTTAAGTAGCCGTTCCGGGAGTCGAACCCGGCATTTTGCCGTGAAGGGGCAACGAAATAACCAGCATTTTCTAAACGGCCAATATTATTGACTAGTAGCGGCAAAAGGACTTGAACCTTTAAAACCTCATCCGTATGAAGGATGCGCTCTACCAAATTGAGCTATACCGCCAATATTGCAACATTCTTAATCGAATGGAAGGCGATAGCTCGGACCTCCTTCTAAAGTTTTTAAAGCTCTAATGCAAAAGTCTCTAACCTCGGATTTGAACCGAGAATCTCTACGTCCCAAACGTAGCGGAGTAACCAGTTTTCCTAGTCAGAGATATTATTTTTTCTTTTTTCCCAAAAGAGGTAATTTGTTGGCTATGACAATTTGGGCATAGCCATCTAAGATTTTCTAACCTATGATCATTTCTTATTCCATTTATGTGGTCTAATTGCAATGATATTTCTATTCCATTGTATTTATCAACAATGCCACACCCTGAGCATTTATATTCTATTAAATTTTCTGCAAGTATTCTTCTTCGTATTTGAACTCGGCTTATCTTTGAATTTGCAGTAAATAATTCATCATTTGAATTAACCCCAATTAATCTTTTCAAATGCCTATTATTATTCATAGTAGATAAATCAATGTTTAATTCAAAAATTCTATTTCGTAAAATATTCAAATAATAAGACTTATTATAATCAATATTAAACTTCATTAATATGTTAGTAATACTAGTAGATGAATCTGCCAAAATTTGCAACTTATCTTTAGTAAGATTTCTTAATTGCTCGCTTATTCTTGCTTTCTTCCATTCACTTGATGATCCAGGGGCTTCACTTCTCCCACTATTCCAATTTTTAATAGTACTCCAAGGAATACCCGTTAAATGACTAACTTGTTTCATATTATTACTCTTCAGTAAATTCATAACAGTGTTATATTCATCAAATGTTCTTTTTATTCTACTCATGCTATTAATTATAGCAAACTTTTTGACTAATATACTATTAAAATATAAATTATCTACCTCTAATTTAACAATATTAATTGCCTCATATAGGATTCGGACCTATATCCTCACCTTTGATGGGTGCGCTTTGCCAATTTAGCTTATGAGACAGATACTATTTTGATTATTCCAAATTTCAAATTTAGTATCTCTTAAGGATATTTGGAACTATCCTTAATAGCTGGGGATGCAGGGATCGAACCTGCGACGAGGTGATTAACAGTCACCCGCTCTACCAACTGAGCTAATCCCCAATTATCTTAATCATATTGATTTTTCATCGTAAAATCAATATAATTATTTTTTAATGAAGTGGAAACGGAGAGAATCGAACTCTTCACACCGATCTTGCAAAGATCAGTCGCCACCTTGGAACATGCGCACCCATTAAAATACCTTAACCCGGACTTGAACCGGGAATCTATTCATTCGTAGTGAATCGCTCTATCCAATTGAGCCATTAAGGTAATTAGACCTACTATTATTTCCATCTCAACATATGTCAAGATAAATTTAACAGAGATCTATTAAATACAAAAATCAAATTGTCAAAGTATTCCAGTTTAAGAGTTGAATGTCTCTGCTTTTTTGGGTTGTAAGCTCAACCATAAGTAAAGTATAACAATTTTTTAATCAATATGCAAAAATAATAGTTATTAATTATATTTATATTTTTTTTAAATCAAAATCGTTTTTTCAATATAATAAACAGATTTATTTTTGTCAAGTTATATGAGTTGCTTATTTAGCTTCTTAATATCTTCAAATTCAGCTAAAAATGCTTCAACTAATTTACTATCATTTTTGAGAGTTCCACCGCTTCTTAATGATTCTTTTAATGATTCAAAAATATGTACTGATTTTGAATCACCTATTTTTTCATAGAAGCTAATCATCTCAGGTAATGCATCTAATATTTTAATATCTAATGAATTAAAGGCCATTCCATATTTTTTACGCCTATCTATCAATAATTTAGAAACTACTATACTAGTAACAGTTACTATTCCTACAATTAAATTGAATTTTATGTTTTTCATATTTTATTAAATCCAAAACTAAAACACATTTTAGATACTCCATATGGAATAGTTAAAGTAATTGCGTTATTTTTCTTAATAAATTTATTATTAATTAGTGCGGAATATATAAATACACGTTTATTCTTACCGTTCCACCAAAAGTGTGCAAAACTAGGCAAGCCTGATTTTGTACTTTTGATTTCTTGCTTCAACGACCAGCACTGTTTGACTTTCACCAAACTGAAACCTCCGATCTCTGCAAGCGTCAGGCTTTGCCTAAGCAAAGCCGGATTCCGGGAGAACTTCCCGTATCCAGTACTGTTTTTCAAGTACAATTGTTGTATTTACACAACTTTTTGACTATTTCTAGTCGGA
>Ga0172381_10004345_pt1 | contig 14709 bp, 24 predicted proteins | sample Leawel6488metaG_FD_119754 | JGI IMG/M metagenome (GOLD analysis project Ga0172381, IMG submission 119754) | Leachate microbial communities from a municipal landfill in Southern Ontario, Canada - Leachate well 64-88 metaG | ecosystem: Engineered > Solid waste > Landfill > Unclassified | place...
CAGCACCTGACTGGTCAAACACTAAAGTTTCATTGACTGAATAATCCGCTGGATTGCCTATGGTTAAAACTCCAGTAGCGTTGACATATAAATACCTTGCGACATTACCTTTAATCGTATAAATATCAGGACTTGTGCTTGTTTTTTCTATGAAAGTAGTATCGGCAATATCAGAAGTAATACTCGCTAAAGTATTCCCTGTACCTGTTACTACTATATGATTTCCGCTTTTAGCTGCTGACATTTATGTTCGTTTAATGGTTAGTATTAGCGTGCATTTTGTTATGGTCGTGCAACTGTCAACATTATATCTAATCGTATCGCCTGCTGTTATGGTTTTAGTCCAGCCTGTTAAAGTCGTATCATTTGATTTTAAAGCCGTTGTTATTGTGGGCTTAGCACTGGCTGTGATCGTATCGGCTACTGTCGGCGGATAATTAGCATAATCTTCAACCCATAAATCTACCACTATACTGCCTGTCTGGTCAGCTAACATTGTAACTCCTGTAATCTCGCAGTCATAAGGTATCTGCATATCTCCTTTAATACCTGTTGTTATCGCACCGCCACCGCCGTCAATACTGATGCCTATCTTATCTACCAATCCAACAACTGAATATCCCGTTATATCCAAATCCGCTGACATATAAGTCGTTGTATTTATATAAAGATAATTACCAGCTATCTTTAATACCGAGGCTGAATTCCCAAGATGCAATGCGTTATATTCGCTTCTAATACAAATATCTCCAGCTGTTACTCCTGAACCAAGCCAATCACCATTAGAACCTGCATATCCGAGCCAGCAATTAGCTCCAGCTCCGCCTGAACCTATCCCCGAAGCTGAACCTGCAACTGCAGGTAAATCTATCCAACTACCATTAGTCTGAAAATCAGTAAATGTTACATTGCCGATATATGTATTAGACCCGCCGAGATAAATATCACTTGTAGTTTCAATACGAGTAAATCCACCGCTACCCCAGTTGGCAGTAAATACCATAGACATCAAAGTAGAGTTCTGAAGAAAACCTATTGACTGCCCGAATAAAGCAGGGATATTAGCATCGCCCACTAAAAACGAAGATTCTATAACACCCATTCCAGTTAAAGCTCCATTTGATAGCCAGTTAAGTATAGGTACTTTTCCTAGCCCTAACCCGGTCAAATTAAAAGTCGTAAGGTTAAATCCATACTGATTAGTTCCAGTCGTTTTAACTTCAAATAACGGGTCTGCTGTGCCGTCTGCGGGGTTGACTTTTACCACGCCAGTAAATGGCTGGTTTGTGCAGTCTAGTTTAGCGTAAGTATTAGGGATCGTTGTGCCGATTGCTAAACCTATTTCTTGCAAAGCACCTTCTACGTTTGTATTTGAAAAGTACGTTCCAGCATCTAAAATACCAATCAGACTAGCACCTCCAGGCGTAGTTGTTAATCCAAGTTCAGCCTTAGTGAACCAATCTTTTTTGGTAATTTGTGCCATCCTATATTATTTAATCTTTAACATCCAGCAAGTGTGTGTGCCGTCAGTCGTTTCTGTAACAGTACAATTAACATATTCTACGGGGAACTTTTCAATGTCCAGCCATAACAAAGAACTGCCGTCAGCCGCTAAAGTCGCCCCAGTCGTTCTTAAAATTGTCTGACTGTTTGTATTAGCTACATTAGTCTCAATCACATTCAATGCTACCATTGTCGGAGCTGTAGCAGTCGGATCGGGTGTCATACCGCCTTTAAACGTAAACACTGAATTGCCAGAACCGTGATCAGCTCTGGTTACGATAAACGCTACTTTCTTACAATCGCCTACATACACGTTATTAGATGTAGTTGTTGCTGTTACTCCATCGAGTAATTTTACTACTTCTGTTGTTCTCATAATTTTATTTGTTAAGTTTTAATCTATCCGAAAAAATTATCGCTAACTCATTCGGAACTTTATTATCTTTAATATTATTCTCTTTTTTAAACCTCGCATAATCTACCTTTTCAAGATTCCAGTGACCGCAATCTATTGAAGGGTCGCATAATGTCTTAGGCCGGTGTTCCTTGAAAAAATACATCTCTTCGCCAAGGCTTTCAGTCTTCTTAAACAGTCTGCCCTTGCATTCCTTGATAAAACTGCCCCTGATCATTATTATGCCCAGTCCGGCACAGTCTATCTCAAACGGCTCATCAGGTATTTCCTCTACGAAATCACACCCATTATCGCCCCAGCCTTTGAATAACATCGGCAGAAATGGTGGCTGTCTAAAACAGTAAAGTCCGCATACAGCGTCATAATCTGTCTTTATAAGATGCTTGACCATACGCTCAATGCAATCTTCAGGGAAATCCATATCAGTATCTAATAACAGTACATAATCAGGGTCGTGTGTCATTCCTTTCCTGACAACCTGTTCTCTCATCTCGTCCAACTGCAATCCCTCGGCATATACTATCAGCAATTCGCCAAGATTCTTCTTATAAAAATCACGCTGTATTTTCCACAAACTCATCGCAAACGGCTTATCAAACGCCCTGTAATTATGAGCTAAACATATCACTACTTTCATATAATCTGGTTATTAATAAACTTCATATCTCAATCCCCGTAAAGGGACTGAGTGTAAAGTCTATAATCCTTTGGCTTCTAACTCTTCCAATGAAGGAGTCTTGGAATTCTTTTCAATTTCTTCTTTAGATTCAAACCCTTTTAAAACCACATTTTTTGACTTTTTAATTGCTTTTTTTGGCATAAAATTGTGTTCTTATGAATAATTTTTTAATAACTTTAAGACCTTTAATGTTGATTGAAAATAACAGGAGCTTGCCGTAAAAATCCTTTTCATAATCTTTGGCTCTTAAGCACCCAAAACCCAAATAAGCACCTTCTGTTTCTTCAATTTTATAAGCGTTTAGTTGTTTAAATAGTTTCATATTAGTTATCTTTAATTTTATTCCAGATAGCGGTCACTTTGCCATGGATATAATCAAGTTCTGCCATTAAATCAGTAGTATCAATTTTTCCGTCTTCAAAATAACCTGAACCGCCGCAAGTCTCGCAGGGGTCTTGGACAATTTCTGAATTGGTAACCTCATTTTTTACTCTATATATCCCAGTCCCAAGACACATTCCGCATCGTTTGTATATTTTTGCGTCACTCATAATTTTAAAATAAATAATTAGTCCCAGAGGGTATAAGCCCCCTGAGGTAAGTATCTATTAGCTTGCAGTTGCGAGTGTCCCGCCATTAAGTCCGTTATAGTTATTAACGAAACTATAAGAACCGCCGCCGCTTAAATCAGTAGTAGTAGTATCAACTACAGCCATAAGGTAGCCAAATGCACTTCCGCCACCGATTGTAATAGCATTGGTAATAGTAGAAGTAGCACCGCCACCGCCATTAGACGCACCGATAGTATTGTAATGAACTTGACCTTTATAACTTGCATTATAAATAACGCTGGTAATAGTATTGCCATCGCCAATCATGAAGTTATTTCTGAATACCTTAGCCCATGTATTAGATGAGCCGATATTTATAATAGAAGAAAAGGTTAAGTCTGAAACTACGGATGCGAATGTGTTTCGTTCAATCAGCTGGAAAGAACTTGAAGATGCTGACATATCTATTGAAGGAACACCATTAGTCGTAGTCGCATATAAGCCGAAATGGTTGTGATGTATATGCGTACAATCAGCAATACCGCCAGTAACTACGATAAAACTCTGATTATTGTAGTTCTTGCAATAGAATCCTGCAAATTCACAGTTGCCGCCAGTCAATAAGAGTGCGTCATCATCAGCTATCATATGCAGTTTAACAGCAGAATTTGAACCTTCCTCCTGCTTATTAAACAGATAATCCATGCCGATTAAATGCACATCTCGTTTAGACATTGTCAGCTTTGTCTGCAAATCATAATCGTTGTTTGATGGTAAAATTAGGACATAATCGTTCCTTGATGCTGTACAAGCATCTAAAGCAGCCTGAATTGCCGTACTATCAGTATCTGAACTTGGTGTAGTCCTATATACTCTAGGAACTCCATCGCTATCTGTCGGAAACTCGTATGCTAAATCTGCAGTCCAAGTATCATCTCCATGACAAACAAAGAATATTTTACCAAGAGTAGGAGGTAATGCTCTCGCAATAGCTCCATATCTTTGGTTTTGATTTCCGTTCATATTATTTTAGTTATCTTATTTAACAACCACCGACCTGCCAGGGTTCTTAAGATCCTAAGATCTCTTTATGTTACCTCGTTAAATAAGTATATTAATTAAGCTGTGCCGTCTCCAGAACTGAATACAATCCATGAAGCTCTGACGATTTCAATCGCATAAGCTGCATGACAAGCGAATTTCCAATCCTGAGTTTCGAATTCCTTACCGCCTTCGGTCGGAGCAATGAAAGTCGGGTTCTGCAATACTTTACAGATAGCATCAGTATGCTTTAAATCTGCTAAGAACCAGAATTTAGCGTCGCTTGAGTTATACGCACCAGTTGAAGGGGTTGTAGCTAACCAAGGCAATACCAATAATCGATATTTGCCTTTATAAACATTCTCTACACCGCTAACACCGGCATCAGGAGCTGATACGCTTCGTAAATATTCCAAAGCTGTGTTTACAGTGTTTGGATCATTAGAAGTGATAATCGTGTCAGGTTCTGAAAGGATTAATTCGCCATTAGCGTCAATCATCTGAGTAGCGAATAACTTTTCAGCCGCTTCTAAGCCGCCTTTAGATAAGACAGGGTTATTAGCAACACGATTCCTATAAGTATCACCTGAAGTTACTGTATGAGCTGAATAAGCTAACTGGAAACCGTCGCCAGTAGTTGTACTAACTGTATCGCCATCGATATTAGTATAGCTTGTAGAATCAGCTTCAGTTAAACGATGAGTTAAATCCCATTCCATTCTTTTAGCAGCTGAAGCACCCAAATTAGAGATTTTCTTATTCATTTCGCTATATTTGTTTGTTCGTCTCATCATCCAAGTGATTTTAGTCATACCGCCAACTTCATACTGTGTCCATGTTTTGGAATCACCTTGAGCTACATCCAAGTAAGAGAAATCAGAACCTTGCTTTTTAATCTTAGCGACTGAAAAGCCGTCTAAGCTTGATTCTGTTCCTGTATACAAGTCAGTATTCTCAATATCGTATACTTGAGCGGCACGTTTTGGATATTGATCGTAAGCTCTCCTGAAATTGATAGTCGAATTGGCTACAAAATCAGGGAAATTACTTGTATTTATCATTTTTGCCATATTTGTTAATTAATTCGTTAAAATTACGCTACATTAGCATAAATAGATTTACTGATTGCGAAGATGCCTTCAGTTGCTGAAATGTATCTAACACAAGTTACAACTCCATAAGTAGTTGCAGCCTTGTTAACAGTTACAGCGTCTGATAAGTCAAAGCTTAAACCTTCACAGGTGTTAGCCAGAGTACCAGTTACTAACGCTCTAACAGTCGCAGGACCAATAGGAACTTGTACAGCCACTTCAGCTGTATTTGTGTAAAGATAAGTGCCTACAGTCGAAGCTGAAATAGCAGGACCTTCATAAACACCTAAACAAGGTTCGTCAGCAGCACCTGTAGTTGAATCAGCAGGTGTTACATAACCGTCGTCTAAGGAGACAAGAGAATTAGCGGTGAACGTAGTCGACGCTTTCTTTTTTCTCCAGATAGTAGTCCAAAGACCACTTTCGATTTTAATAGCCATATAAATAGGTTAAAATTTTAATTAAATACAATAAAAAAATACTCAGCAGGCTATGCCTGTAAGTTATCGTTTTAATTGTAATGTGCCTCAATCTATGTTTGACGTGTTTTCATCACGGGGAGATTAAGGTTTGTTTTACAGTGAGATACGTCTCACGAAGTTTTTGTGACTTGACCAATAGTCACCAGGCAAGTAGCCGGGTATCAACCCGACCACTCTGCCTATCGGCTATTTTTCATCTTTTAAAATTACATCTATATGAGCAAGCATTATATTCTCAGGTTCTTTAACCCCGAACATCTTCCTTAAACATTCTCTATAATTAGCTCCGATACTTTCACTTACTCTTGGCAATATCCATTCCTGTTCAAGTAATGTTACTCTGCACTCTTTCATATCTTTGATAATACGCTTCATCAGCTTTTCGTGCTTTTTAATCATTACTTCGCCGTCCGGGTACGCTTTTTCACTGCGTACATCTTCCCATTGAGCTTTCGTGAAATCTTCATTGTACCCGTCCTTATAAAGAATACCTACTAAATCATACTTGCCGGATACATTAATCTTATCAACTTCACGATTGCCTACATAGTATTTTTTCATAATTACGGGTTTAAATACTTAACATCGATCTTATAAGCAGGGTATTTAGTCGCTAATACAGGGTTATGGAACTCGATAATCCAGTCTTTTTGTGTTCCGCCTATCTTAGTGAACTTCTCAATATCAATGCTTCTGGTGAAATTAATAGCGTCGCATACTATATCCTCGCCGTCAATAGTAATGTAATGACCAATCAATTTCTCTCCGACTACATTGTTATTCTGGTATATAAGTTCCTGCTTAGCTTGACTGCCAGCCTCTTCAGCTCCAAGCCATTTTACTACCAATTTGCCATTTAATTTCTTTAAATGCCCAACTGGCAAACGTTCTTTCTTGCCGTTCATCTTATCATCAGCTTGTGATAATCTATCCTGCCTAACTGAATCTCGCAATATAGCTATCTGTTTCTCAAGCTGTGAGATTCTATCATTCTCATTTGTCGGCTCACTTGGTTCAACAGGCTTAGCGTTCTTGACTTTGCCTGTGATTTCAACATCATTTTCTTTCATATTATTTTAGGTTAGGTTTCCAATTATCACCACCGTATTTTTTCTTATCTTCATCAGTGATTCTCATTGTTTCACGCATTTCTTTAGAATCTTCACTTTCCTTATTGCTCTTTTCAAAACCTCTATAGCCTGAATGCCCGGTGTCTCGATACATAGGATTTACTTCTTCCCGAACACCAGTCATATTGACAGCCTCTTTCATTTTCTTGTATATCTCTTCTTTAGTCTTGGCGTCATCCTTTATGCGATCATAATTGAATAATGCCTTTTTCCTTAACTCAATATCGTCTCCAATCAACATGCTTAAGGCATCAGCTTTACGCTCCTTTTCTAAAGTGTCAAGAAACTCAGCCGCTCGGCTATCAAGTTCTTCTCTAGTCTTTTTAATGTCCTCTTTATCCTTTTTAGTGCCGTTCCTTAACTTCTGGAAATTCAAATCCTTTTCCTTTAACTTCTGATACTCTTCATACTCTTCCTTTGTCATCTCAACCTTTTCAGGCTCTTTATCCTCAGTATCTTCTTCTTTTTCTTCTTCTTCATCAAAAATTTCCTCTTCTTTTTCTTCCATAGGTGATAAATTTAATTATTTAACTTCTTACAAGTAATTTTTTACAAGGTTACCGTTCCTTGGAAATTAAATACAGGTTTCAATCTGTCGACCTTTTTTATAATCTAGATTACTGCGTGTTTATCATAATCCTCTTCCGGGTCAGTTAAATCCTTGAACATCTTATCTAGTTTCTGGAACTCATCTTTTAATAACTGCATAGCATTTATACCGGCTCTATCAAACTCTACTATCTTGCTGTTAGGAGCTTGTAATATGCTATGGCTTGCCTGAATGCTCATAAGCTCGCTCACAACAGCGTCAAACGCTTTATTCTTATAAATACTGCTAGCCATTGATAAGAACTCTTTACGTTCAGCTGATTCCATTTCACTCAAATAATTCTTTTCCTCTATAAATTCCTTTAACTTAATCTTGAAATTATATAATTCAGCATGTTTATCAAGCTCATCTTCAAGATACTTAATCTTCTTATCCATAAACTCCAACTCAGTCTCCGGATATTTGTATATTAAATTAGATAGCCTTTTTCTTAGTGTCTTTAACATCTTTAATTTCCTTTTCAGGTTCTCCTACTGAAAACCCGTTTAATTGGTCATTTAAAGTTTTTATAATCTGTGCTATTTCACCTACTTTTAATCCTGACTTGAATAATACTTTTACCGTTTCTTCATACTTACCTCTGACAAATGAATCTCTATTCATCTGTGCTAACTCTTGTGGATTAGTTTTTGTCATATATTTTATGCTGTTTGCCCCTGGATTGTGTTTAACGAAGGCTTCTGGCCTCCTTGAGGCATTGATTTAAGTATATCCTCTGTTATTGGTGTTTGTCCCCCCGGTGGCATTCCAGGCTGTCCTGGTTGCCCAGGTTGCCCTGGTTGCCCTGGTTGTGGCATCGGCTGTTGTTTAGCCCAGAACTGTTCAGGGTCTTCACCGCCAAGTACCGCACTTCTCATCTTACAATATTCGTCGTTAGTAGCCTGTGGACCATACATCTGTTTAGCTTTCATTACCTTTTCATCGAATAACACTGATTGCAGTTCAGTTGTCTCTTTTTCAGTCGGTACGATATTGACCGCAAACGTCCATTTAAGGAATCCTTCACGCAACATCTTGGGATTGATATATACTTTCTGGACTTTATTCTTAGGCGTTGACATTATCTTAGCTTCAGCGTCCAGTTGCTCTTGTGTCTTCCCAACACCCTCTTCGCTAAACTCTATCATTCTCGTATAAGTACCCTGATCATCTGTCTCTTCAAGATTAATGTTCTGGTACATATCCTTAATCTGTTTCTTAACATCATCTAGCTCTGAATCAATCGGCTTAGTCCAATTCTCGATTATATTATATATTCTTAACCATGTTAGTTTACGTTCAAAATTAAGTATCCCATAAATAGCGTATCCAAGTTTCATCATTGATTGCTGTTTCTCAGTCATTATCTGCGTAGCTGTCTGCTTACCGCCTGAATTGCTACCGCCTAGTACAGGATTAGAAGTCTTCTCATCTACTATTTGTCTTATAAGACTGAATATCTGGAACTCACCTGAACTCACTCCCCCCTGTGGCAATAACGGCTGTATCTGGTTAGGGTTAAGGTTATCAGTAATAGTCCCCGGCCAGAATATCTTACGGCTCAATGCTACGTTGCTGCTATTAGCCATTGGCGGTTCTAGCATCTGTTTAAGTCTCAGTACCATTGTTCTTAAAGTGTCGTCCAGTATCTCTTGATCAACTTTAGTCTTAGCCGGGTAACTCTTAGAATATGCGAAAAATTGGCTTATAGGTTCAATATCAAGTTTGACTAAAGGATATTCACCGCTCGGGCTGATAGCTGTTAATGGAAAACCTACAGGCAACATCATTACGCCATTTAACATCAGCATATATTCATTAGCCCATTTATCATAGTATTTCAATACTTCAACAAACCCGTCTTCTAACTCTTCTAAACTCCAGTCGCGAATCTCATTGTTATCTTCCTCGCTACGCATCAGTTTCTTAGGTACTAGCTCGAACCGCTCATAATCACCGTAACACGCTTTAGCTTCTTGATAAGTAACTACATCTCTTGTAATAAAATAAGGTTGTTTATGTTCGAAAAACTGCTTGATATTACCCATGTATACTGCCGTGCCTGGTAATAGATTAGATACGCACCCGACAATATGCTTTTTCTTCTTTGATTCCCATTTAATCTTCTTAATGTCTTTATGGTCATAATTCTTCAATGTCTTTTGTATCTGCCATTCTTCAACCCATGTCTCTTCAACAAAACAAGTCCCTTGATCAGCACCCTCTTTATATATCAATGCTCGTTTAGCTTCATAATCCTCAATCTGTCTTGATTTCTTAACCATGCTTTCAATCTTATCGCCCAGCTTGAATATAATCATGTTCAACTTATCATAAACTGCGATATTAGGCTCAAAGTTATAGTTCAAAACTGCACTTAAAAAAGTGTTCTCTTTCTCTAAGGTCGTGCCGGTAACTATCCTTGAATCCTCTCTATTCTTTTTAGGTCTGATATATGCGTTACCTGCTTTATAGTTAGTTTCATAATGAGTATTATAATCCATATCATCAAACTCAATATGAGTATCGTTCCTCATATCCCTAGCCTTTTCAGCCCGTTTAATCAGAAAATCCCTATACTGCAATTCGTCAGCTGTATAGGCAGGCTCTGAGTATTGTTTTTCTTCCTCCTTATAAGGAGATATTACTTTTTCCATAATTAAATGAGTTCGTATTTATCGAAATTATCTGATTGATTAGTCGCTCTGACATACTCAATATATTGAGGTTCTTCTATCAATAATCTGTGTACATTCTCAATAAAATGGTCGTTAATGTCTTTTGGTCTGGGCTTAGGGTCTTTTTCATCACTACCCCTGCCTTTATATTCGTCCCAGACATAATTCTCAAACTCTTTAATTGTACGTTCACAGGTACTGAATATATACAGTTCAGGCTGTTTAACAAACTGATCGCCTACTAATTCATACCGTAACGCTTCATCTGTACGCCTGATACATTCAACCAGGTTCTTACTGCCAAGCTCGAAATACAATCCGCTATCTTCAAGTCGTGATAAATAACTCTTGTCGTTCGTACGCTTATCATCAATCTGTGAACTCGGGTCAATTAATCTCTTTTTAATCCTTAACCCAGCTTCCTTAGCTTTTATCGCTAAAGCCATATCAGTATCAATCGCCTTTATCCATAACTCGTCTATGATAAACTTAGTCCCTTTACTATCAACTGCCATTATCGTATATGCGTCCTCTACTCTAGGATGAGTATCTAACGCCCCATAACACGTGTATAACGGATAACTTACATCAAACGGCTTAATAACATGTATCTTACGGTCAAATAACTTATGCACTCTGCCGAGTAAATGCCCGAACTTACCGTGGATTCTAGCCTCTTTCTCATTCTCCGGATACTGAGCTATCATCCTTTCAATATCAGTCCGTTTAAGTATCCCCCTATTACCTGGTATATCTATACAATTACTCCATACATCAGCTTCAACCACACTAACCTCACGCCCTTGCTTATCGTATATCTCATTCTTAATCCATGCTGAATATGAAAGCGGTGTCATTGTCCAAAACACTATACCGCCTCTACGCATTCTGGCAACACTGGCTATATATATATCCTGCTTACTAGGTTCATCAAACCATAACCATCCAAGATCAACTGATTCAAACTCTTTAGCGTCCTGCTCGTTACTCATAATATCAAACTCGAACCCTGTATCAGTTACCCATTTACTCTCATAATTCTTGCCTTCCTTTTTAGTATCATAATGTACTTTATATCTGTTGCTCGGAAACCATTTCTTGAGTTCCGGGACTATCTTTTCCTTAATAGTTGTCGGATCAGATATTATTCTGCCTTTCTTAATATACGGGAACTTCTTATATAACTCATGATTAAACCATTCATTCTGCTGTCCAAAACATATATTAGCTACTATATTCACACCAACACAACTTTTACCAACTCCATTCGCCGCACTGAATAAATTTACAAACGTCTCGTTCTTGCCGACATTCCTTATAAAATCTTCACACTTAATATTCGGAACATACTTCTTGCATAAATTCTCAGTCTTGCGTTTATTATGCTCTTCTAAAAGACTCTGAAGCTTCTTAGCCTTTTCAGGATTCTCTCTTAACTTCTCGGCTAGTATTTCTTTAAGCTCCATATTTATATTATATTAAATCAGCTACCTCTTCAGCTATTCTCTTGGCTAAATCTTCATCAGTTACATCAGTAAATTCTATCTTCTTCCTTTCAGTTATTCTCTGTTTAAGATTATTATATTCCTTAATCGCTCCAAGCTTGCTTTTAAAATCTGAGTATTGGCTTACTAAGAATAGTAATTGCTTATCTACATTAGCGTCATTCAATCCGCCCTCAGCAAGTAAAACATTGATTCTGTCTATAACCTTAATATTGCTTAATAATTGTGACGCCGCTGCACAAGCAGTTTTATACCAATTTTTCTTTGATTTGTCAATATCATATACCTCTAAGTATGTGCTTACTCCATTACCGAAAAATTCTTTATCCTTAGCATATAATTGGCAAAATCTTTCCTGCCGTTCATTCAATTCATCTTTATTCTTTTCAGTCGCCATATTATTTCTTATCAATCTTTATTTCCCTTAATATAAATTTATTGTTACTAGGTATAACTTCAAAGTCTCCGGTCTTTGTAGTCTTAGCAAATTCTTTAAGTTTGTCGTTTGTATCTCTAATCCAAACTTTCCCCATATAAATTCAATAAAAAATTCACCAAAGTTATGTCTAACTTGGCTTGATTTAAGATGTTTTTAATCTCATTGTTCATTAGGTAGTGTTATTATCTATTAGCACAAGCATTTAATAATTTGCCACTTGGGACTTTTTACTTGAGCATAATGCCCTGCTGTGCTATTCCCCGATAATTACTCCTAAGAGTATATTCAAAGGCTTGTACTGATAAACAATAACCTTCTATATACTTATTTTATAATATTGAGTTTATATATCAATACGTAGATTGTGGATAAATACCCAGCCTTGTCGGCCAACTCCTTTCCCTATTAGCCCATATATTAAAAGTCCATAATGATTGGTATTCATTCCTATATCCTAATCTTTCGCTTATTTCAGTCCAAGATACTCCAGATCCACGCCAATTTATTATTTTCTTTACACTTTGTTTCATACTCCCCCATAGTTATTTAGTTAGTGAGTAAATTATATATCTTATAATGATTTAATTTCTACTGTTACTAATGTATCATTATGATGTCCACCGTGAGCTATTATTAAAACCTCAACTAATTCAAAACCCCTATTTTTCCCCATACCGTTTGTATTCCAACCAAATCCTATGCAATACCCTCCGACCTTAATTTTGTTAGCCAATGGGTTCAAGACACGATTATAAAAATTGGTTGATGTATCTGTTTGAGTCGCCTTTTTACCAATAACTTTATAATGCTCTGAAACCTGCCTGTAAGAATATGGCGGGTCAAATAAAGCACCGTCAAACTTATCATCTTCAAATAAATTTACAAAATCAATAGCCTCTAAGTGATGGGTAGTCGGTTTATCAGGATTGTGGTCGTTTGTAAATTGTGCAGGACTATTTTCACCAGCAAACGGGTCTATCCACAAACCCTTTGTTTTTGATATTAAAGTATCACTACCAACATACCTATCTAATAATTGTTTTATTGGCTTTATTGTAAAAGTGTCTTTTGACGGCATTGCCCATTTTCTTTCTATTTTAATTCCATTCATATTGTTTGATTAAATTCTCATAATAGGATTTGTTAGGGTTTTAAGGTATTAAAGAATCAGCAAAATAGTTTGGCTTTATATCTGTTCCATTATTAATATCTGGCTTAACTTCGGTTTTTGTAGTCTTATCTATGTCTTTACAGGTAAAAACCTGCTTATAAAAATCTTTTTCCTGTTTTGGTGTTATCGGGTCATCATCGCAAACATTATTTACAGGAGCATAAGGATTAGTGGTCGGCTGTTGATTATAATACATTTGGCAAGCGTCATCAGTAAATACTCTAATAACTTCAGCGATTGAGCATTTTTCTTTTTTTGCTATTGTTTTATATCTTTCATATTCTTCAGGGAAAAATCTAACCATTACAAACTTAGATTTTGCCCCTTGCCGTTGGAATTTAAAGTTAATCTGTTTTTCCATAGAGATGTTTTAAGTTAATAATTAATGACTGTATTTTTAACAATAAGTCCATTTCCTTGTCTAACTCACTAATGTAATTATTATTTTTAAAAAGCCACTTTTCTTGTTCAATTTGTTTTTTTAAATGACATTCCCCCAACTTTACTTCTATATCCATGTCATTAATTCCCTTCCCACTTAATAAACAATACATCCTCTCATTTAAGTAACTACTAATGTCTTTATCTCTTAGTATTTCTTCTATTAACTTTTCCATTCCTTTCTTCACAGCTTCAGGCGGAGCAAATTCGTCTACAAGTGTTCCCCAACATTTAGTTATTTTTTCCATAGTATTTATTTTATTATATTTTTAAGAATATTTTGTAATTCCTTAATGTCATTAGTATAACTACTAACTTCCATTGCCTTGCCATTTTCCACCCAAGTTATTTTTATATTAAATTTTGGTGGTTTTTGTGTTTTCATAGCGTTGATTTATTTTTTAAATTTTAAACTTTTCACAGATTTCTTCATAGTATTTTTTGTTAGGGCTTTACTCCTCTAATAGTTTTAATAATTTATGGGCGTTGTCTTTCAGGTTTTTAACCGCCCATTTTATATCTTGGCTTTGTGTATCTACCGTTTTAGGCTCTTGGCATCGCTTACACATATCCAAATAAGTATTTAAGTAAATCACTACCTTAGTTTCAGCATAATCATCTTGGGTCTGCTTAAAAGCTAATACAGGCTCATATCCAACTTTTTCCAGCAGCTTGGTCTGTTGCCACCAGTCTTGGATATGTAGTGTTTTATGGTGCTTAGATTCAATCCCGATATTACGCCCCAGGATTGTCAGGCTGGTGCTTATATCAGCTTTTTCCCTTGTACCATTACCAGAACCGGGGGATCGGATAGCCTTATCATCAAGTCCCTTTGCTCTTATCTGGTCGCAGATATAATTCTCTAAGTTTTTACCCTTTTGTCTTGCTGATTTTATATTCATAATTTTGGTGGGAGGGGCTGTATTTCAAGCCCCTTTTGTGGTTTTACTTGATATTTATAAATGGCATCGAACCTCCTAAAACATAGGTTGGC
>Ga0172381_10004346_pt1 | contig 14707 bp, 14 predicted proteins | sample Leawel6488metaG_FD_119754 | JGI IMG/M metagenome (GOLD analysis project Ga0172381, IMG submission 119754) | Leachate microbial communities from a municipal landfill in Southern Ontario, Canada - Leachate well 64-88 metaG | ecosystem: Engineered > Solid waste > Landfill > Unclassified | place...
AGCAAGTGTTGTGAATTTTTTTCTGTGAACTATTTGACGCTAGTAAACAATATCTTTTTAAAGTCCGCCATGCTGTAGCCGTCTTTATTGATTGTGTTCCAATCTTTTTCTGAAATTTCTTTTGTTGCTGCTCTTGTGTTTGTCCAAATATTTGCGTTTTTTAATTCTGTTAAATATGGTTCCCAGTATGAATTTGTCTGGGGTCTGTTTATTCTGTATAAGACGTTGTATGAGCCGGATGTTGGTAAGGTCTTTTCTTGAACTGGGTTTCCTCCCAATTCGTATGTATACCATTTGTCATCTTTTGATGAATAGTAAACTGGGAATGAGTGGCTTTCCGCATAATAATTGTTCGCTGTTATGCCATATGATATTTGGAATGCGGGGATTCCTAAGGCTTTATAACAAGTCATTGCCATGACCGTAACATCTACACAATTTCCATAGTAAAATCCATTTTTGGTTAAGTAATCGAGTTGAAATGAGGGGCTGAAATTTGCTCCTTTGTTTATGTTTACTCCGTTTATTGTTGTAATGTTTGTTTCGCCGTTTGCTATCTCATTGAGTGATTCTTGGTAAGCATTTTGCCAATATTTACTGTCTGGGTTAAATTTTAAATTTCTTTCCATATCTTTGATATCGTTTCTTCTATATTTTTCGGTTTTTACTAGCCAAGGTTCGATATTATGAATTGTGTTTTTTAAATTGGTTTGGTCTATGAGATTGTTTTTTTCAATTAAAGATTCGCATGTGTCTAAAGTTTCTGGTTGTAAGACGGTAAATTCATAGGTTTTTTGATTTAGTTTTTCTCCATTTGTGGGAAAAAATTCCATGAATACGTAACCTGCATACATCATACTGCGATCTGCCCAGGCTAGGAGTGCTTCTACTGGAAGGTCTTTTAATTTTTTTTGATCTGGAAATGAATAAGTCTCTGTTTCTTTTGCTTTTTTTATCATTTCGATGCCATCTGAGATGACTGACTTTTTTGTTGAGGAGTCAGCTCTTTTGTATATGTATGAATCTGAAATTGCTTGTACTGCAGGGAATGGGTCATCTGCTGTTAAGGTTGTTGTAGCTGCATATTTTGTTAATAATTCTAAAGCTGATTTTTTGTATTTTTCATATATTGATTGTTCGTAAAATAGTTTGTTGCATTCGTCGTAGAAATTTCTATCTTTTTGCCAAGAAACTGCTTCGGCCCTGAATGAATAGGGAAGTCTTGTAAGTTGTGCGATGGGAATTTTTGCTTCAAATCCGGTTTCTCCTTTTGCAAATTGGGCTGTAGGCATATCTATTTTGCCAATGTATTCTCCTGTTTCTGTGTTCCATTCTTGAATTACATTTGTTGAAGGAAGCCAAACTATTGCATATATTTTTTTATTTGAATGATTCGATATGTTTATTCTGAAATGATATTCGTCCCAATCCGTTGGCATTTCGGATGGTTCAATCATTGCGTAGATGTTGTTATTATCCATTATGAAGGCATAACTTTTTACGTCATCTGTTTGGTAAGATTCTCCAGTGCTTGAATTTTTGTTTATCGCAACAGAGTCATTTTCTTTATCTGTTTGAATTAATCCAGAAGATTGCCAATCCGAAATATTCCCATCGATTGTTAATCCAGAAATGGTTCTTTTTGCCTTTGAAAGTTTTGTGTCGAGGTCTTTTTCAAGTAGTAAATTGAAGGCTTTTTTGAGTTCTTCTGATTGGCTGTTTTGAATATATGCCAAAATGTTGTCTTGAGTTTTTTGGGGGACGATTGGTCTGATAGATTTTAAGGCGGTTTTGAAATTGTCGATATTGATGGTCGATGATGGATTGGTTGAGGATATATCCGCTTGAATTTCTTTGTTGAAATTGGTCGCTAAAAGGGTTGATCCTATGGCAAGAACCAAAGCTATACTTATAAAGGTTCGTTTTCCCATGTTTATTTTTGTTTTAATTATAGGTATATTTTACCATATTGACAGAGCTTTTGAAATAGGACATAATCACACTTGCTGATAATTTAAAGTATGGAAGTAAAAGAGTACATTCAGAAGGCTTTGATGGAACTTGGGTTGTCCGTTGGGGAGGCCAAGGTTTATTTTGAAATCTTGAATGGGAAGGAAGTGGAGGTTTCTTATTTAAAGAAGATTACTAAATATAGCGTGGCGGGGATTTATAAAATTTTGAATTCGCTTGTTGCTAAAAATTTTATTTATCCATTAAAAAAAATGGGGGTGCGTGTTTTTGTTGCGGTACCTCTTTCTGAGATTTCTAAGAAGATTGCCTTGCGTGGGCGAAAACTTTCAAGGATTGCTGATAAATTTAATGAGCTTAATCGGTTAGCGCGGGGGACATTTGAAACACAGGTTTATGAAGGGGATTCTTTGACGGATTATTATTTGGATATTCCTTATAAAATTGATGATACGATTTGGTGTGTGGGATCTTTTGGGGCTTGTGTGGGGTTTATGGGCCCGGAAGTTGAAAGAACTTTTATTAGTACTAGGGTTAAAAAAGGGCATAATGCTACGGCGATTATTTTTGATGAAACAGATCAATCTAGGGATTTGTTTGGTAGAGATAAATTGGAAAAAAGAGAAACGAAATTTATTCATAATGGCGAATATCCGATGGAATTTTCTTGTTTATATGGTGATAATTATTTGAATTTTTATAAGGATGTCGATGGGAAGGTAAAGATTTTAAGATCAAAGTCTCCAGATCTTGCAAAAGCGAAGTTGATTCAGTATCAAATGATGTGGAATTCTACTGTTCAGTAGAAAATTGTGCTGGGTTTTAATGGCTTTTGGGAGGCCTCTTTGGCGAATTGATTATTTTGATTTATACTAAAATGGTCAAATTTTGAAACCAGCATAATATGTGGGCGAAAGAATCTAAAAAATCGATTATGAAAAACTGTAAATTATGTGGTGTGGGATTTGAAATTTCTTTAGAAGATCAGCAATATCTTGAAATCCATGAAGTGAATTATCCGCAGTATTGTCGATTGTGTAGTTGGCAGAGAAAGTTGTCTTTTGAGAATGAATACCGGATTTATAAGAGGAATTGTGATGCTACGGGGAAGTCGATGATTTCTGTGTATAAAGAAGAAGCTCTATTTCCTGTTTACGAAAAAGAATATTGGACGAGTGGGGGGTGGGAATTGCCTGAAATGGATATAGATGTTCATAAGCCATTTTTCGAACAATATTTTGAGTTCTCAAAAGTGGTTCCACGTCCTAGTACGAATCGAGTTGGGGCTGAGAATAGTGAATATGCGCATCTGATTTTTGATTCAAAAAGTTGTTATTTGAGTTTTCAAGTTTTCCAAAGTGAGAGACTGATTGGTTGTTATCGAGTGGTGCGTTGCAAAGATTGTGCTAACTCGTTTTTTTGTATTGAGTCTGAGCTTTTATGCGAGTGCGTGAATTGTAGTAACTGTTACAATTTGAAATTTTCAGAGGACTGTGAGAACTGTTCTGATGGTGCTTTTTTGTATGATTGTAAAGGGTGTAGAAATTGTTTTATGTGCTGGAATTTGAGGAATAAAGAATATTGTTTTATGAATGAAAAATATTCTAAAGAGGAGTATGTACAGAAAATAGTGGAGTATAATTTAGGTCTTTTGGAAGGGCAAAAGAAGGCCAAGAGTGTTTTTGAAAATTTGAAGGAGAAGTTTGTAGTGAAGGCTCTGCATTCTATTAATTGTGAAAATTGTTTTGGAGATTATTTGGTTGGTTGTAAAGACTGTAATGAGATTTATTTTTCGGATGGTTGTCGTGATAGTAAAAATATTTTGAGAGGAACTGAGGATATAAATTCTTTTGATGCCGTTGTTGGTGGGAAGATCGAGCTTTGTTACAATTTGCTTCAGCCGGGATGGTGTTATAAATGTGCTTTTACGATGAGTTGTAATCGTTGTAATGAAGTTTATCTTTCAGAAAATTGTGATGATTGTAATGAGTGCTTTGGTTGTATTAGCTTGAAAAGAGGGAAGTTTTGTATATTCAATAAGCGTTATGAGGAGGCGGAATATCATCGTTTGAAAGATGAAATTTTTAAAGAATTGAGGGAGGGGAATGGCTTCGATGATTTTTTTGATCCGACTAGATCTCCTTTTAATTATGACGAGACGATTGCGAATTTATATTTTCCGAAGGTTGATGTGGATGGAGTGGATAAAGATTTTGGGGATTTCTGTTGCGTTGGTTGTGGGAAGGGACTTACGTTCGCTGAGGCTGAAAAGAAGTTCTATGAAAAAATTGGGTTGGGACTTCCGGACAAATGTTTTTATTGCAGAATTATGGATTTGGCTAGGCCTTATTCAGTGGTGCAACTTAGAAATTGCAAGTGCTCGGCATGTGGCAATGAAATTTTTACTGGGGTGAGTGAAAAGGGAAAAGGAAAAATTTATTGCGAAAAGTGTTATTTGCAGGAAATTTATTGATTTACGACAAAGCTGGTAAGATTTTGGGTGGAGAAGAGGTTAATAACTTTTCTATGCCTTATCTCCGATGAGTTTTACTAGGTCTACTATTCTATTGGAATATCCCCATTCGTTGTCATACCAAGACATTACTTTCACAAGTGTCCCGTCAATAACTTGAGTGGATTGTGAATCAATGATTGAGGATAGGGGATTGCCTTTGAAGTCGATGGAAACAAGAGGAGCTTCGCAGTATCCGAGAATGCCTTTCATTGCTCCTTCGGCAGCTTCTTTTAATTTTGTATTAATTGCCTCGGCGGTTGTTGAGTTTTTTACGGTGCAAACCAAATCTACTATTGAAACTGTAGGTGTTGGAACACGAATAGAAAGGCCATTTAATTTCCCATTAAGTTCAGGAAGAACGAGGCCGATTGCCTTTGCGGCTCCGGTAGAAGTCGGAATCATGGAAAGAGCGGCGGCACGGGCTCGGCGAAGGTCTTTATGTGGAAGATCAAGAATGTGTTGATCGTTGGTATAGGCGTGAATTGTGGTCATAAGACCTTTTTCGATTCCAAAATTATCGTTCAAAACTTTTACAAATGGGGCGAGACAGTTGGTGGTGCAAGAAGCGTTGGAAATAATGTTGTGTTTTGCTGGATCGTAGTTGGATTCGTTTACGCCTAAAACGACAGTAAAATCTATTTCGTCTTTGGCAGGGGCTGTGATTACGACTTTTTTTGCGCCGGCGAGAAGGTGTTTATTTGCTCCTTCTTTATTGGTAAAAAATCCAGTTGCTTCGATTACGAGGTCAATTCCCAAGTCTTTCCAAGGAAGGTTCGCTGGATCTCTTTCGCAAAGGATTTTTACAGATTTTCCGTCTACTAAGATTTCGCCTTCTTTTGCCAAAATTTCGTTTGGAAGTACTCCGTAATTTGAATCATATTTTAAAAGGTGGGCGAGGGTAGTTGAATCTGTTAGGTCATTAATTGCTACTAAATCGAAATAGTTTTTATCCAAATTTACGCGGAAGATTTCACGGCCGATGCGTCCGAATCCGTTGATGGCTACTTTCAGTTTCATATTGGTAGTTGTTATGAAGTTTGTCGTAGTATATATACCGAAAGTATTGTTAGGATTCAAGATCTTCATCCACTTTGTCTTCAACCATTTTCCTGCCGAATCTGTCACGGGTTTTGACTCCAGATTTCTCCGTTTTGATTTTTTTCTTTTCGAGTTTTTCAAGTTTTGTCAATTTGTTTGTTAATCCTTGTTCTCTAATTTTTTCGAAATGGTGGCGTAGGGCTTCAGCATTTGCTTTGTTGCTTTTATATACGAAATCAAAGGTATCTCCGACAATCGGAATTGAGCCTCCGGCGAGATCGAGGGTTTGTCTTCCTAGCATTTTCGCTAGTTCCCAGTATGACATTCCTGCTTTTTGGGCTTCATATACTATATATAAACCTGCCAATCCTGTTGCGACATCTCCTGCTCCTTCAAAGATTCCCGCGATTGGATCTATCATGGTTGTGTCTAAAACGGTGGCTAATAATTCAGCTCTTTTTACTCCTTTTTCAATACGTTTAAGTTCGGTTTGGGATAAAGATCCTTCTTTAATTTTTTCTTTAATGGACTTATTGTCAGGTTTTTCTAAATCTTTTGCCATTGTTTTTAGGTTAGATTTTGTTTAATTTTAGCATGCTATAAATATTTTTGTATGAAAAAGATTGATCTGGAGGGTGGAGCAGTGAGGGGAGCGGTAGAAGTTTTGAAAAATGCTGGAATAGTGATGCATCCTACTGAAACTTGTTATGGATTAGCAGTGGATGTTTTTAACGAAAAGGCTCTTGAAAAACTATATAAAGTGAAGGGGATGGATCGAAATAAACCTTTGAGTATATTGGTGGACTCTTTGGAGATGGCTAAGAAATACGGGGAATTTTCGGAAAAAGCTTTGGAATTAGCAAATAAATATTGGCCGGGACCGCTTGCGATAATTGTTCCGAGAAAGAATTTGCCAGAGTTTTTTAATATTGATGATGATTTTGTTTCTTTTAGGGTTTCTAGTGATGAATTTTGTTTAGAAATGGTAAAGGAATTAGGGCGACCTGTTACTACTACTAGTGCAAATAGGGCTGGATTTCCTCAATTATATAGTGCTGAAGATTTCTCGAGTGCATTTGGAGAATTTGTCGAAGAACTGGACTTGGTTATTGATGGAGGGAAGATCGCTGAAAATAAACCTTCTACTATAGTAAAGGTGGAGGGTGGTAATGTTACTATTGTAAGGCAGGGGGATATTTTACTGTAGGAACTTGAATAAATGAATGATTGAGGTTACACCGGTCGTGACTAAAAGTCCTGAGCCGATGGCTCCTAGGGCAATAAGGCCTACGGATTTCCAGTATTCTACTCCAAAAACGAAGGCGATTAAGGCCGCAGATCCCGGTCCACTTCCAGGGAGAGGGATGATAATAAAAAGAATGATGAAGAGAGCTTCGTATCTTTCGAAGTTTTTAGAGTGTTCGGCGCGTGTTTTTGTAAAAAGTTTTTCAAATAAGGAGTCGAGTTTTTTTGAGTGTTTACGTAGGAAATCGGAGACAGGGCCTAGTATTTTAAGAAAAATTATTGACGGAATAAGGCTGCCAGCTACTCCGAAAAGAGTGGCTGTTGTTGCGGATAGGCCAAGACTAATCCCAAAGGGGATTCCAAACTTCATGTCGACGAAAGGAATCATTGATGTAAAGAAGGTCGCTAGTTCTGGGGACATGGTTTTATTTTAGTAGTCTAGCGTATTAAACCTCTTTGATTTTTGAAGGTAAAGCTGAAATCGAATTATAAACTATTATAAATTGGCGTTCAAAAATATTGCACAATAACTTTATTTTTGTTCAACTCTATTTTAGCAGAGGAGTTAAGGGCTTGTGTTGGCTGTGTATTCGGTGGAGTTGCAATTGTTGTCTAGTTTTTTTGTACCATTGGCGAGATGAAATCTTGACCGAGGTCCAAAATAGCTCTAAATTGAGGGGCGAAGTTGGTGTAAAAAAGTTATACACATACTGTACACAAGATTTGAACACGTAGATCTAAACTCATTCCGAATTTTTCTTTAGTAAAAGCCAAAAATGGAGCATTTATCCGTCTTAAAGGAAGAGGTTAAAGAGTATTTAGGATTGGAGCCGGGGGAAATCGTTGTAGATACGACTTTGGGACTTGGTGGACATGCTAAAGAAATGCTGATTTCTATCGGGAAAAAGGGAAAATTGATTGCCTTTGAACAGGACGAGCGAAATTTGAAGGAAGCGGAAAAAAGGCTAAAAGATTTTAAGAAACAAATTGATTATATTCACGATAACTTTCGTTACTTAAAAACTAGGATTACTGGACTTGGAATTGAGTATTTCGATGCGATTTTATTTGATCTTGGACTTTCTTCACCTCATGTAGATGAGGGAGATAGAGGTTTTTCTTTTATAAAAGAGGGGCCGCTTGATATGAGGTTTGATCCGAGACAAAAGCTTACTGCTGAAATGGTTATCAATACTTATAAAGAAGAGGATCTGGCAAAAGTCATTTATGAGTATGGGGAAGAAAGATTAAGTCGCATGATTGCTAGAAAAATTTGTGAAAGACGCAAAGTTACTCCGTTTAAGAATACTACGGATTTAGCTGCCTTTATGTACTCGATAATGCCGTTTAAAAAGGGAAAAGCTTTTAAAAAAGTTCACCCGGCAACAAAAATTTTCCAAGCACTAAGAATAGAAGTTAACGATGAACTCAATTCTTTAAAGGAAGCGTTACAGCAGGCGGCTGAAATGCTGAAGATAGGGGGGAGAATAGCGGTAATGTCTTACCATTCGTTGGAAGATAGGATCGTGAAACATTTCTTTAAAGAATTAGAGCGACCGGAGATAACAGATCTTCATGAAAGTTTGTATCGAACGCATGGAGATCCAATATTTCAAAGTTTAACAAGAAAACCAGTAATTCCTACGGATAAAGAAGTAAAAGAAAATCCTAGAAGTAGAAGCGCAAAGTTAAGAGTTTATAAAAAAGTTCGAGAAATTTAGATTCTCAATATATATCACTCTCTCATTCCTAAACCTATGTCACAGCTAGTTCTTAATAGAGGAAATGTCTATAGAAAAAGTATAATTAACAGCTTGTTACCTAATGTTGAGCTTGGATCATTTTTCTTGATGGCTTCTTTGATTTTCTTTGTGGCTTTGATTACGGTATCTACTTTGATTTTTTCTACCAGACAGGTTACTAAAGGGTATGCTTTGAGTAAATTGGAGGCGACTCATCAGGATTTGGTAAAGGTGAGTGAAGTGAAAGATATGGAAATTTCTATGGTTAGGTCTTTAAATAGTATTCAACAATCTTCAAAAGTTAGTCGGATGGTAAAACCAAGGTCTATTGCGTACTTGAGTGGCGATACAGCGATAGCCAAGAGATAGGGTTTTTGGTCAATTTGGAATTATTGACAATGTGGCTGTATTCGGTAATGTGTTTTTGATAAGTTTTTCGCTTGAGATTAAAGGGCTTAAAGCGAATTTATTCTTAACCATTGAGCTTATGGCGATTTCTGATTTCTCGAAGGACAATAACCCAAATGTTCGTGTTATGTCCGGAGGGTATGTTTTATCAAACTTAAGAACTCTACTTTCCGTTGCGGATAAAGAAAAATTTGGAGTCGTGGCTTGTAATATCAGAAGTAGATTTATTTTAAATGGAGTGCTTGAGGCTGCTTGGCAACAAAAGTCTCCAGTAATTTTGGAGATTGCAGAGAGTGAAGTAAGTTATTGTAATATGACGCCTGCGAGATTGGCGGAACTTGCTTATGAAACAATTGAAAGAATGATTGCGAAGTATGGATATACTGTCCCAGTTTGTCTTCATCATGATCATATTCAAAAAGATGTAGATGGATGTATTGAGCGGGCGATTGAGGCGGGATTTTCTTCTGTAGAGGTAGATCTTTCAAAATTGCCAGTTGAGGAAAATGCCAAGAAATGCAAAGAAGTTGCTGATAAAATCCATCCATTGGGTATTTCTTTGGAAGTTGAGGATGGAGAAATTGGAACAGCTGGTGCTCTTGCGGATCCTGAAGTGGAAAGTAAAATTACTGAGTATTATTCAAAAGTTGCTGATTGTGTAAAATTGTGTGAGATGGTATCTCCGGATGCACTTGCTTTTTTTGTGGGAAATGGACACGGGCAGTATTTAAAAGCTCCAATTATTGGGTATGACAGGATTAGAGAAATTTGTGATACTGTTCGTCCAATGGGAGTTTTTGGGGTAATGCATGGAGGGAGTGGACTTCTTCCTGAAAATTTTAATAAATGTGTGGAGAGTGGAGCTAGAAAGTTTAATTATGCGACGTCTCTTTCTGATATTTGGTTTGAATCATTCCCGAAAGAATTAATTGAGAGAATGCAAAAAACAGCTGACGAACAAGGGAAACCACTTAGAAAAGTACTTGATCAGTTTGAGCCTGAATGGGATAAAATTGATTTCACAGAAGGGGAAAAGAAAATTACAGAGCATCTTTCCATGATGATGCAGAAGGGCTTTTTGAGCAGTGGGAAAGCAGATTTGTATCTATAACAGGGGGATTACAATTTTTAACTCTTTTCTAAAATGTCTATTAAGATTGGGATCAATGGTTATGGTAGAATTGGACGTGATTTACATCGTCAGTTGTTAAAGGTTCCGGAAATTGAGGTTGTGGCGATTAATAGTCGTGCGGATGTGTCATCACATGTGTATTTATTGAAATATGATTCTTTGTATGGGATTTGTAATGCTGAAATTAAGGTTGATGGGAAAGACATGATTGTTAATGGTAAAAAAGTTTATGTTTACCAGATGCCAACTCCAAAAGATAATCTTTGGGGCCAGCATGATGTTGATATTGTGATTGAATCTACTGGTAAATTCACAACTACGAGTGAGGTTCAGCCACATTTGGACGCTGGTGCAAAAAAAGTGCTTATTACTGCGCCTTGTAAGGAGTTAACAATTCCAAATATTGTGATGGGAGTAAATGAAAATGATTATAATTCCAGTGAATATAAAATTATTTCAAATGCTTCTTGTACGACTAACTGTCTTGCTCCAGTGATGGAAATTTTGCATAAAGAATTTGGAATTGAGAGTGCAATGGTTTCGACTATTCATGCTTTTACTTATACTCAAAATTTATTGGATAATTCTAATCCAGAAGATTTTAGAAGATCTCGCGCGACGACCGAGTCGATTATTCCTACAACAACTGGTGCGATGAAAGCGATTGCGAGAGTGATTCCTGAATTGGAGGGGAAGGTGGATGGAATTGCTTTTAGAGTCCCGATTCCAACGGTGTCTTGTATTGATCTAGCGGCTAAAATGAATCGAAAAGTGACTGTTTCTGAAGTTAATGAAATGTTTAAAAAATATGAGAATGGTCCGATGAAAGGGATCTTGGGGACGACTGACGAAGAGGTTGTTTCGGTTGATTTTAGAGGTGATGAGAGAAGTAGCATTGTGGATTTACTTAGTACAAAAGTTTTGAATGGAGATTATTTAAAAGTGGTTTCTTGGTATGATAATGAATGGGGATATGTTGCGAGAATTGTGGATTTGATTAGATGGTTTAAGTAGTAAACTTTTAATAAATACTCATATGACAATTAATGAATATCTAAAATCTTGTGGAGTTGATGAGAGGGGACTTGCGGTTGCTGATAGTCTTGTGGTAGCGGTAAAAAGGATTTCTCATGTGATAAAAACTTCTAGCACTGGTAAAGCGGGGACATATAATATTTATGGAGAAGAGCAATTGGCTTTGGATTTGATTGCTGACAAAATTGTGCAGGAAGAATGCAGAAGAAATGAGTATATTGGTTTAATCGCTTCGGAAGAATTGCCTGATGAAATGAAACTTTCTTCTGGTGAACATGCGGATTATGCTATTTGTTACGATCCTTTGGATGGGTCATCTTTGGTAGATGTAAATTTGGCGGTGGGAACAATCTTTGGAGTTTATGAAGCAAAGACCTTTGTGGGAATAAAGGGTAGTCAACAAACTGGCGCTATGATTGCTGTGTACGGTCCTAGGACGACGATTGTGTTAACAGTGAAACAAGGTGTAAGAGAGTTCGTAATGGATGCGGATGGAGAATTTGAGATGAGTAGTAATGATGATATAAAGATTTCCGAAGGCAAAATGTTTGCTCCTGGGAATTTGCGTGCGACAAGTGAGCGAAATGATTATTTAGAATTGGTGAATTATTGGTGTAAAGAACAATATACTTTGAGATATTCTGGAGGAATGGTTCCTGATGTTAATCAAATTTTGCTTAAAGGGAAGGGCATATTTTCTTATCCTGGATATAGTGAATCTCCTAATGGAAAATTGCGGCTTTTATTTGAGTGTGCGCCGATGGCATTGTTAGTGACTCAGGCTGGAGGGGCGGCTAGTGACGGGAAGATTGATATTCTAGAAAAGGTTGTTGAAAAACTTGATCAACGAACGCCGATTTATATTGGTAGTAAGGGAGAAGTTGATCGTTGTTGCACTTCTTTGCAATAGATTGTTTTTGACTTTTGGAGATTTGTATAAGATATTTAGCCTACTTAAGGTTAGGAATTATGATGGAAGATAGCAAAATTAAAAATAGTGAAATTGAGGCATTGGTGAAGAAGGTTCAACAGGGTGATCAAAATGCTTTTGCGAAAGTCTATGATGCTTTGATTGATCAAATTTATCGCTATGTTTTTTATCGTGTGAAGGATGATGATGCTGAAGATATTGTGGAAAATGTGTTTTTGAAGGTTTGGGAAAATATTAGGAAATATCGTTTAGAAGAAGGAAAATCGTTTTCAGCTTGGGTTTTTAGGATTGCTCATAATTTAGTGGTTGATCATTATCGGGCGGCAAAAGATAAAAATTTTGATGAATTGGATTTAAATACGGCAGATGAAAAAAGGGAGCATAATCCTGTTAAAACCACTGAAAATATAATTGATCAGAAATTCTTAAAAATGGCTTTAGGCAAACTAAAATATCCCTATAAAGATGTGATTATTTATAAATTTGTTAATGAATTGTCTAATAAAGAGGTGGCTGAAATTTTGGATAAGAATGAGGGGAGTTTGCGTGTTTTACAATTCAGAGCGTTGGCAATGTTGAAGAAGGAGCTTGAGGAAATAGGGGCTCATTATGATTTTTGATGTAACAGAAAGCAAAAACTACCGTTTAAACAGATGTATGATTAAGGATGAAGAATTACAACCGGATTTGGAAAAGTTAGCTCAAGAAATTCTTGGGTTAGAAAAACCTGTTTTATTGAGTGCAAAAAAAGATTTCTTGAGAGACAATATTTTGAAGCAAGTTTCTTTGGCGAAAGAATATGATGTGGAGACTCAGTTCTCAAAAGTAATTGGTTATATTAAGCGATTAGCGGGTTTGTTGAAATTGGATTTACCAAAGCGTGCTGGAATGAAAGAACGTGTTTTTGCTGCTATTGAAAATACTACTCAGAAGAGTTTTTTTTGGCGAAATTTGGTTATTTTTAATAAGAAGATGATTAGTGGATCTATTGTGGCTTTGTTGTTTTTAGGAATGTTTTCATTTGTAAGTGTTGATACTTCTGTGGTGATGGCTCAAACTTTTACAGTTATAGAGTCTTTTACGGGTGAAGTTGATGTTGTTAGAGATGGGAAGGCAATGGAGGTTGTTTCTGGAATGGATCTTTTTGAAGGTGACGAGATCGTTACTGGAGGAGATGGATTGGTGGTTGTGAGATATTTTGATGATAGCATTACGAGACTTTCTGCGAATACTGAAGTTATTATTAATAAATTGTTTAGGACTGAGGGAAGCGTTCAGACTTATGTGGAAATTGGGCTTGAAAGTGGGGTTGTTTGGTCCCGGGTGATGAATGCAGTTGGCGGTGAGTCCGCCTTTGTTTTAAAAGCAAAAGATGTTCAGACGAAGGCTAAGAAAGCTACTTTTAATGTAAAATTAGCTGATGATAAATTGGAAGTAGAAGTGTTTAATAGATCTGTTGATATTAGTCGAGGAGATAAAAGCGAAAAAGTTTTGAGGGGTCAAAAAGCTCTAATTAATGGCCAGGTTGAAGTTGTGGCGCTGGCTGAATCTGAAAAGAATGTGGATTGGGTAAAAACTAATTTGGAAAGTGATAAACAATATTTGGCTGTTGCTGAAGAGAGATTGCTTGATGCTAAGATTGAGAGCATGGGAAAAGATGCTCCTATAGGAACGTCTTTCCGTGAAGATGTTGCTGTGTTTTTGACTTTTAATGATGTTGATAAACAAAAGAAAGAACTTGATATTGCTGAGAAAAATTTGATTGCGGCTGAAATAAAATTATCTAATCCGGACTTGAGTGAAGAGGATAAAATAGAAGCTGAAGGGGCTCTTACTTCTTTTGCGGATAAAGCAAAAGTGTTTAATAAAACGGTGAAAGATGTGGGATATTCAGATCAGAAATATTCTCAAGAGTTGAAGCAATTTTTGGATAATAAAATTTTAACTCATCAAAAAGAGTTGAGTACAATTATGCCTGATTCACCTCTTTATCAGGTAAAAGAGGTTGTTGATGAGGTGGCATTGGCTGGAATTTCTGATAGTACTGAGTTGGTGGGAAAGACTTTAGATCAGGTTTCTGAAAAATTAGCTGTAGCTGAAGATGCTGCTGTTTTGGGTCGAACTGATGTATCACAAGAAGTGGTTGATAATTCTAAAAAAGAATTAGGAAATGTGGTTGAAATGATTGATGTTATTGGACAATCGACTCCTGAGGCTGTTTCCACTTTAGTTCCAAAAGTTGATGAAGTTCAGCAATATTTAACGGCGGTTAGTAATGATCCTGTTGTTGTTGAAAGTGTGCTTACGGTGATTCCTACAACGACGGGAGTTACGACAGAACCTGTTACAACTGTTCCTGAAGTAGGGGTGCCGGTGGTAGATTCGATAGAGGTTGTTATTCCAGAAGTTGTAGAAGTAGAAGAGCCTATTGATACTTCTGTTAAGGAGATGGATTACGGAATTTATATCAAAGGAGATAAACTACTTCCTCCTGGATTTAGTCGTTAGTTTTTTAGTCTTAGTGGGCGATATTGATTAAGCCTAGGATTGTTCCGAATCCGGCGAAGATTGCTCCGATGATCCAGAAACGCATTACGATAGTAAATTCGGCATAGCCCTTGTGTTCAAAATGGTGATGAATTGGTGCTATATAAAAAACTTTTCGATGGAAGAATTTCTTGGAGGTTAGTTGA
>Ga0172381_10004347_pt1 | contig 14706 bp, 19 predicted proteins | sample Leawel6488metaG_FD_119754 | JGI IMG/M metagenome (GOLD analysis project Ga0172381, IMG submission 119754) | Leachate microbial communities from a municipal landfill in Southern Ontario, Canada - Leachate well 64-88 metaG | ecosystem: Engineered > Solid waste > Landfill > Unclassified | place...
AAATAACAGTAATAAAATATCACCCCTTAACGGGACATTGAACCACAATACACCAAGCACGGTTATCAACGCTGTTTGGACGAGCGCTATTATCGCGAAAGGTAAAAGCTTACCCAATATAAGCTCTATCGGCCTTAGAGGGCTGACTATCAACTGCTCCATTGTGCCGATCTCTTTCTCTTTTACTATTGCCATTGCTGTTAATAATAAGGACATCATTGTCACAATAGTAGCAATAACCCCGGGCAGATAATAATTCCTAGAAATAAGATTTCCGTTAAACCACGCCCGTTCTCTGAGATCCACGCTGGGGACGGATCCGGTCCAACCCATCTCTTGCGCGTCTTGCTTGAGCATATCGTATTGATAACCCTGCATAATTGTATTGGCATAACCCATGATCACCATTGCTGAATTGGAATCCGAACCATCAAAAGCCAGCTGGATATCGGCTTCTTTACCGGCAAGCATATTACGGCTAAAACCGCGGTCTATGTGAATGACCACATTCACCAATCCTTTATCCAACAGCCGATTCTGCTCTTCCTGTGAATAAATATAATGCTCAGGGATGAAATATTTTGAGAAGGTAAACCTGCGGATGAGTTCGCGGCTTTCTTTGGTATTGTCGCGGTCCAATATGCCTGTGGGCACATAATTTATGTCTTTATTCGCGGCATAACCAAATAATAATATCTGGATCAAAGGAGTAATAAAAATTACCGTTTTCATCCTGGGATCACGGAAAATCTGCTTGAATTCTTTGATCAAAATGGCTATTGCCCGTTCAAACATTAGGCTCCTTGATTTCAGGCTACTTTCTTTTTGAATCTTAATATCGCCCAGCTAAGCATTAAAAAGGCGAACAAAAACAAAAATATCGCCTCATCATACATAGTGCTCATATTGCCGCCTTTTAAAAAAGACTCTCTCAAAACAACAATATAATACCTGGCCGGGACAAGATATGTAACTGCCTGGATGAATTTAGGCATATTAAAGATCGGATAAATAAAACCGGATAAGATCACAGTAGGGATCAGCGTAGTTAAACTGGCCAGCTGGCTGGCCATCAACTGCGAACGGGCAATTACAGAAATAAGAATACCCTGGCCCAGGGCTCCGGTTAAAAATAAAGAACTTAGGATAAACAACAAAAAATAACTTCCTCTGAACGGTACGTGGAACAAAAAACGAGCCATCAATATCCCTACTGTCAGGTCAAAAAAACCAATAGCAAAATACGGCAAAAATTTGCCTATGATCAACTCCGGAGCCTTCACCGGAGTGGATATAAGCTGTTCCATGGTCCCTCGCTCCCATTCCCGGGCAATTGTCAATGATGTCAGAAGCGCGGCGATGATCATAATGATCATCGCGATAACTCCCGGAACAATAAACCAAGTGCTGGTCAACCCCATATTGAACCATATCCTGGAACGGGCATCAGCCACTTTCGGCGGCTGTCTTCCTCTTTGGGCATACATATTGATTAATAATTGCACATTATAACCGGAAATGACGCTGCGGACATAATTCATTGCGATCGTTGCGGTATTAGCATCGCTGCCATCGGCTATAAGCTGTAAAGGGGCGGCTTTTCCGGAGCTTATCAGGCGCGAAAAATCTTTCGGAATAACCAAAGCCAGCATCGCTTCTCCGTTATCGATCATTTTTTCTATCCTACGATAATTATCGGTGTACTCAATTATATTAAAATATTTTGAATTGCTGAAATTAAGCAGAAAATCCCTTGAAAACTGGGAAGAAGAATCCTGGTTCCAGACAACAGTAGCCACATGGTCTATATCCAGAGACAAGCCGTATCCAAAAATTACAAGCATAAAGATCGGTATACCCAGAGCCAACCCCAGAGAACGCGGATCGCGTTTTATCTGAACAAGTTCTTTTAATGCTATTGCCCTAATTCTTTTTAGCCTCTCTATTATCATAATTTTCTATTGATGAAACAAAAACGTCCTCCAAAGAAGGCATGATTTTTTCCACGCTGCATCCGGGCAAATGTTGCTCTTGCAGAAAATCTTTTATCAAAGGTATGCTTTTGGCGCTATCATAAACTACCGCATGGATGTTCGCTCCGAACAAAGCCGCCTCTTTTACCCCCTCAATCCTGCTTATTCCCGCTAACCAGTCCTGCGCCATAGGCAGAACGATCTCCAGAACTTCGTTCTGCATATTATTTGTTTTCATCTCCTGTGGAGTGCCCATAGCAATGATTGTGCCGTGATATATCAGGACCATACGATTACAATTCTCGGCCTCATCCATATAATGGGTGGTCACAAATACCGTTACCCCTTTGGAAGAAAGGTCTTTGATAACGCCCCAGAAATTTGCCCGGGTTATCGGGTCAACCCCTGAAGTCGGCTCATCCAGAAATATTATCCCTGGCTTATGCAAAAGCGCGCAGCCCAAAGCCAGGCGCTGTTTCCATCCTCCTGCCAGCGTCGAAGTAAGGCTGCTTTCCATACCTTCAAGCCCGGACATACGCACAGCCTCCTGCAATCGAGCGCGTTTCTCGTTTCGCGGGATCTTATATATCCCGCTATAGAAATTGATGTTCTCTTCAACTGTAAGGTCATTATAGAGAGAAAACTTCTGGGACATATATCCGATATGCTCTTTGATCTTGTGCTGCTCTTTGGTAATATCATATCCGCCTACCTGTCCGGACCCGGAAGTAGGCGAAATTATACCGCAAAGCATCCTGATGGTAGTGGATTTTCCCGCGCCGTTGGGCCCCAGAAAACCGAATATCTCTCCTTGCTTTACGTCAAAATTTATCTTGTTTACGGCAACGAAATCACCGAACCGTTTCTCAAGGTTCTGCACGCTGACCGCAGTATTATTTAGGCTGTTTGGATTCGTATTCATTGATTATTTTAATAAAAGCTTCTTCCAGAGTCTTAGTACCGCATTCTTTTTTTATGCTTTCCGGTGTATTACAGCGCAACAGCTTTCCTTTGTGCATCAGCCCCACCCTGCCGCAGCGCTCAGCTTCATCCAAATAGCAAGTAGAGCAAAAAATTGTCACCTTTTCTTTAAGCAAATCATAAAGTATATTCCAGAAATCCCTACGGGAAACCGGGTCCACCCCATTGGTAGGCTCATCTAGGAATAAGACTTTTGGCGTATGGATCAGGGCACAGGCAAGGCCGAGTTTCTGTTTCATACCTCCGGAAAGTTTTCCGGCAAAACGCTGCTTAAAAGGCAGGAGCCCGGAAAACCCTAGAAGCCGGTCAATAGTTTCCATCCTGTTGGCTTTGGCCACGCCATAAACATCGGCGTAAAAAAGAATATTTTCTAAAACAGTAAGGTCTTCATAAAGCCCGAAACGCTGAGACATATAAGCGATATTCTCTTTCAGGGGCTCAGCTTCTTTCACTGTATTTTTATCATATACCCAGGCTTTTCCTTCGGTAGGCTCAAGTATTCCGGTCAAAAGGCGCATTGTAGTGGTCTTGCCTGCGCCGTCAGGGCCGACCAGTCCGAAGATCTCCCCTTCCTGAATTTCAATATTAAGTTTATCCAACGCCGTTAAAGCGCCGAATTTACGGGTTAGATTCTCCGTTTTTATAGTAATCATTGAATTATTCTATCGTGATATAAGCGTCCGCAGGCATACCGGGCTTAAGGTCCAGGCTTGAGTTATCAACCCTTACCTTGATCCGGTAAACATACTTGACCCTTTCTTCACTAGTTTGGATATATTTCGGAGTGAATTCTGCCTGGCTAGAAACGAATGAAACCCATCCGCTGTATTTTTTACCTTTATAACTATCGGTCTGGACATCCGCTTTCTGCCCCAATTTAACCCTGCCTAAGTCAGTTTCGTTTATGTAAGCGGTAACCCATAGGTTATCCAGGTTGACTACGGTAAATACCGGGGTTCCGGCCTGAACAACTTCACCCGGTAAGGAACTTTTTACCAGCACCCAGCCATCCAGAGGGCTGGCCAAGTCAGTCCAGCCTAATTTTGTATTGGCCAGCTCAAGGGAAGCGCGAAGTTTTTTAATATTCTGCGCATCAGTATCCATCTGCGTCTTTGCCGTATCGCGCTTTTGCGCTGATATCGCTCCGGCCTTAAGCAAGTTTTCCGCCCTGATATAATCATCACTGTCAAGTTTATACTGATACTCGGCCAATTTAAGAGCCGCCTCAGCTTCAGCCTTTATTTTGCTTAATTCATCCTTATTTAAACGCGCGGCTATTTCGCCTTTTTTTATGATCATACCTTCATCGCTTAAGAGCTCAGTGATCTGTCCGGCCACTCTGAATGACAGCCGCACCTCATCTCCTTCTATATTACCGGATACTTTTATGGGCTTACCATTATTATGTTTTCGTTGAAAATATGCCACGGCACCAAAACCGACAGCCGCGGCTAAAACTATCACCATGATCAGTTTAAGTCTTTTTTTCATTATTTCCTCTCTTTCCTGTTTCAACAGGTTTAAAATACTCTACACCCATGTTGCGGTCAAGATCAGCTTTAGCCATAATATAATCGTATATTCCCTGCGCCAGGTTCTGTTCCACCTGCGCCAATGACACCTGGGCGTCCAGCACATCCAAATTGATCCCTACGCCATTATCAAAACGGACCTCGGAGATCTTCAGAGCCTCTTTGGCATCTTCAAGATTATCCTTCTGCGAATCTATTATCGCCTGCTGTTTTATCAAGTCCAAGCAGTCAGTGCGGATGTTTACTGCGATCAGATCCGCAGTATTCTCTTTGCTTAGCAAAGACTCAGCATACTTTGCCTTTGCCGAGTCAACTTTGGCTTTTGTGGCAAACCCGTTAAAAATATTCAAGGTCATCGCTGCCCCAACGCTCCAATTATTATGCCGTTTATTGATCATATTCGCGTTATTATTGGAATAATAATTGTATCCTCCGCTGGCAGTTACCTGAGGATACCAGCCCGCCTTAGCGAATTTTATCGCCCATTGGTTCATATCTATTCCTAAAGATTTAATGATCATCTCCGGTTTATTCAAATACGCCTGCTTTAAGAATTCTTCTTCTCTAACCTCTACCGGCATGTGGATAAGCCGGTCATTGACAGTGACGGATTCCTGGATCTTCAAACTAAGTAATTTATTAAATTCAGCCATGATCTGGTCTATCGCATTTTCCGCGTTCACCAATTCAGGAATTAAAAGCGATACCTGGACTTTAGACTGCAAGACATCAAATCTGGAAGCAGTGCCCTGCTCATATCTTTGCTTTACATTCTCATAATGCGCTTGAGCCTTTTGAACCAGATCCGCGGCGATCCTCCTGGTCTCATAAGCTAAAAGCAGCCCGTAATATAGGCGCTTTGCTTCAAATTCCACATTGAGCTTAGTAGCACGCAAGGTTTCTTCCTGTTCTTTGAAACTAATCTGCATTTGCCTCAAATTAGCCGTATTTGCTCCACCCGTAAAAAGTGCCTGAGTTAAAGATAAGCCCAGTTGATTATCATTTTTGTAACCGGTAAATACTCCGGCATCCTTTTTGGAATTCGCCGCACTACTCAAAAGAACCGCGCCGTTTCTGGTATAACCCGCGTTCAGATTAAGATCAGGATAGAAGACACTGCGCGCTCCCATTACATCAGCCTTAGCCACATTTACTTCCTGTTCCTGGATTTTTATATCTTTATTATTATTAAAAGCCAGGCTAATAGCATCATTAAGGCTGCTCAAAACCACTCCCCCCTGCTCCTGGCAATAACCATAATGTTCCGGCAAACAGAAACACATAAAAATCAACAGCCACACAGCAAGGCCGCCGGATTTATAGACAATGCTTTTCAATTCTTTATATATAGGGTATTGTTTATTCGCCCAGAAAAAACGGGCATTGGCCTTATACTCGCTTTTTAAGACGTGATCCTTTTCCAGCTTATAAAGAACCCTCTGGAACACGCCGGGTTTTTTCTTAAGTATCCTGCCCAATTCCTGGATATAAAACTGCTGTTCGGGATGGGAATAAAATACGTTCAGGAGCTTTAAAGTATTTTTAGATATTTTAACCATATTTAATCCTGTATTATATGCCTTACGCATACTATAATATACATCTGGATATAATTATATGTATTTTGCATATAGTTGTCAAGTATTTTCTGAGATTATTTCAAAATAATGCTTGCAAATACCATTAATGATTTGTAGAATATAGAAAAGTATTCAACCGGAGGGTATTATGAATAAATTCTTTAAGATCAGCGTAGTGATTACGCTTTCAATTATGTGCATAGCCGGCCTCTCTTACGCGGAAACGGTGGATATCCCAAAATTGGTTGAGAATTTTAAAAATTCTACCGATCTTCAAAGGACCGCTATGATCAACGAAACAATAGGCAAGGAAACAACCGCTTCAGGTAAGGTTATTAATGCTGAGGAATACGACCTCTTTGATACTACTAACGACGTTAAGGGCACCTTCTATCGCGTAAGCACTGAAGCCCAAAAAACCCCTAACAATACTGCTTATCAGGTATATTTCCTGTTTAAAGACAAAGATAAGGCCGCTGGATTCAGCAAGGGTGAGAATATCACTAAAGACGGTAAAGTAATGCAGATTAACGACGAACGACTACTTGTTTCAGTGTGGGTCTATTGCGCGGAATTAAACGATACCGATAAAGTACTTTTTAGGCAATCCCAGCCAGCTATGCAGACGCAAAGCCTGCCATAATCTGACCTTATTATCTGATCTTATCCTTCTTGTCTAATTCGGAAAGTTTTTGCGCGATTTCAATGCTAAGCTTCGTAACCGCAGAACTCAACGCCTGATTAAGCCCAAAATAATCATTCGGCTGAACAGGCTCAAATAACTGGGTCCTTTTAGTAAAAATAAGCTCTCTTATATTCAAGTCAAAAATACTCCACTGGGCTACCAATTCCAAATCTTTATCCAGATCACTCTCTATCTTAATTATATCCACGGAAACCTGATATTTCACCGGCGCAAGTATGCTCCAGTTGAATTTCATTACTTCCGCTCCGGACAGCATGGCTGAGATATTCTCATTAAGCATACGCAATAAAGCCGCATCTAACGGCTCAGCCCAACGGTCAAATTGGGCAAAAGTAAGCAAATTATCCTTACCGCGCGTAACTATCTGCGGCCGATTCAGGTATTCCGGTATCTTTACCGGGCCCACGCCTATAATACACTGGTAAGGAAACTCAAACTTTTGTATATCCTGGCTGCCTGCCGCCGAAAACGGCATATACAGCCTAGGTTTCGGGCTGTCCGGAACCGATAAACAGCCATTTAAGATCAAGACTGAAAAGCTAACACCAGCAATGCATAAATAAAATAAAATATTTTTTTTCATATTTATTCTCCTTTAATCTCCGGTTTACCCTTTATTAACGCTTCAGGATGGATCTCCAGGTATTCAAATAAAAGCCGCGCGGAACGCACAGCCGCGGTTAATTCTTTTAATGACCTGTCCACCTCCGCGAATGTCTGTTGGCTCATTAATTTATTGATAGTTGACATTATCTGATTCAAATTTGTGGCAATCTCCTTTACCGGTATATCATCCATTGCCTCTAAGATATACGGCGATGTAGGCAGAGTCGGCAGCTGCGGGTATTTTGTCTTAACATTATAAAGTTTGGCCGGAAGATTAGGATAAAATTCAAAAGAGATCACAAGTTGTCCTGTGACAAAACTTTGCATTTCCATTTTCGCTCTCAATCCGTGATCAACAAAACTCTTATAATCCGGATATCCTAAAGTTTCCGGAACTCCGCGCACGCGGGAAAGATCAACATCGATCACTACCTCTATCAGCTCATCATTGACCTCCGGGTCATAGACCAGGTCAATATCGGAGATATTACCGATCTTACCCCCTTAAATATAACCGATGCTCCAACGGACAGCCCTTTTGCCGAACGGTCAAAGAAAAGCGTATATTTGTCCGATTGCCTGAATAGCGACCCTGAACCAAAAGCCACGATGCCCACAACCAGCAAAACCACAGCCACTATTACAAATGCGCCTATGATAGTTTTATTTGCTCTCTTCATATTTTACTCCTTTAAATGAACGGATAACTTATGGAGCGAAAGCGACATAAGTTATAGTCCGCTGCCCTTTTTAACACCACGCGTAAGAAATTTAATAACACGATCGTCTTTGGAACCGGATAAAAGTTCTTTAGGGGATCCTTGCGCGATCATGGATTTTTCATCGGCATCAAGCAGTATAGCTTTATCCCCTATCGCGAAAATACTGGCTAATTCATGGGTGACCACAACCACTGTGACGCCCAGAATATCCCTCAATTCTAAAATTAGATCATCGAGCATCCTTGCGGTTATCGGATCAAGCCCTGCAGAAGGTTCGTCAAAAAAAACGATCTGTGGTTCCAAAGAAAGCGCGCGGGCCAGGCCAGCGCGTTTACGCATACCCCCACTAAGCTCCTCAGGATAAAAATCCGTATATCCGGATAACCCGACCAAAGAAAGTTTCAAATCCACCTGTTCTTTGATTTGAGCGACAGTCAGGTTCGAATAGAGCTCTAAAGGCAAGGCCACATTTTCCCCTAAAGTAAAAGAGCTCCATAGAGCGCCGCCCTGATAAAGCACGCCGAAACTGCGGATCAATTTTTCCTGCTCAATTTCATCAGCATCCCAGAAATTTTTACCACGATAAAAAACATCGCCCTTTTCCGGAGCTTTTAAACCGATCATAGCCTTAAGCAAGGTACTTTTGCCGCATCCGCTTGAACCCATGATCACAAAGATCTCCCCTTTATTAACACTAAAATTTAGATTCCGCATTATCTGGAGATCCCCATAGCCTAAATCCAGATTTCTGACCTCTATAACCAATTCAGCCATCTATACCCCCAAGGCCTGACAAATATACGTAATAATAGCAGTGGCAATTACTATATTAGTGATCCCGGTAACAACAGCGGAAGTAGTGGCACTACCCACGCCTTCCGAATTACGCTCACAATTGATACCGCGTAAACATCCGCAAACAGCTACAATTATGCCGAAAACAAACCCGTGGGTCAACCCGATCCATACATTGCTAAGCTTAACGGCTGCTTGCGTATGATTCAGATATTCAACAGGATTAATTCCCAGCATGGTCGTACTTACGATAAAACCTCCAAGAATACCCATAAGATTGGCATAAATAGTCAAAAGGGGCATCATGATCACAAGCGCCAGCACCCTTGGTAAAACTAAAAACTCTACCGGATTAATGGCAAAAGTCTTAAGCGCGTCGATTTCTTCGTTAGTCTGCATAATCCCTAATTCCGCCGCAAAAGACGCGCCTGTGCGCCCTGCCATAATAATCCCTGTCATAACCGCTCCCATTACCCTGACCATAGCAATACCCACAATATCGGCGACATATATTTGGGCGCCAAAGATCTTTAGCTGAATTGCTCCGATAAAAGCCAAAATGATCCCGACTAACAAACTTATCAAAGACACTAAACCTATCGCGTCGACGCCGCACTTTTGTACGATCACCATAAAATCATCCCAGCGGAAATACGCCTTACCTCTGATCAGATTCAAAAAAGCAATAAGGATCTCACCTAAAAACTCAAAAAATGAAAACGCGCTTTCTTTTACTTCTAGGGTCCTCTCTCCGATCACTTCAACAAAATTTTCATGGAGTTTATGCTTAAGTGAGGGCGCTTTTTGATGCAACCGGAAAGAAATATCAAAAAGTTTTATAGCTTGCTGCGGAAGGCCGTCAAAAATCACTTCAATATTACGCTTAGAACAATCTTGAGCCAGATCGATCAAAAAAGTCACAAAAGAAGTATCCCACTCAAAATCATTACTAATACTGAATACGACCCCTTTAATATCCTGTCGATCTGAAAATTGCGCGCTAACCTCAGCTAAAAGAGGAATTCCGGAAAAAATAAGCCACTTTCCGCTTAAAGTGAGCCGAAGAGTGGCCGGATCAGGAAAATCAAATTTAATCTTTTCCACAGTCATTAGATCTTTTTAGGATAACTTGCGTTTAAGTAAAAACTGGACAAAGGCCAGCAATATCAGCAAAACAAAAGCGACCTCTCGCAGTAATTTCACACGTTTTAATCCCGCTTTATCCTGTTCAAGCATACTATCTAAATAGATCCCGGGGTCTTTTGTATTATCAAGCCGGGATTCAAGCTTTTTTGCCAACTCCCTCTGCCGAGGATTATCTTTCTCCAGCATTATCTGGCTTATCTGCTGCTTCACTGCCGGAACCTGCGCTATATCAAAAGCCACGCTCATTCTCTGGTAAAAATAAGCCTGAACAGCATAATGCTCCATTCTCTTAACCGCGTAAAAATTAGCGTAAAGCATTAACAACAAAAGGAAAAAAGCCAGAAACAGTTTTATCGCTGATTTTTTACTGAATTTCTCACCCATACTTTTATTTTATCACATTTATCCGGATTTTAAAACAGTTTAACTCAATTCTTCTTATCTTGAAGAGCCACGGTATTATCCATATGCTCGAAGATAGGGTCAAAATTGGAAGGTTTTAGAAAATGACTGATCAGCCCGGCAAAATAATTTATCAATTTGTTACGGTGTTTTATATAAAAATAAAGCCGGATAAAATTAAATTTTAGCCTTCTTTTTGGCTCATAAGTAGTTACGCCCATTTCATATTTCTTGATCCCATGTTCGATACACCAGGCCATCAAGTCGCGGAAACGAACAAAATATAAAAAATATTCGTGCGCCAGTGAATAATCAAATCCGAGATAATAATCAATGAAATAACTGCCATCGGTAAGGCAGAGCGCAAACGAAACCAGTTTACCCCTGACCTTCCATAAAAAGAACTTACTCTCCTGCGGCATATTCCTGGGGACCGCGCTAAAGAATTCCTTTGGCAGTTTTTCCAGGCCCAAATCCTGCTTCTTATATGTTTGCAGATATAACTCGTAAACATCACGAAGCTCATCGGTGTCCAGGTGATTTTTAACAATAAGATCTATTTTAACTTTCTCATCCACTTTTTTAAGATTTCTTCTCAGGTTATCCTTTGAAGACTTGCTCAATATTTTCAGATAATCCTCAAAATTAGAAAAATTGATCTCCATGTCTGTTGACGGCAGACTCTCTAATTTTATATAACCTCTATCAAGAAGCGGCTTAAGCATGCCATCATAACTTTCAATAAAATCCTTGAAGATCACCGCTGAGGCCTTATTTACTTTAGCTAATTTGTTCAACGCATTTACGATAGAATCGAACGCATCTTTGTTATTCGCGGTTATACCGATCCTGCCCTGACCCATAGGTAAACCACACATAATACTGCGGCAATTTAAAATATTAGGAAAAGGTTTTTTGACTATATTCAAAAAAAACTTCAATACTCCGGTAACGGTAATATCCAACGGAAAGTCCATAAGAAAACATGCGGTAGCGCCAACGGGTATATTATTATCATAGATCATAATATAAAAAAAAGAAAAGCCTTCGAATGAAGATTCATCCAAGGCTTTAAAATAATTATAATTTTCCAAAACATCCGGAAAGACCTTTTTCCAGTCGTTTTCAGGAATATCCGAAATCTTATTGGTTATTTTTGTAATCAGGTTTGATTTGCAGGACATCTCTAGCCTAAAGTGACTAATACGATACCTAAAACAACACTGGCAATACCCAGCCAGCGCGTTGAACCAAAACGCTCTTTTAAAAATATTATTGAGGCAGCCGCGATCATAACATAGCGCATGCTATCGATTGAAAACGCCATACTCAAATCTGTCTTTGATAAAACAAACAGCCAGAATACGAGTGAAATTCCTGCTAACGTAAAACTGGCCCATACCCGGGCATTTTTATAAAGCCGCACAATAAGCGCCAGCGCATTCTTTATGCTATGAATATCACTGCCGGTTCTATTAATCTCCGATTTTAATATCAACTGGCTTATTGTATCAAGCAGGTCAGTTATAGCAATAAGCCCGATAACCAACAATATATTCATCTTCATACTGCCGCTGCCTTATATTTAGTACTGATTGAAACCAACACAACACCCATTAAAATAAAACCGATTCCTGACCATCTCAATAAAGAGACCTTCTCGCCTAAAAATATTGCCGAAACCAGCGGAACCGCTATATAGCTAAAACTTGCCACCGGAACAGCAACGCTTAAATCTATCTTGGATAATAAAGTTGACCAGATAACGAATAAACAAAACGCCGAAAATAACGCTATCCATAAAAAGGGTGAATGAATGATCGCCCATACGAATGCTCCCGCGCTTGCCAGGCCATTTATTTCCAAAAAATCCACAGAAATAGCGCTTTTCTTAAAACAGAATTGTATAATTGTTTCCAACACGTCTGTCAAAGCAAGAAATGAAATAATCTTTATAGTTACTTGATTTTTCTTAGGCATATTTTAATCAGATTGTCTAAAACGTAATGAGATTTTACTATAAAATTATACTACTTTTTCGGCGGGATCGGCAAAAAATTCTCATAGATATAAAAAATATCCTCTTGCTCCATATGCAGAAAATGCCCGGCCCCTTTTACTACCATAACCTCGCTGTTCGGGATCTGAGAAGACAGGAATTTTACATCATCAAGGTCTATAATAGTATCCTTTTCCCCATAAATCAAGTAAGCCTTGGCCTTAATACTTGAAAGTTTGATCAAATCTCCGATCTTCTTGGTAGACACCACAAATAACCCATGCTCATAGAACGCGCGCAGATTTTCCGCGCTCATAGATTGGAATTGTTTAACGATCTTGTTCTTAACGTTTTCAGGCAGATGCTGGCCAAAAGCTTCTATAAGGATATCGGCCATTTTTTGCCTGTCACTGGTATCTATCTGCATACCCTTCTTAATAGTTTCTACCATGGTATCATTGGCCTTTGTGCCAAGGCTGGCTAAACACAAACGTTTCACCTCTGACGGATAACGCGAAGCAAGCGCCAAAGCGATGATCCCACCCCACGAAGCCGTGCATATTGTGACATTTTTATTCGTACCTGTAGCCTTTATTACTTCACGCAGGATCTCCACCTGTTCATCCAACGTAACAAAGATCGGCCCGGAAACAACCTTACCTTTACCCTGGCCGGGAAGGTCAAAAAGCACTACCCGATAATGCGCAGCGAAACGTAAAGTAAAAGTATGCCACATCGCCATAGACTGCTGAACGCCGTTAAGGCAGACTATATGCGGCCCGTCATTTTCATAAATACGGTAAGGAATAATAAACCTTCCGGTTTCAATAGTACCTTTCACAATTGATGAACCGTGACGGACATATTTAGTTGATTTTGTCAAGTTAGGCATAATAATTTAAAAACAGAATATTATAAGGTTAGCAAAAAAGTATAAAACACTGATCATCAGCTCTTTCGGGTTGCCTGAATGAGAAAATCTCAATGCTCCGGAAACCATAAGCAATAGCGAACCTGCCACCGCGGCAATTTGATACATACTTAATTTCATAAAATCTCCTTATCAAATAATTATGGCTTAAAAATACATACTAAATATACGGCTTCTATTCAATTATTGCAAGGGTTAATTAAAAAAGATCAGGATAATTGCGCCCTGGCTAATTCACGCAAACGCGCAAAATCCTGCATAGGAAAATCTGAGGTTTCTATCGCGGGTAGAACTTTTAAAGTACAGGAGATCTTAGTAGTAAAACGCCAGCTTCCTTTAGGGATAGCGTCTTTTGTACCTTCGATCTGAATAGGCAAAATAGGCACTTTCTCTTTTATGGCCAGCTTAAATGCCCCATTTTGGAACTCTCCTATACCTGAGTTATCGCTTCTGGTGCCTTCAGGAAAGAAAAGGACCGAAACACCGTTACGCAGCCATTCACCGGCCTCTCTGTACACTTTTTTAATACTCGAAAAATCGCCTCTCTCCAGCCTGATATGTTTGGCCAACAGCATATTCCAACCTAAAATCGGTATTTTGAAAAGGCTGTTCTTAGCAACCCACTTAAACTGCATCTTAGTCTTATACATCAGCACGATATCAGCTAAACTCTGGTGGTTTGACACAACGACGTATTTTTTACGATGGTCTATATTTTCCAGGCCAATAACATTTACATCCCAATAAGGATTTAAGGCTATTACCGCGTCAGTCCACCAAAAACACTGGGCATGAACGATCTTGCGTTTTCTGTCAAAAGGATAAAGAATTATCGACAGCAAAGCCATGGCCATAAATAATACTACGATCAAAATTATCCCAACGAACCATATTACAATTGACTGCAAAGTCTGTTTCATTACTTTCCTATATTTTAAACTTCACCAAAACCCGCAAAGCCTAAGAATCGTCCTAAGCCGACGCGCTACAAGTGTAGCACATTTATAACGAAAATCTTGCTTTTCTTTGGTTATTTTTCCTCTAATTTTTCCATCGGCTTGCCGCAACAAACAAGTTCTCCACCGCCGACTTTAGTCACAACCACCTCATTACCGCAGACCGAACAATGATATTTTTCACCAATGCATTTGACTGCCATATTATCCTCCTATTTAAAAACTACCATTTACCGAGTTATTCCCTTGGCCTGGCTTTCCTTTTCTTGCCGCCCTTCTTATTAACTTTATGCCTATTACTTCTTAAAGCAGCAATTATTAAACTTGCGACAAGCAAAACCAAAAGCCCCAACAGCAATAATCCCTGGCGCGACATA
>Ga0172381_10004348_pt1 | contig 14704 bp, 15 predicted proteins | sample Leawel6488metaG_FD_119754 | JGI IMG/M metagenome (GOLD analysis project Ga0172381, IMG submission 119754) | Leachate microbial communities from a municipal landfill in Southern Ontario, Canada - Leachate well 64-88 metaG | ecosystem: Engineered > Solid waste > Landfill > Unclassified | place...
AAATTCATGCTTATAGGTTTGAAAAGTTAAATTAAGGCCATCCCGATTACTGTCAGTATCGGAGCCGGAATTAGTATTATATTGATACCAATCGGTCGGCTGGTCATATTGATCATATAACCTGACCCACCAATAATAGGCATGGTCATAATCTAATGAAGCGCAACCCGGATCAAGATTCGGCAAATTATATTGGGTCGCATCTACTGAATCTACCTTCCCCGAATAACAAATAGGCGTAGTTGTACTATTGGTCGAACTAACTATAACTTCGTAAGCCGACTGCGTACCGCTTTTCTTACACCATCTTAACGTCGCACCGAGGGCAGTACTATTACAGGCCTCTGAATATGGCCAATTCGGAGCAGATAAACGCCCGACCGTTAAATTACCGATAACGACTTTATAATCGCGCGTGGCGCACATATCGCCAATTATTTCACTTTTACAATTGAAACTCAAATCTCCTAAAGTACTAGTCGCGTAACCGATAAAGTCTCCCGGCTGGACGCCTTGGCCCGGCCAAACCGATGAGCCGCAACCTTGTATTTTTACTGGGGGTGTTGGCGGGGCTATAGAACTATTAAGTTTGAGCCAAGTACCGTCCTCATCAACCCGCGCCCAGCCATAAACACTCTGATCGGTATCATTATAACAGGCCCAACATTGATTACTTCCGTTACAGGTGGCCGGGCAATTAGAACTGGTCGATCCATATCCGTCTGGTGGCGTGCTTGTTCCAGAAAAAGAAATAAAACCTTTAGTCGGATTCCAAGCTTTTCCGGAAAAATTACCTTGGCTATTAATCTCAACTTTATGATTTGTATATTGGCAAGGAGAGGAATAAAAATGAAAACCGCGCGGAACCGGCAAACTATCGAAGTTGTACTCAACGTCAAGACGATCGCCTATAACATCATCCAAACAATTAAAATATACTTTCTGGAGAGTGTCGCCCCACCAGGCCCATCCCCTGAGCGTCGAGGTGGCGGCTTGAGCCGGCGCGGGCAAAAAAACAAAAAGAAAAAATAAAAAAACGCCAACTATAAAAATGGCCGTCTCTCTCTGATTATTTGTCTGGCTTTTACTTATCATGGCTTGTCTAATTTCCTTATTATTATAGCACTAAAAATACTTCTCTAAAAATGTCTCACCGCTTTTAAGCATCCGCGCGCGCGCGCTTTCCTTGTCGTCGGTATAACCGATTAAATGGAGTAATCCGTGAACCAGGAGAAAATAAAAAATATATTCCGCTGATTTTTTAATCCCAAAAACCTCTAAATATTTAGTGCTCTTCTTAACCTCTTCAATGTTAATAATAACTTCTCCGAGATATTTTCCTTCGCCGCTAAAAGATAGGACATCTGTCGTTTTATTAATTCCGCGATAATCATCATTTAATTTCCGCATACGGCTCGCGCCGATAATCGCGATAGAAACTTCTCGGTTATTTTTTTTATGAACCGCCAAAAAATCATCAACAACTTTTTTAATTTTTGACTGATTAATTTTTTGCGCGGTAGTATTATTAATTTCAATCATATAAAAATTTATTTAAAAACTCGCCGCAGTTTCCTTAATAATCCATAGAGACCATAAATCAGGGGCCGAAAAACAAAATCATATGTCCCGGGATAGTCGCGGACGCTTCCGCCAAACCCTAGTTTAAAGCGCGTCACGCCCGGCCATTTTTTTTCGTCAATGCCGTAAAAATCATAATATCTAAAACCCTCTTTTCGCGCCGTCTTAATAATTTCCCATTGTAAAAGATAAGGCGCCATTAAATTCCGCGCTTCATTATCCGATGCTCCATGCAGATAGGTGGCCCGGTTTCCAAAAAAACAAAATAAACCGGCCGCAATATTTTTCCCATCATAACTGGCCAGATATAGTTTTATAAACCCCGGAGCACTAAGTAAGTTCCGATAATGCGCGGCTCCGTGTAAACGGAAACCGTCCCGATCGCCGGTTAATTTTATAAGCCGCCAAAACTCAGCAAAATCTTCCGCACCCGCCTCAATAATTTTAACACCTTTTTTTGCGGCTAATTTAATATTATATCGCGTCTTTTGGTGCATTGCTTTAAGCAGCTCTTCCTCTGCCAGGCTTAAATCTAAAAACAAGGTTTTTTTTGGTTGTAAATCTAAACTCTTTTTTAAATTAGCTCTTCCTTCTTCTATATTTAAAATCTCCTGTGGCTCGATTCTCAGAAAAACGCCGCTCGATTTATCCGCCTTTAATTCTTTAAGCAAAAATTCGACCGCTCTTCTTTCACCAATCGGACCCCGCGGCGCATACCAATAAAAAAACGGACCTAAAAGCGGTTTTTTAATTATCGAAATTACCGCTAAAATTTCGCCCCCCTCCGCTACACCGTATCGCTTTAAAGTTTCCCCGTTTTTTTCAATTATTTCGCCCCAAAACCAGGATTGCAAAAATTCACCGTCTATTAGACGATTTATCTCCTTGGCGCTACTCAGTCTTACTAATTTCATATTTAAATTATATCATAAAAATAAAAAAGAGACCTCCCTAAGGCGGTCTCTTTTAAAGCTAAACAAAAAAATTATTATGGAATAGACCTTAAGCCGACTCCGGACGGCGTGGCCGTATTTAAACCGGCGGGAATTCCGGCCGTATTACTCCCTAAGCAATATCGCAATTGATAACTATTAACAATACCATTAACAGTCGTTACCGTATATGTATAGGCCGCGTTGCCACAACCGGTATAGTCAGCCGGTGTTGGCGGTTTCGGGACGATGCCCATATAAATGGTTGTTCCCGAAGCGATTGATGATCCGGGGGTAGTAGAGGTTGGATAGGCGCCGTTATCATTAAAATACATTTCTAAAGCCGTCTGAATTTGTTTGACATCAGCCAAACGACGGGCGTCACGAGAACGGGCTCGGGCCTGGTTTAAGGCCACGATAGATAAAGTTGATAGTAAGCCAATAATGGCGATAACTACCAATAACTCAATCAGGGTAAAACCCGGTTTATTTTTTTTCATAAATAGAATTTATTTTCCTATTTATAATAATAGCATAATTAATTAAAATAAGACAAGATAATCACGCAGCCAAAAACCAAAAAGAGTCTCTTTTTAAAGAGGCTCTTTTTTTAACTGATCCAAAATTTCAAATATTATTGGAGCTGACCTGACTGGGCGATACCAGATGGAGTAGCAACTTGCTGACCAGCTTTAACGCCGCCAGTTACACTACCCAAACAGTACTGCAAAGTATAGCTGCCGTTAGTAATACCATTAATCGCCCGCGCGGTATAGGTATATCCCAAAGCGACAGTAGTGTCACAGCCGGTACCATCGGCTGGTGTTGGTGGTTTCGGAACAATGTCCATATAAATGGTTGTGCCAGAAGCAATTTGTGATCCGGGGGTGGTAGTAGCCGGGTACGAACCATTGTCGTTATAGTACATTTCTAAAGCCGTCTGAATTTGTTTGACATCAGCCAAACGGCGGGCGTCGCGAGAACGGGCTCGGGCCTGGTTTAAGGCCACGATAGATAAAGTTGATAGTAAGCCAATAATGGCGATAACTACCAATAACTCAATCAGGGTAAAACCTTGTTTATTTTTTTTCATAGCTCACCTCCAATCAAAGAATTTGTTTCTGATTTAATACCGGTTATTAAACCAGCGGACAAAAATTTGAATTATAAATTAAAATGTTAATAAATGCTTATATGCTAATATAATAACATGTTACAAAAAAGAGCACAATGCTTTAAACGTGCCTACCTCTAGGCTAAAATTGATTGGCCATGTTATACATCGGCAAAATTACCGCCGCGACCATGATGCCGACACCGATACCCATAATAACCATAATCATCGGCTCCATTAACTTGCTTAAATTATCCAACATATTTGTAGCTTCACGCGAATAGAAAAGAGTAATACGATCCAAGACCACATCAATCTTACCCGTCTTTTCGCCGACAGCTATCATCTGCGGAACCATTTTCGGAACATAATTACTGTTTTCCATAACCATGGCTAATGGATTACCATCGTTAATCGATTCTAAGGTTTGTAAAATTAATTCTTTATAAATAACATTGCCCACAACTTCGGCCGTGATTTCTAAAGAACGCGTAATCGTTACACCCCCCTTTAAAAGAGTAGCTAAAGAACGCGTAAAGCGCATGAGATAAATATATTTAAACAAAGTTCCAAAAACCGGCAAGCGGAGCTTAACGATATCAAAATTGCGCTTGCCCGAATAAGTTCTTAAATAAGCGCGCAATAAAAAAGCCAATCCTCCTAAAGCCAAAAGAATAAAAACAATATAGCTTTGCAAAAAATTTGACGTCCCGATAACAATGCGGGTCGAGAATGGTAATTCCATCCCCGTTTCTGTTAAAATAGACGTCAAATTAGGAATAACGTAAATCATTAAAACAACGCCCACGGCGCCTAAACCGCAGAGAACGAAAATCGGATAAATCATGGCTCCTTTCACTTTAGAAATCATGTCATAATTCTTTTCCATTTCATCGGCCAAATAATTTAAAACCTCGTCCAACTTTCCCGACGATTCGCCGGAGCGGATAATATTAACAAAGAAATCAGAAAATATCTTAGGGCGCTTGCTGAAAGCGTCTGATAAAAAAGCCCCGCCATCGACCTCAAAGGCGATCTCCGACAGCATGTTTTTTAAAGAAATATTATTTGTTTGATCGACTAGAACCAAAAGAGATTCGACTACTGGAACGTTCGCGGAAATCATGACCGAAAATTGCCGGGAAAAAATAACTAAATCTTTAGCGCCGATAGGCGCAATAAACATTAAAAATTTACTTTCTAAACTATTGGTCGCATTAATTATCGATTGCGGATTTAAATCTTTTTTGCGCAACTTAGTCGCGACCTCGTTATCGCTGAGGCCGACAATCGTGCCGCGCTTAATTTTTCCCGTTGAAGTTTCCGCTACGTATTTAAAAATTGGCATATAATTTAGCTTTCAATAACTCTTAATACTTCTTCCATGGTTGTTAGCCCTTGAAGAACCTTAATGATTCCGTCTTGTTTAATTGTCACAAAATCTTCAGATTTAGTGACGGCGTCTAGATTTAAATTCTTATCGCCGTTATTAATCATCTCTTTGAGAGAATCATTAATATCGATTACTTCGATAATCGCCACCCGGTTTGAGTAACCTGTATTTTCACAGCGCGCGCAACCAACGGCTTTCAAAATTTTATATTTTTCTAAAACACTCTCGATCGTGGTTATCTCCGGCAATTCCTCCTTAATAATGTTAGCGGGGACCTTTTTTAATTCATCAATAATTTCTTGATTCGCATCGCTCGATAACTGAGTAGGCTGTTTGCAGTGTTCGCAAAGGCGGCGGGCCAAGCGCTGAGCCACGACTGTCTTTAAAGTCGAGGAAAGTAAAAAACGCTCGATTTTCATATCCAACAGACGAAAAATCGCGCCAAGCGCATCATTGGTATGTAAGGTGGAAAGGACTAAATGGCCCGTGAGCGAGGCGTGGATTGATAGCTCGGCCGTTTCTTCATCGCGGACTTCTCCCACCATGATAATATTTGGATCTTGACGCAAAAGAGACCGCAAGCCGCTCGCGAAAGAAAAACCGATTTTGGGGCGAATTTGCGACTGGTTAATCCCTTTAATTTCATACTCAATCGGGTCTTCAAGCGTCGAAATATTAACCCCGTCCTGATTTAAAATATTTAAAACCGCATATAAAGTCGTGGTTTTACCGCTGCCCGTTGGACCAGTAACTAAAAAAATGCCACTCGTTTTTTTAATCCCCTCTGAAATCCGGCGTAGTGCTAATTTGCTGAAACCAAGACCTTCCAGTGTTGGAGCGCCTCGGGAAGTATCAAGAATTCTCATAACAACTTTTTCTTGACTGGCTAACGGCAAGGTGGAAACACGAAAATCAACTTCGCGATTATTAACTAAGAGGCGGATGCGGCCGTCTTGCGGAATACGAGTTTCATCTAATTTTAATTTAGCGAGTACTTTAATACGCGCAATAATCGCGTTATGAATACTTTTCGGAAGAGTTAAGGAGGTGTGTAAAATGCCGTCAATGCGGTAGCGAACTCGGCTCTCTTTAGCGAACGGTTCGATATGAATATCGGAAGCTCGCGCCTCAACCGCGTGGCGGATAACAACGGAAACAATACGTGAAACCGGAGCGCTATTAATATCCTCCTCGGAAACGCCTTCCGATTCAGTTTTAATCGCCACTAATTCTTCGCCCTCCTCTTTCGCTTTAACCTCTAAAGCGCTAGAAATTTCTTCTTCTAATTTTTGGTATTGCTTGAAAATTTTCTGGTAGCTCGCATTGGAAATTAAGTAGTATTGCACTGTTAATTTTTCATCAGCGACTAGAAAATTAACCGCTTCCATCGACTTTAAGTTTGGTTCGACAAGACCAACTTTAATATTCTTATTTTCCCGTCCGAAACAAATGATTCGATAAGTCCGGGCAATCTCTTCGGGTAAAAAATTTAAAATTTGTTCCGGCACCTCGTCGTTTAAAAGGGCGTAGGGCAAATCGTTAAGCTCGGCTTTTATTTCCGTCAATTTTTCTTCGTCGACTATTTTTTGGCCAATTAAATAAGTACCGAGATCCAAATTATCTTTTTGAATCGCGGCTTTTATTTCTCCGATTTTTTCGGGCGTAATTATTTTTTTTGACTGCAAGAGTTCGAGCAGTTTTTCATTCTTATCCATGTTTTCTTATTTGGTTTTAAGTGGAATCGGGAAAGGAACGTCATTGCCGATAACGCAATTCAGAGTTTGTGTTGAGGTCGCTACTTCCCCCTCTGTCGTCGTCGCGGTGGTTTCAATTTCACCGACGGCGGTCTTGCAAATCGAGTCAAAGTCAAAATTAACAACATTATTTTTTAAAGCAACGAATTTGGGCGCTTTAAAAATTTCCGTATCGAGCGCATTTTTAATAGAGGAAGTGGCAATTTTAGCTGAAGCGTCAAGTTTTTTTACACCGGCTTGGTCGCTTAAAAAAACCACTAATTGGTTGCGTAAAAAGAAAAGCGCTAAACCGCTCGCGATGATCAGAATGACGACAATATATAATATGTAGCGATATCCGCTTTTCATAATTATTTAAGACTATTTTTTATAATAATAGGTGGAAAGGGTCAAGCTGGCTGTATTGCCGCCGGGTGAAAAACTAACACTCGTGACATCAAACAAGCGCAAATTATTTTCTAAGAGCCGCAAGAGATTCTTAAAGCCGGCATAATCTATAGCGCTGATTGATAATTGTAAATCAATTGTCCCGATACTCGCACTGCGCGGTGTCATACCTTCAGTTGTCGGTAGCTTCTTCTCTTCCCGGCTGATATTAACAGAATTAAGAATAAAACCGTTTTTACTGATTATTTCTTCAAGTTCACCGAATAATCTTTCTTTGATATAGCTATCTGGTAAAACACCATTAAACTTTTTCAAATCGCCAGAGGGAATTTTTTTATAAAGATCAGAAATAATTTCTAGGTTGGCCAGCTTTTTTTGCTGGTCAGTGTAAAGTTTTTGCTGCTGTTCAATATTCGACTGAATCGCACTCATTGTGGCGTCATATTTCGGTTTTATAAACATAACATACGCTACCGCCAAAAAGAGTAGCAAAATGACGACCATGATAATATTAAAATAACTATTCAGGAATAGATTTACGGAGTTTTGGTTTTTCTGCCCGCGCGTAATCATAATTATTTTTTGAAAATATCGGGATTTAATTCAAAGCTTAAAGAAAAATTAACGCCGCTCTCCGCGGTTTTTAGTTTACCGGTTTTGCCAGAGAGAACACTTAGAACTTCAATATTTTTTACAAACTCATTTTTAGCAAGGGCCTTAACCTGCCAGCTTACTTCAGCGTAGCTATAAGCCTTCGCGCTCAGAGAATATATACCATCCGTATTTCCGCTAAAACCGTCATACTTAACTGTGCTTAATGTATTCTTTTCCAACCAACTAAAAAAATTACTCCAATAAACATGCTCATTTAAAAGTCGGCCGACTTCGACTGATTTATCTTTATAAGCGAGAGCTTCATCGGCGGTTGCTTTAATCTTGCTGATTTCGCGGTTGACTTGGGAAATATTGTCGTTTAAAGATTGGGCTTTAGCAATTTCTTGCTTCTCCCACCAATCAAGACCAAAATAAATTTCGGCAATAAAAAATCCCGCTATAAACAGGACGAACAACAAAACCGAAATATTTTTATTCCAATCAAAAGAAATCCTGACTTCATCCTTAATCAAGTTCACTTCCAGAATCTTAGGATTTTGGAATATATTTTTTTGAATTTTCTCTTGGTTTTCTTTTTTAGACTTGAAGAAAAGCATGGGGTCTATTTTAAATAATTGACCGTTTTTTATGTCTATTCAATCTCCCTCATCCCGAGGCCAATCGCAACTGCCAATTTAGCGCCGACTTCGGCTAGCACTGGCTTCAATTCTGGGGCGCAGTTAATTCTGTTCCAGGGATCACCGATAATAACTTTAATATTTAAACGTTTGGAAAAATAATCAGCTAAGTTAAGGAGCATAGCTCCGCCCCCGGATAAAATAATCTTTTCTACTTCCCCGCCGTTCTGAGATTTAAAGAAATCGAGCATATACTGGATTTCGGTTATAATTGGCTCCAGGGTTTTGCTGATAAGCTGAGGTAATTCTTCTTTATTGTCGGTACCGAGCACTACGCTTAAGTCAAATTTAAATTGCTCGGCTTGAGCATAGGTCATCCCTAATTTTTCCGATAAAACCTTGGTAACCGTCGAAGCGCAAACCGCTAAGCTACGATTTAAAACCGGAATGCTTTCTTTAACGATAGAAATATCTGTACTGTTGGCGCCAATTTCGGCAATCATTAAAGTCGTCTTATCATTTCCGGCCAAGGAGCGAACCAGCGAAAAAGTTTCCGTTTCTAAACTGACCAGATTTAATTTCGCCATCTTAAAAACATCGATATATTTACGGACTAATTTTTTTGGAGAACCGGTTAAAAAAACTCTCATATTCCCTTTGCTCGGCGTTTTGCCGTTGTCATCGGGAATGATTTTCCAATCAAGAATCATCTCTTCCAGCGGAAGCGGAATAACTTTTTTGGCTTCTTCATTGACCGCGGCGGCAATACCCTTCTTATCAACATTAGAAAGGTTGATGATCGAAGAAAAAACAGCAAAAGTCGGAAGCGAGGCTGTTACTTTTGTAGCCGTGATTCCCGCCTCGTTTCTCACTTTATTGATCGCTTTGGCCAAATAGCTAATATCTTCAATCTTTGTAAAATTGATTTCACTGATATTCTCACTAAAGGCGTAATTAGAGAGATAAATTTTTCGATTCTTTTTTCTTAGCTCAACCATTTTCAAGGAAGAGTCGCCGATATCGATTCCTAAAAAAAGATTATCTCTACCTAAAGAAATTAGGCTCATAGTCTTAAAAAAATTTGCTGATCTTTAATTGAATTATCTTGTCTTCTGATATATACTAATTATATATTATTTGGAAACATTAAACAAGCTTAAATATGAATTTTTTCACCCGCTACAAAAAGTTTTTTCTAATCCTCGGTTTTCTGGCTCTTATCGTTCTCCTCGGCTATTTTATTTGGCGACTTTTCTTTCAAAGTGCCTTCCTCGCGCCAGTAGCTCCTGACACGACAGGAACTCCCGGCGGTTTGCCCTCGGCCGGAGTAGGAACCAGCACGGGAGCAGACCAAACCGGCCCTAATGGACTACCCTCGGGAGAGCCCGGTTCTACGGGCACAACGCCTGGAGCTGGTATCCCTGATCTTAATGCGCCCAGCACAATCGCCGTGGGCGGATTAACTAAAACCGATATTTTAAATAGCTCCCCCTCCCTTAACCCGACTTTGGGCAAAAATGGTGACGTCCAATACTATGACCGCAATGACGGTAAATTTTACCGGATTGATTCGAATGGCAATAAAACCCTGTTAAGTGATAAAATTTTCCATTCCGTCGAAAATATAACCTGGGCGCCCGATAAAAACAAAGCGGTCTTAGAATATCCTGATGGCAGTAAAATTCTCTTTAACTTTACTACCCAGAAACAAGTTACTTTACCCGCTCATTGGAAGGATTTTTCTTTCTCTCCGGCGAGTGATAAGATAATTTCAAAAAGTATCGGCCTTGATCCTGATAACCGTTGGCTCGTTGTTTCCAACGACGACGGTTCGAAGGCTAAAGCCTTGGAACAAATCGGTACTCAAGACAAAACTGTCTACCCTTCTTGGTCGCCGAATAACCAAATCGTTGCCATGTATACCGAGGGGGTCGATTTTGACCGCCAAGAAGTTTTCTTCGTCGGTTTAAACGGAGAAAACTTTAAATCAACTATTATTGAGGGGCGTGGTTTTCAATCCCAATGGTCAACGACCGGCGACAAGATTTTATATAGTGTCTACCACAGCCGCGACGACCTTAAACCGCGCCTTTGGGTTGTTGATGCTCAAGGAAATACAATCGGTCAAAACAGACGGAGCCTTGATGTCCAAACTTGGGCGGATAAGTGTACTTTTGCGTCTGATACCGAAGTTTATTGCGCCGTGCCCGACGTTTTAGAAAAGGGTGCCGGCCTGTTTCCTGAGCTGGCTGATAAAACCCAAGACAGCCTATATAAAATCGATCTGACTAACGGTACTCAACAACTAATCGCCGTGCCGGATGGCGCTTATAATATCTCCCAAATAATAGTCCCCGGGAGCCAGGATTATCTTTATTTTACCGATAAATTTACCGGCGCGATTTATAAAATAAAACTGCGCTAGTAAAATAGTTAAATTTAAAAAATGAAAAAATTATGCCGTCGGTTGCGGGCTCTTATTTTAGATCTTCTCTTCCCGATTGAATGCTTTAATTGCCGGTGCGAGGGCGACTACCTCTGCGAAAAATGTTTTTGGGAATTAAAATTTAATGACGGTGAGTATCTAAAACGAGCGCGCGCCAACTTAAAAACTCCTAATCTTGAAAAAATAATTATTGCCGGTGACTTTGAAAATTCAATTTTACATAATTTAATAATAAAATATAAATATAATTTTATAAGCGCGCTGGGAAAAACTTTAGCGCGTTTTTTAATTCTTTTTTGGCAAAACCAAGTTTTAAAACAAGACCCTAACCAGGCCAAGAGCTATTTTGCTCAACCCGCTAGACTCAATCTACTAGTTATTCCTATTCCCCTCTCTAAAAAGCGTCGCCAGTGGCGCGGATTTAATCAAGCTGAAATACTCGCCCGCGAATTTAGCGCTTATTTTAACTATGAATTAAATCTAGACCTAAAACGCCTAAAGCATAAAAAGCCTCAAGCCACTCTAAACGAAGCCGAGCGCCTCGAAAATGTAAAATCAATTTTTGCTTGGCAAGGAAAAAATTTAAGTAATTATACGATCATTTTAATCGATGATGTTATAACGACCGGGGCGACCCTAAACGAAGCGGCTCTGGTTTTAAAAGAGGCGGGCGCGAAAAAAATTTATGGTCTAGTAATCGCCAAGGGTTAAGCAAAGCTCAACCAGCCCAGATATTTACAAATGCCAATAACTAATTTATAATGGAATAACAAAGGCTGATTGCCAAGTTTACCAAGCTTGGTTGGGAAATTTATTTCCTAAGTGAGAACCTAAGGCCGAAAATAAGCGCTGGGCCATAACCGCTCAGAAGCCGGGTGGAACCGCGAGACAAAAAGCATAACGCCGAAAAGTCCCGTCCCGGTAAAAACAGTTTTTTCTGTTTTTACTAGGAGGGGATTTTTTAAATTTATAAATACATTAACTTATAAGCATAAATACTAAAAATATGAAGAAGGAGGAAACAAAAACTGAACTAAGTTTAGAGATTAAACGCCATAGCTTGGCGCACATTATGGCCGCCGCAATTAAAGAGCTTTGGCCCGATGCCGAGCTCGCGATTGGTCCGTCGATTGATACCGGTTTTTATTATGATATCGATTTCGGCGAGGTAAAAATTACTGAAGCCGAACTGAAAAACATCGAAAAGAAGATGGCTTTTTTAATTAAGCAAAATTTAAAATTTGAAAGAGCGGACAAAGATATCAACGAGGCTTTAAAAGAAGCCAAAAAGGCCGGAGAAATTTATAAGACAGAATTAATCGAAGGTTTAAAAGAACAGGGCGAAAAAACTGTTAGTTTTTATTCTGTTGGTAAATTTAGCGATCTTTGCCGTGGTCCTCATATTGAAAATACCAACCAATTAAAGCCCGGCAGTTATAAATTAGATAAACTCGCTGGTGCCTATTGGCGCGGAGATGAAAAAAATAAAATGCTTACCCGTATTTACGGCCTCGCTTTCAATACTAAAGAGGAGTTGGATGATTATTTAAAAATGATGCTGGAGGCGGAAAAAAGAGATCACCGCAAAATCGGCAAGGAGCAGAATCTTTTTGTTTTTTCCGAACTGATTGGCCCCGGTTTACCTCTTTATACCGCCAAGGGAGCGGTTATCCGTCGCGAAATTATTAATTATACTAACGAGTTGCAATCCGCAATCGGCTACCAAGAAGTTCATACTCCGAATATGAATAAAGCCGAACTCTTTAAAGTTTCTGGCCACTACGAGAAATATAAAGAAGACATGATGCGCGTTGTTTCTAATTACTCGGATGAAGAATATTTTCTTAAACCGATGAACTGTCCGCATCATACGCAAATTTATGCGTCGCAAGCTAAAAGTTATCGCGATTTGCCGGTTCGTATTTCCGATTTTGCTAATCTCTACCGTGATGAAAGGCCGGGAGAATTGAGCGGCTTAACTCGACTGCGCTGTTTCTGCCAGGATGACGGCCATTGTTTCTGCCGCGAAGATCAAATTAAAGAAGAATTTCTGTCTGTCCTCGGAATCATCAAAGAAGCGATGGCGACTTATGGCATGCCCTATAAAATTAGGCTCTCTCTTTGGGACCCTAAAAAACCGGAAAAATATTTAGGCGAACCGGCGGTCTGGGAAAAATCACAAAAACTCCTGACTGAAATATTAATTGAAAATAAAATTGATTTTGTCTCCGCCGAGGGTGAGGCCGCTATCTACGGACCAAAAATGGATCTAATTTCTCGCGATTCTATCGGTCGCGAGTGGCAGTTGTCTACTATCCAATTGGACTTTATTATGCCCGAACGTTTCAAATTAGTTTATACCGACTCCAACGGGAAAGAAAAAACTCCCGTGATGATCCATCGCGCTATTATCGGATCGCCCGAACGTTTTATGGGTATTATTATTGAGCATTACGCCGGCGCTTTTCCCGTTTGGCTCTCACCGGTCCAAGTAAAAATCGTCTCCGTCGCCGAAACCCATATCTCGGCCAGCCAAAAGTTAGCGGCCGAATTTAAAGCCAATGGTATCCGCGTTGAAGTTGACGAAGCCAATGAAACCGTGGGTAATAAAATCCGCAAAGCGGTTAGTGAAAAGGTTCCTTATATGCTTGTTATTGGCGACAAAGAAATGAACGGTGAACTGCTCAGTGTCCGCGACCGCGGCGCGCAGGAGACTAGAGAAATAAAGAAAGATAAATTCATCGCCGAAATTCTAGAAAAAATCCAAAAAAGGTCATAATCAGAGGGCTCTAATTGTCGAGCTTAGTCTTATTATGGTATTATTTAATATATGAAAAATACAAAAAAATATAAACCTTTGCTTATCGTCCTGCTAGTTATCGCTTTTTTTGTTTTTATTATTTTTCTCGGCCGCTTAACTAATAAGCCGGAGATGATTCTCTTCTTTGGCGATACTTGCCCGCATTGCAAAAATGTCGATGAATATATCAGCCAAAACGGAATTAGAGAAAAAATAAAATTCCAAGAACTTGAAGTCTATAATAATAAAGATAACGCGGCCCTGCTCGCACAAAAAGCTAAACAATGCAGTTTAGATACGTCAAACGGCGTCGGCGTTCCTTTTTTCTTCGACGGCAAAAACTGTATTCAAGGCGACCAACCGATTATTGATTTTCTAAAAACAAAATAACATGAAAATAAAAAAATTATTATTTCTCACTCTTCCGCTTTCTGCTTTCGTCGCCTTGCCCGCTAAAGCAATCTGTCCGGTTTGCGTTGTGGCGGTCGGCGCCGGCCTGGGACTGAGCGAATATCTCGGTATCGATGATACAATTGCCGGCGTTTGGATTGGGGGCTTAATTGTCGCTATGATTGCCTGGACAATCAATTGGTTCAATAAAAAAAATTGGAAATTTGGCAATAAAGATTTACGCGATATCTTAGTAACAGTTATCTATTACGTCGCGGTAATTTGGCCCCTTTTAAGCAAAGACTTAATCGGCCATCCCTGGAATAAGCTTTTCGGTGTTGATAAATTGGCCCTAGGTATAACCATAGGCAGCCTTGGTTTTTTAGGCGCGACCTTATGGTATGACGATATAAAAAAGAAAAACAACGGCCACGCCTATTTCCCTTTTCAAAAAGTAGCCTGGCCCTTGGGGGCTCTCCTTATTTTAAGTTTTATCTTTTACTTACTAATTAGATAAATATATGTCCGACAATTTATTATCTTTAAATGAGATGATTGACAAGGTCGATAAGATGAAGAAAGACCATGAGCTTGATTTATCCTCGGACCAAGATTTGAGTATTGCAATTATGAATTTGGTCAGTATTGAAGAGCATTTCTTCTTTACCGGAGCCA
>Ga0172381_10004349_pt1 | contig 14703 bp, 9 predicted proteins | sample Leawel6488metaG_FD_119754 | JGI IMG/M metagenome (GOLD analysis project Ga0172381, IMG submission 119754) | Leachate microbial communities from a municipal landfill in Southern Ontario, Canada - Leachate well 64-88 metaG | ecosystem: Engineered > Solid waste > Landfill > Unclassified | place...
CTTGAAAACTGTTTTAGTGAAAGCTAACTGGGGTTCGAATCCCTAACTTTCCGCCATAAAAAATAGATGTCGCTAGACATCTTTTTTTATGGCGGAAAGGGTTTTGCGTTAGCAAAATAGGGATTCGAACCCCGAGGGGGCAAAAATCGTTATAAAAACTTGCTCGTATGCAAATTTTTAGATTTTTGGACAAGCCCGCAAGGGCGTAGTCGGTGGATTGCACCAGCAATCCACACCTGACTTTCCGCCTTTTATTTGTAGTCACTTTTACAAATCTATTCCATCTATTATTTATTAATTGCAAACTTTAGTCAGCCGCATCAAATTTGCACACCATTTAAAATTGTCTTCTCATCATCTCACTTGTTCTAAATTGTTCGGCTTCAGGCAAGTTAATAAAATCAACGGTTTTATCGTAATTTTCTTGAACAACTTTTTTTATTTCATCAAGTGTTACTCTGAAAAATTCTTTTCTTCCATTTACAAGATTTATTTTTTTGTACGCAAACGCATTATGCAATGCAGCTTCTAATTTGGGAGCATTATCTGAGAATATCATAGCATGTATGTCAAATTTAAATGGAACAGAAGCACCACTTAATTCGGCAATTCTTTCTTCTGGTTCTAGTCTTCTAGTCATGCCAATTTTAAACACATTATCTCCAAATGCACCTATATTAGAAATAATATAAACATACCCGGCTTTTTGATTTGCTTCTCTATAATCCAAGTCCTGCAACGCTTTATCTACATCTAATAAATGATATGATAGTTCTTCTTTTCGCGTAAGAAAAGAATCCATTCTTCCTTTATCTTTCTCAACTTCTATTTGTTCGTTAATTTTTTTCATTGCATTTTCATAAAGCAACTGTTCCTTTTCATACGCTTTTCGCTTTTCTTCAATTTCTTGTGCAACTTTTTCTTCTTCTCTTAAAAGCTCTCTTTTTATTCTAATCTCTTCTTTTTCTTCTTTTTTCTTTTGTTGGTATTCATACGCAAGATTAAGTTCTTCAATTTTTAATTTATAATAATTATAATCTATTTCAATGTTGTTTGTTTCATTTAACCTATTTTGTATTTCGTAGGCTTTAAAGATTCTCTCTTTACTATTTTCATAATTGTTAAATTTAACTTTATCAATACAAATATCACACTCTATGTTAAAATTTCTAATAATTTGTTTTGAATTTTCAGCAATCAGTATCTGTCCTAATTGTTCGCTTCCGTTAACTTTCCAATTAGTCCTTGTTATAACTGCTTTTTTGTTAGCAATCATTTCTTTTTGCTTCTCTCTGATTTCATTTAGTTTATCTTTATACTGGTCTAATTCAGCAAAATTATATTGCGGAGTATACAACCCAAAAGATTGATATAAGATTTCATCATCTAACTGTATTACTTCAGTTTTTAATTCGTTTCTTATTTCAGTCAAAGAGCTAATTTCATTTTTTATTTCATTCACATTTTTATCTTCTATCATAACAACCTCTTTATAACAGTGCTTTTCGTTTTTCTTCGTATTCTGCTCTTGAAATTTCGTTATTTTCGTATTGGGTTTTTAATTTTTTAAGCTTTTGATAAGGAGTTTCTTCTTGTTCTATAACTGTATTGTTTTCAGGTGGTATTTGATTTTGAGAAGAATAAATATGTCCTTGAGTTGCTTTTTTAAATTCATTTTCTTTTTCATTCATCTCTTGCTCTTTTTGTGTAAGTTGTTCTTCTATTTTATCTAATTCTCTTAACTTTTTGTCCTTCGCTCTTTTTTCTTCTATCGCTTTTTGCTTTCTTTGTAATTCTAATAAAGCATATTCTTTTTGTCCTTCTATTTCTTTTAATAACAATTTTAAATCATTAAAATTAAAACTACTATCTCTCCAATAACTATTTCTACCAGAAGGGCTGGTGTATGTAGCGTGACAATCAGCAGAAATTGACATAATAGGTTTTGTCAACATAGAAGTTTGATATATTTTTTTTTCATATTTATTGAATGTTTTGTACTTTATACCCGCATTGATCAACTTCAAAAATTCTTCTGCAGTCATATATTTTTCTATTTTAATATATTCATTAGTATAATTTAAATAATTTTCTCGGTTTTTATCTACTTTTGTAAATAGCGTCTCGTAGTAGACCAAATTTTCAGATATCTCACCCATAATATATTGAGCAAAGCTTAAATTATCCAATGATCTCTTTGATTTTAGAGATGTTTCAAAGTTTAGTTTACCGTGTACATCTAGATAAAAATTATACTTTTCGTTAATCACTAAAATCATTTTATATAGATTACTTAATTTTCTTGTAATCTTCATGTTTTTTGTAATCTTTACATTTTTTATAATCTTCATGTTTTTTGTAATCTTAATGTTTTTTTGAATGATATTATCAATAGTTTTAATTATACGACTTACAATAACAACAATAATAAAACTCCAGATTATAATCATAATAACTAATTCCATATTTTTCTCCTTTGTTTTATATCATAACATTTTATATTTCAAATTGTCTTTACTATAATTTAAAATATCTTTGATTTTTACTTGTTGGTTTTTCTGGTATAGTCATGCCTATTAAACCCGCCTCTAATGCTGGGGTTAAATAGTTTTTTCTAAAACCATCTCTAGATTTTAGCCCGAGAAGTTCCATAATTTCTACGGCACTCATCGTATAATTTTCCATAATATCTAAAAGTGCTTTAATTTGATTATTAATATGATGGTAGTAATTTCTAGTATCTTTGGTAATATCTTTTATCGCTTTATTAATAACATCTAGCATAAATAAAATAAATTGATTGGATTTTCCTTCGCTCGTTGATTTTTTAATAGCATCGTAATATTGTTGTTGATTGTCTTTGATTATACTTTCAATTGGTATCCATTCAAAAATTGATTTCCACTCTGCAAGGAGTGCCGTTTGCCAAAGCCTGCCCATTCTTCCGTTACCATCTTGAAAAGGGTGAATAAACTCAAATTCATAATGAAATACGCTTGATTTAATAAGCATATTGCTTTTACTTTCTTTTAGCCAGTCAAACAACGCTATCATTTGAACTGGAACAAATTCCTGTGGTGTACCCATATGAATAAGTTTACCATTAGAATTATATACTCCAACCTGTGTTGTTCTAAATTGCCCAACCTGAGCAACCAACCCTTTCATCATAACCGCATGTACTTCTAGTAACTTATCAACATTAAATACATCTAAGTTTTTTATTTGTTTATATGCCTCAAAGGCATTTTTTACTTCCTGAATATCTTCTTGTGGACCCAAAACTCGCTTTCCATTAATAACATCTTCCACCTGTGCAATCGTTAATGTATTGTTTTCAATTGCCAAAGAAGAATGAATGGACTTTATTCTACTTATCCTTCTTAGTCTAGGAAGTTTTTCTAAATCATTAATTGCGTTAAGATGCCCAAGTTGCTCCATTATTTCTGAAACTAGTACTAACATATCATCTGTAATATCATAGGGTGGATTATATTTATCCATAATACCTCCAAAATAATTAACTAATTATAAAACATATTCTTATACTGTGTCAATCATCTTACATATTATCTTACATACTATCTTGTGTATTTTAAATGATGCGCAATAAATATTTGGATTGCACTAGTAATCCACACTTTTTATTATATACTAAAAATTTCAATTCTTATGGCAAATCAGGTTTAATTAGTAGTTTATCTTGAAGTAGTCTAAACACTTTTTGTAGTGGTCTTGGATCGTGAGAATGGTGTCAGCGTGAAAGCCTTTCTCGGTGTCCCAATGTTGCAAACCACGGTAGTAAAAAACTTTTAAATCATCGGTTATGATAAAAGGGACAATGTTGTTTGCTAAACATTCTCTAAACATAATTAGTCGTCCAATACGACCGTTGCCATCTTGAAAAGGGTGTGTACACTCAAATTTTGGATGAAAATTAATGACATCTTCAAGTGTTTTATTTTGAATGGAATTATATTTTTCTAGAAGTGATTTAATTTCTTTTGCAACATCTTCGGACATGGTTGTTATTTTGCCACCAACTTCATTAGGAAGTTTCTTGTAACCACCAACAACAAACCAGTCCTTGCGACTGTCCGATGTGCCAACTTTTAACATAAAGTGAAGTTCTTTTATTGTTTTTTCAGTTAATAGTTCTTTTGCATTGTCAATGACAAAATCAATACATCTAAAATGATTTGAAGTTTCAATTACATCATCAATATTAATTGTTTCGTTTTAAGCACCGATTGTATTTGTTTCGTAGATAAATCTCGTTTGATCCTCTGTTAATTTGCTCCCCTCAATAATACAGATGTTAATATGATGTTATTTTGATAGCATGTTTACTATTTCGTCTGCAAATTCACTTTCCGAAGTTATTTTATAATAAGCGTTTTCACTATTTAATTTTTCATCTAAGGAGTTTATGGCCTAAACATTATTTTAACATAATTTTTTCAATTAACTTAAACCTCAATTTTTTCTTCAATGTACGATTTAACTTGATTGACTTTTATCACTATTTGTTTCATTGTATCTCTATCTCTAATAGTGATTGTTTCATTTTTTATTGTGTCCTCATCTACCGTTATACAAAATGGGGTCCCTGAAATATCTTGTCTTCTATACCTCTTTCCAATGCTTCCAGCATCATCATATGATACAGTAAAATATTTAACCAAATGCGAAAAAATTTCATTTGCTTTTTCGCTATGCAGTTTTTTATTAAGTGGCAACACAGCAACTTTATATGGCGCTAACGCGGGATGCAATTTCATAATCTCTCTTATTGATTTATCTGCAAGTTCTTCTACACAATAAGCCTCTAACAAGAATGCTAGTATCATTCTGTCGCAACCAACTGAAGATTCAATAACATAAGGTATAAATCTTTCATTTGTATCTATATCAAAATATTCCATCAAAACTTTTGAGCATTCTTGATGTCGTGACAAATCATAATTTGTTCTATTGTGAATGCCCCACAATTCATTCCAACCCATAGGAAACTTATAATAAATATCGCAAGCAGCCTTGGCATAATGTGCTAATTTATCATGGTTATGAAATTTTAAATGTTTAGGATCAATACCTAAATTTACTAAAAAGTCAAAAGCGTATTGTTTGTGATAACTATAAATTTCTTCATCAGTTCCGCTTTTACAAAACATTTGATGTTCCATTTGCTCAAACTCAATCGTCCTAAAAATAAAATTTCCTGGTGTAATTTCATTTCTAAATGCTTTACCTATTTGTCCTATACCAAATGGAAGTTTTGTTCGCATAGCCCGTTGTACATTTAAAAAGTTTACAAACTCGCCTTGCGCTGTTTCTGGTCTTAAATAAATTGTGGTCTTACTTTCAGTTGTGACACCCCTATTTGTTTCAAACATTAAATTAAATTCACGAATGTTAGTAAAATTTGTGGATTTACATCTTGGACATTTAATATTTTTATCTTTAATAAAATTCAACATTTCTTCATGAGACATAACATCAGTGTTTACAGTATCATTAAATTCTTTGATCAAGTTATCCGCTCTAAAACGAGATTTGCAGTCCTTACAATCAATTAATGGATCACTAAATGAACCTACATGTCCAGAAGCCTCCCAAACGCGTGGATTCATTAATATTGCAGCATCAACGCCATAACTATTTTTATTTTCTGTAACAAACTTTTTCCACCAAATTTTTTTAACATTATTTTTTAATTCTATTCCAAGTGGACCGTAATCCCATGTGTTTGCTAACCCATCATAGATTTCACTGCCTTGGAAAATAAAACCGTATTGTTTACATAAATTCACAATAGTGTCCATTTTAATTTTTGGCTCTTCTTTAATTTCATCGCTCATTGTATACCCCTCTAATTTCTTTGCGGTGTAATGATTTAATATTTTAAGTTATTATATCATATTCAAAATATTATGTAAATTAAATTATAAAATTAGAGATATGTGATTTAAGTTTCTGTTATGTAATATTCAACGGCAAACTATCTAATTTATAATAAATTATGGCTATGATTACCTATGCATATTAAAAACAATTATTAATTCGTATAATATTAGCAAAAAACAGAATTTTTTTATATCGTTGAAATTAAAATGATATTTTTGTCAAAAATAATTATATGACAGATAAACTAAATAATTATAATAAAAAAAGAAATTTTAATAAAACAACAGAGCCAAAAGGAAAAGCAACAAAAAAAATTACAAAACCAATTTTTAAATTTGTAGTGCAACATCACATTGCAAGCAGAGATCATTTTGATTTTCGTTTGGAATGGAATGGCGTTCTTTTAAGCTGGGCTGTGCCAAAAGGTCCATCATATAATTCTGATGATAAGCGACTAGCAATACGAGTGGAAGATCACCCGACTGATTATGGCGGTTTTGAGGGTATAATTCCGCAAGGTCAGTACGGAGGCGGAACGGTTATGTTATGGGACGAAGGAAGTTGGGTGCCATATGGTAGCGTAAATCAGGGCTTAAAAAATGGAACATTAAAATTTGTACTTAACGGTAAAAGGCTTATGGGCAAATGGGCATTAATAAAAATTAAAACTGACAACAATAAACAAGATAACTGGCTTTTAATAAAAGAAAAGGACCAATTTCAAAACAATCAAAATATATCAAATTTTAGTACTAGTATTAAAACTGGGCGCACAATGGCGCAAATAGAAAAAAATGAAGAAATAGTTAAAAATCCTTTTGTAAAAATTGGCAAACAACTTGATAAAGTAACTGATGACAATATAACAATCAGTATAGAAGGCATAGATATTACCAACCCTAGTAAAATTATGTTTAACAATACAAATATTAAAAAAATAGATATCGTCAAGTATTATGTAAAAGTGGCAAAAAGAATGCTTCCCTATTTACAAAATCGAATAGTCAGTGTTATTAGGTGTCCCAAAGGAAGCGGACAAAGTTGCTTTTTTAAAAAGCACCCTGCTGGCACTAGTAAAGGAATTGTTTCTATTAAAGTAAAGAATGGTAAAAACGCAGATGAGGAGTATTTTTATATTAACAGCATTTACGGGGTTATTTTTGAAGCACAAATGAATACAATAGAATTTCATACTTGGGGTAGCACGGTAAACAGTTTGGAATATCCTGATATAATGGTTTTTGATCTTGACCCAGATGAAGGAATGGATTTAAAAAAAATCCGTCAAGGCGTAAAGGATTTAAAAAGCATACTAACAGAACTTTCGCTAAAATCATTTTTAAAAACAAGTGGTGGAAAAGGCTATCATATAGTAGTTCCTTTTAAGCCTTCGGTAAACTGGGACACTTTTTATAAATTTGCAAAAAATATAGCAAAAATAATGGAGCAAAAATGGCCTGAGCGTTACACGAGCAATATCAAAAAAATTAATCGTATAAATAAAATTTTTGTAGATTGGCAACGTAATGGTCGTGGTGCCACAACAGTTGTACCTTATTCGTTAAGGTCAAAAGTCGGCACAACGGTTTCAATGCCCATATCGTGGAAAGAATTAGGCACAATAGCACCAAACGGAATCAATATTGAAATCGCGTTAGAAAGATTAAAAAAACCAGACCCATGGAAAAATTTTTATAAAATTAATCAAAAATTAAAGCCGGATTAAAACAAACCCTGAATTAAAAGACTATTTTTTTAATTAAAATGCTTATATTACCATTTTGCTTTATTTTATTCTTTATTTAGACTATAATAAAAACATAAATAAATTTAGTTAATTACCTCGGGAGTTTTTATATGAATGATTTTATAAATATGCAATTAATGCAAGAAAATGATGAAGATGATGAAAACATTAAAAAAATTTTTGCAATAAACTTAAAAAATTGTAAAGAACGAGGTGAATGCCCAACATGCAATAATTTTTTATATCATAATATTTACATAACAGATAAAGATTTGATTTTATTTGAAAATGAAATATTTTTAGTAATTTTAGAAAAATATCCACGCCGAAGCGGACATACTATTTTAATAATAAAAGAGCACCATGAAGATATAAGTGAAATGCCAAAATCAATTATTGGTAATTTATATGATATTAGTGCAAAAATTATAAACGCACTAAAAACTGTGTTAAAAGCAAAAAAAGTTTATTTTGTAACAATGTGCGATGGAGGACGCAACCACTTGCATTTTCAGTTTATACCTAGATTTGAAGATGAAAACCATGGTTCTAGTGTATTTGTAAGCCCAAGAATGAGTGTGAAAAAAGATTGCACTATAATTGCACAATTAAAAAATATAATCAATAATTAATTTAATTTAAATTAATTACTTAATAAAAAATTATTATATATTTAAATTATATTTTAAGGATACAAACAGATGAAAAACAGTAATTTAATTTTTTTACACAGATTGATTTATGCCTTTGGCAACGCAATGATTAAAGTTTATATCCCAATTATTATTTTAAAACAAACAAATAATGTATTGTTATCGTTTTTGTATTTAGCGATTTTCTCTTTAATGTCTGGATTGTTAACAAATATACTTCGGTTTTCTATACAAAAAAATAATATTTTTTATATAATAATTCAAATAATCCCAATGGTTGCAATTCCCATAATTATTGCATTTGCTCCAATGAATATACTGTGTGTTTTGTTAATTGCAATTTTATCTGGAATTGCTAATGGTTTATATTTTCCTTCATTAAACTACCTGTTTGCTAAGTTGGATAAAAATAACAATGCTGGAAAGTATGAAATTGGTAAAGATTTAGGTGAAGTGGCATTTTTACTTGTTAGCGGATTTATTTTAGGTTCCTCTTTATCTAATTCAATTTTAATTGTTTGTGGAATGGCTGTTATTTTTTATTTATGCTCAATTATTCCACTGTTTTTTTGCTATAAATCTTTAAAAGAATTTATCAATGAAAACACTACTCATATACCTTTAATTGAAACTCACAAAAAATTAAAGCCCTATGATATAATGTTTGCCACTATGGGCTACATGCAGATGATAATTCAATGTGTTATACCTATATATTTATATAAAATAAATGTGAATATAGAATCCATTGCTATTGTCCTTGCTACTATCGGTTTAGGCAAAGTTTTTATTAATTATCTAGCGCAAAAACTTACCGATAAGAAAAAAATATTATTGTGCTGTACAATTGCAAGTATAATGTTTGTAAGTAGTTGCGTTGCCATTATTCTAATACAGGTTGGCGTTGCAATTTATATATTGAGTGTTATTTTAGGTTTAACCTTTCCATTTATGCATGTTTCTACTTTCTCATTATATTGCAAGGATTTAGAATTTAATGGTAAAGTGGCTGATGGGATTGTGTTAAGAGAAATGTATATTTTTTATCCTAGGGCAATATTATTTACTGTATTTATATTCGTACCGAGTTTTTTATTAATGTTTAACATTGGTATTATTAGTGGAATTATTTTTCCATTTGCTGTTAAAACACGATTAAAAAAGAACGAACAATTTATAAACCAAATTAAAATAAAATAGGTAGTTTTAAATTAAAAATTAATTTTTAGTCCAATCTTTTGGGGTATACCCAATTCTACTGATGGATTTTTATCATTCTTCTGGCACTGGGTCTACAATAGGTGGCAGTGGAATTACACGCATACCAGTTGGTGTAAATTTAATATCTACATTAGTTTGTTCTAGTGCTGATTTTAGATAACTATTTGTATTATTAGCAAATAGTGTCTTTAATCCTTCATAACCATCTACTTTTAATAAATCATACAATTGAGGCATTAATTCCTCTTCTGTAAATCTATCCGTCTTTTTTATGTGTGCTTCAACATTAGTGGCTGTAATTATATCTCCCACTAATGTAGCCTGCATACTTATTGTAATATACATATATTTTGGTAATGTGTTTAAAAATACAAGCAACCCGCCAATAACTGGAAATCTTTTTATATCTGCTTTAAAAATAAACGAACTATTTATTGTAGTTTCATTAACATACTCAATATTTAAGCATGTAAGCGTTAAGACAGGCATTCCATTAATAACGTTTTCCTCGTGAACTCTGATAAAGTTGGCAAATAACGCTGCAATTTCTGAATTTGTGCATTCAAACTCTTGTGTTATTTCAAATATCTTGGCTATTAACTTTGTTTTGTCTATATCGCCAGTGGTACTATTAAAAATATCTATGCCGGCGGCAATAACTTTGGCCTTTGCCGAATCGAAGTCTGCACTTGTAAACGACCCATTAATCATCTCGCCATCTTTTACTATCGTAGCAATTAAGGTTGGATACATACCACTGATGCACCACCATTTTTCATCACTAAAACTTAAAGAATTAAATGTTGTCCATTCAACAAATATTTCATCGCTTATTCCAGTTGTTAGTTCATTCCAATTAATAATAAATTTATCGGAAATACCTTGACCATAAGTTATGCCATCATTATATACCACATTAGAAAATCTGTTTTTTTCGGAAGCATTTTTAGTAACATTACTATAAATACTGCTATTTGTGTACAAGTATGATGTTCCACCTGCACTAGTATTCATCACACTAATTACAAGAGTATATTCTACATAGTTGGCAGAATCGGTTACAGCGTAAATGCCTGATATTTCTGATGCTCCGTCCATAGTATACATATTAGACACAGTATAACAATTAGCGATAAGCGCACTGGCCATACTAAAAAACCCTACTAGTCCACCACCACGATAAGCACTAATTTCATTATTAGAGTATGATTCATACAATTTTCCCGAAAGTTTACCAGCAATACCACCTACATAATGTCCGGTAACTGAGGCTTCTGCAAAACTATAACTAATTATTCCGCCGGTTTGATAGCCAACAAGTCCCCCAGCATATCCCGCTAATATGTTATAGTTTTGAATAACATAACCCGCAAGAGTGTAACAACTTTCAATTATTCCATTACTCTGCCCAACAAGTCCACCGATATATTGTGTGCTAGTGCTTGCACTTCGGCCTACTAAAAATGTAATATTAGTTTTTGTGTAGCATTTAATTACGCTTGTTGTGTCAGAAGTATAGCCTACAAGTCCACCTACACTAACGGTTTTGTTAACCATTGGTATCATAATTTTAACATTATCTACATAGCAACCTTCATATAAATCCTGTCCGCCGATTGTACTGCTGTTTGCATAACCAATAAGCCCACCTACATTATAATAGCCAGAAACAGGGATTACATATTGCGTCTCTATTACTGACTCGGTAATATTATTACCAGTGGCTCCAATAACTGCACTATTAGTAACAATTGCACTTTCTATTGCACCCGCTATCGCTCCCGCATTAGCGCCAGAACAAATATTAACATTTTCTATAATTAAACCATCAATAACAGCGCCTTCGCCAACATAACCAAAAAATCCTGCATACTCATAGTAATTTGTTATTGTTAAATTTTTTATTTTGCCTTCACTTTCAACATAAAACGTGCCAGTAAAAGGTTTTGTTTTTGTGCCAATAGGTACCCAATTAATCCCAGTTAAATCTAATTCTTCTATTAGCACGTAGTCGCCATCTAAATTTTGTCTAATAGCATTTAAATCTGAAATAGACACTATTGAATTTGCAAGTTTTAGTGTTTGTATATCATCAGCAACTGTTTGTCCAGTGTATTTTAAAGTAGGAAAACCGTTGTTATTAGCATTATTAATTGACCAAACTTTAACAAAGTTCCAGTAGATAATTGTATTTAAATTATTTCTGTAAGAAATATAACTATTTGTATCTTTTAATTCTGTACTAGTTTTGCCTTGTACAGTAAAATAACTATAATACCAATCTTCTGTATCTTCATCATCGTAGTCACTTAAATTACCTATGCCTGTTAATCCAATATTTACCTCGTTATTATAATAATTACCAGATATTCTATTGACATATAAAGCCGTTTGGTTGCCTTGTTCGGCATAAGGGTGATTAATATTTGTACCAATAACCACGCCTGCAAAAGTACTCTCGGCGGTTTGTCCTAATAGGTATGTACTTGAATATGTATTTTTTATAGTGGCATCTAAAAATAATGTGCCACTTGCTATATACTCATTAACACCTGAAATTCCGCCAATATAACTACTCTCGTTAAAAATATTAATGGTATTATTTGATGAATAAGAATTTATAACAATTCCACCTAAATTATAGCCAGTGATACCGCCCGCATAAGATAATGCATCGCCTGTTAAATCGATATTAACAGTAGAGGATACTCTGTCAATTCTAGCAACTCCATCGTAAGACTCTTCAATAATTTTGGTTTCGTTTTTACCAGCGATTCCACCCACGCACGCACCCGCAAAAGTAGAAGTAATATCACCCATTGCACTACTACGCTCAATATTGCCGTAATTAATACCGGTAAAGGCGCCCGCGTAGGCAAATGAACCATTTATATTAACATTTGTTAGATGCAATTTTGTTATTTTCGCACCAGTGGATAGTGAACAAAACAAACCTGCACTAGTCAAGTTTTCAGTGTCGTTTTCTGTAATTGTAAGCCCGCTGATAATATGCATATTACCATTAAATTGCCCACTAAAAGTTTCTAAAATTGGCCCGCCATTTGCTACCGAAGTATAACCGATTGGATAAAATGCTATATTACTAATATCTAGATCTTTGATAAGTTGATAGCAAGCAGTAAGTGGCCACGCTACAATCCCATCAATGGATTTTCCAATTTTTAACAATTGAGTAACATTACTAATTATATAGGGATTAGATTGCGAACCATCGGCAATTTTTACAGTACAAGAAAAAGTAGGATAACTGGGATTATTGGTTATAAATACTATTGTATAAGTACCACCTGTCGTTGCAGTAAAAATATTAAGAACGCTATTATATGTTACGCCGGCTGGTAAAGTTAAAACTTCTATTACTGTGTCTAAATCTTCATTTTCTCTTGAAAAATCTACACTAAAAGATTCACCATCATTTACGGTTATTGATGCAGTTTCTAGTATTATTTTTTCCTTATTTTTAAATTCAAAAAAGAATTTGACGCCAACCGCTAATAACGCAACCAATACAATACTTAGAATAATAAATTTTTTCATTTTCACTTATCCAATAAATTTTTTCTTACGATAATATTAATTCAAATATCGTTTTTACGATATCAATATGCTATTGATATTTTATTATAGCATTAAATATTTTTTTTTACTAGATATTTTAACTAAAATGTTATATTTTTATTTTACTGTAAATTTGGTGTATCATTTGCTACATCTACAAATTCTTCGCCTAATGTATCGGACAATGTGTACATATTGGCTAGCGCAGTGTATTTTGTTGTTCCGGTATCTGTGGAAAAAATCAAACCAGTTACAACAGCGCTAATTCCAAACTGTGCATCGCCCAAATCAAGATATAACCAATGGCAATTTGTAACTTCATAAATGCCAGAAATACAACGCCCCAATATTCCACCAACATTATCACCTGTTGTACCAATATTAACTTCGGCTGTATTATAGCAATTTAAAATAGTTCCGATCAGTTTACCTGCTATTCCGCCAGCAACCGAAATAACAAATGTATTATCGGTGTGCGAAGCATTAATAGTACCTTTATTGTACGAATTTGTAATAGTGGCCGACCAATATGAATAATTATTTGTATCGCCTGCATAGGCCACTATTCCACCCGCATAAGCACTTGTGCCATATGCTTGTGATATAATATTCCCTAAATTATATGTACGATTAATTATTCCTATACTATAAGCGACTATTCCACCAGCAAAACTCACATTATTATCTGCTGACGAAACGACAGTTGATTGTGCGCTAATTATTCCCGTATTATAACAATCGCTTACCGAACTTGTGGTTGTAACTATTTGCCCCACAATTCCACCAGCAAGAACGCTACAAGATGTAGATATCGCTGTAATATTTACAGTATTTTTACTATATGTAATTTGTGCATCTTCTATATTTGTTGTACTAATTCCACCAGCAATAACTGACCAGTTGGTATCTGAAAATTCATTATTTATGTTAATTATTCCGTTATTTACTGCGTTTATTATTTCGCCTGCATTAACGCCTACTATTCCACCAAAATCGGCGTTACCTGAAAGAGTGGCATCATTTATTACATTTTCTATCAGACCCTCATTATAACCGGCTATTCCACCTATCGTGCAATCATTTACGCTATCGCACTGCACAGATATTGAGCCTTGACCGGCAGAATTACTAATTACTCCGCCAGCTTTATTAATACCGACAAGTCCGCCATAATATAAATTATCCGCAAAACTTTCGGATAACACCACATTGTTTATTGCAACACAATTATCAATTGTTCCATAGTTTTGTGTGGCAAAAGTGCCTACATATCCAACAGCAAAATTGCTAAAAGTTATGTTAGCCGAAATTGTAAGGTTTTCAATAATTCCGTTTTCGTTAAGTATATTAAATAAACATGGTAATGATGAAGTAGAAAATAATATTGTATTACTATTGCCATTAAGCGTACCCGAAAAACTATTAATAGGTGTCCAAGCACCGGTAATATTTAAATCAGTAGTTAATAAATAGCACCCACTTTGCCCGTTAAGATAATTTAATCGGTTAACATTAGAAATTTCATAAGGCTCGGTCTCAGTGCCATATCCAAAATATTCCCAGCCGGCATAAAGAGTAATTTTTGATGTATAATAA
>Ga0172381_10004350_pt1 | contig 14693 bp, 17 predicted proteins | sample Leawel6488metaG_FD_119754 | JGI IMG/M metagenome (GOLD analysis project Ga0172381, IMG submission 119754) | Leachate microbial communities from a municipal landfill in Southern Ontario, Canada - Leachate well 64-88 metaG | ecosystem: Engineered > Solid waste > Landfill > Unclassified | place...
CATTTTTAAAACCAATCGTGTCCCCAAGCGCGTGCAATAATATCGTCGCAATATATTTATTTTCGATTTCCTTACTCATAATAATATATGAACACATTTTTAAATTTGTGAGTTTAAGAGTGTTTTAAAAATATAAATCGGAACTTTATATGGGAGACGAAAACTATTATAATATCTTAAAAATATCATATAAATGTTCGCAAAATGATGTTAAGAAAGCGTATTATGAATTAATTAGAAAATGTCATCCTGACAAAACGAATAATGTGGATGATAAAAATGTACCGAAAATTAATAAAGCGTATGAAGTTTTGAAAAACCCAAAAACTCGTGCCGAATACGATAAACTTTTAAATTTGAACAATAAACGCGAACACAAGTGTCCTCATAATGATTTGAAGGAACAATCAAAAAGTTTTTACGAATCTCTAAATCGCATTCCGCAAAGTAATGTTGTTCCAAGTTTTCTATTTGCCGCAAAAAAGGAAACGACTATTGATCATGAAGTTCTTGGACAACAAATTGCTAAATTGGAAATGTTGCGCGAACAAGAAGACATTGAAACACTACCGAATAAACTATTTGAAAAAACTTTCAATAAAGATGAATTTAATAAAGTGTTTGATAGTGAAATACAAAAAACGGAGAGTAACGAAATTATCAAATACGATGATAATATTATGCCATACACTGAACAACAATGTGGACGTTCATTTGCGGATTTTTCCAACACTCGTATTGATACACTAAAACCCAAAACACATAATGATGAAAGAATTAATAAAAATATTGAGGAATTATTAAAAGAACGAGATAACGAGACGGAAAAATTTAGACGAATGAATGTATCAGATTTTAAGAAGGGTGACATTGAAAATACGCCGAAAGGTGATCTTTTCGCCAATGATGAATTTAACTCATAAAAAATTTTGAATGGCGTTTGATGTTAAGTTTTGATAAATGATCGTAACTTAATAAATGATGTGTTAAAATTTTTTCATGTATTTTATTTGTCGAAATATTTGTGTACTGTTTGATAACCAATATTAAATAACTTTTCTTTAGTTTCGTTTGGAATGAAGTCAATAGAATTGATAGATTTTATTTCAATATTAATAATGTATTTTTCATACATTTTAATAATTGGTAACGACATACCATTAAATACACTATATATAACGCTAATTGCGTAATCATAAATTGTCTCAATAGGTTTTCGAATTGAATTATCGCTGTCATTAATACATATTCCTATCAATTCCTCTAAACGATCAGTAAATTGAAATATCGGAAAATTGTCAATACATCCACCATCAACGTACATACATTTATTATACATCACTGGTGTAAATACGAACGGTATGGAAATTGACATTCTTATTGCTTGCGTAACTTTCATATTTGGATGTGTTGTGTGTGAAAAATATTCTACTTTACGTTCGGTAATATTGACGGATGATACGATAAATGTTTTTTTTGTTTTTTCGAATAATTCAGAAAATGTTATTTCGGAACTAATATTTTTTGACTTTAATAATTTTTCTAATGTTAGCATTATTTTATCACCAGAATTTAAGCCGAATTGATTTAAGAATAATTGGACACTTATTTTTTTGAATTTGGATAAATCTATCGTTTTGATCACACAATAGATATCATTTGGTGTAAATCCGACAATTAATAAAAGTAATATTAACGCGCCAACTGATGTTCCCGCGAAAGTTTGCATGTTTTGTAAAATACTCATTTCATGTAGGGCATGTAATGCTCCCAAAAAAGAGATACCTTTTATTCCACCACCACTTAAAACCAGTATTTTCTTTTTTGCTAATTGTGAATTTGGTATATACATCGGTATTGAAATATTAGGTGCTTTATCTTGTGGAATTATATTATTTATTATTTTTGCGATATTAATTATAATTTCATTATCAGTAATACCCTTATTGTTCGTTGTCATATAGAACAACGAAACAAATTAAAACGATCATTTTGACGTATTAGCCACGATGCTGATGGCGTTAAACAGCCAATGTTTTATATAACATAAAATTATCTTTCCTAAATTTAGAATAAATGAGTAAATTAAGTATCGGAAGCATATTAGGAGTTTCAGATGATGATCTTGTTGAAAAATATGATAATGATAATTTTTTAACACAACCAAAAAAAACGATTAATGATGATATAAATGAAATTATTGAAACAAATAAGAAACGTCGAGAAGATAAATTAAAAATGTATAGAGAAGTTTTAAGAAATTGCATTCGATTAATCAATAATAAAAATAAGCAACGAGGGATTGACATAATTTATAAAATAAATTATGCACTATTTGGATTCCCAGAAGGTGACACATGTGAATGTATTGAATACTTGGTAATAGAACTGATGAAATTAAGATTTGATGTCTATCAAATAGATCAACACACTATTTACATTTCGTGGAAGTTTATTGAGTTTCATAGACAATATATGTGAAAAATTTTAGATCTTTCTTGAAATTTTAACTATTAAATTGATAAATAGTAAGAATAATATACCAATGAGTATAATGACAAATGAATTTTGCACATTTCGCAAAACATTATTATTACTCGAATGATACGATTTCATAATATTTTGGAAGTTTTCATTGACAATGTTCTTAATAAGTTCGCTGTTTTTCACTTTTTTACTTACACTATTAATTTCGTTACCTTTCGAATGATCATTTTGAATTGGTTTTCCAACTTGTTCGGGAATGACTGAAATTGATTCCCGTTTGCATGGAACACAATCGCACACACATTGTTCGTTTTTTGTGGGATTTTTAGTTTCTTGTGTAGCCGTTGAATTATTTACTAAATCATCGATCAGAGTTCCGCGTGGTTCTTTCGAATCGATTGAACCGTTGTCAGTGTTGATATCAAAAAACTCGCGATAGTCCCCTTGTGTTGTAAAAACATTATGCGGGTAGAAATTTTTTAATTTACTCGTATCATTTTCATCAATAATTTTATTTCCGACGAAATTACTACTGTGATCAGTAAGGGAATCGGTTATTGTTCCAAATGCATCATCTAAAGTTGTATACATTCTTATGATTTTAGATATAATGTAAATGTAGAAATTTATTATTCACAAATATATAAGTTGCGTGATAATAGAAAAATTACTTTCTTAGCGAAAATATATTCAATGTTATCGGAACAACAACTCAAAACTGATACTAATATGCTCATCACGGAATTAGCGAATTCTACAAAATTAAAACCACCAGAACAAATCAAACATTACGGTGAGTTAATCGATGAACGTGAAGTTATGCATGATGATATTGAGTCATGTTACGGTAATCAAGTTCAGAATGCTAATAGTGTTGAAAATGAATATCATGTTAATAATGATATGAATAAATTTGATGTACAAAATGGAACAAATGTTGATAACAACACTCACGAAAATAAGGAAATATATGACAATAATGTTGAAAATGTTGAGAGCGAACAGAGTAAACCAAAAGTTGTTGAAGAACAAGATGAGTATGACTCGGCTACACCGACACGAAAGAGTTTGTTAAAATTAGATATTTTGAGAAAATTATCCGAAATTGCGAAGAAAGGCGTTAAACTTTCACAAAGATATGATATGGATTCTGATTATCATTTGATGAAATTTGAATATGATCTACATAAAGGAATTAGAGAAAAACATAATATGGTTAAATTTTTCCAAGATGGTTGCGTATCAGTTGTCGGTGCACTCGAAAAAGCGAATACTAAATATGATCCATTTGGATTAGAGTTAAATGGGTGGTGTGACAATGTTAATAATGAATCTGAACGATTATACGACACATTCGGTGATTTGTACGAAAAATGGAACAAACCGGGCAAATCAATGCCACCAGAATTGGCACTAATTGGTATACTCGGTTTTAGTGCGGCGAAAACGCATTTTGTTAACTCAGGAACGAACAGCATCCCAACAATAGAAGAAAAACAGAAACAAGATCCACAATATCTTGAAAAAATTAAACAACAAGCAATGGGAAATACATTGAATAGTGATAAACAAAAAAATACGTTTGATGATAAAATATCAAAACAATATCAAGAAGCAGTTAAACAAGTGAAAGATTTTCAACAAATTAGAGAATATGATGAAGTGAAGTTAAGAACGCAACAAAAAATGATGCCACCAACAATTCCAGAATCAATCAAGAATAGTGCTAATACAACTCTCAATATGGGATTAAGACAATCACCAATCAATAATACGTTATCACCTGAGCAATACGCGATGATAAGAGATAGAGATATTGAAGAACAACGTGTGCAATTTGAAAAACAAAAGAAACAAGAATTAGAAGATCCAGAACATGTATCAAGAGCCGATATGGAAAGTGTTAAAGAAAAATCTAATTTCGATGACATACTTAAACATGCTGATGAACGTTCTAACACAGCCGTAAAGCAAATGAAAAATAGAAAGAAAAGTAAAAATCGAGCGAAATCTATCAAAGTAAATATTGAGTGATGACACTTAAAAATAATGACAATATTAGTATTTAGAAATGAATATTAACGATGTTATTGTTCAGAGTGTTCAAAATAAAGCCAGAAAACGTGGACGTCCGCGGAAAAATAGTATACTACCAGTCAAAACCAAGGCTACATCAAATATAATAAAAAGTATGATTGAAGAAGATATTATTGTTCATTTACCACTTTCAAAAAAAGATGTGGAATGTTGTAATGATGGGGAAGAATTCATTAAAACTGATTGTGATGAACATATATCGTCAGAAAGTAATGATGTCGTTATTGATGAACGTCAACCAAATATTAATCAATTGATGAAAATAATAGAAGAAAAAGATAAAATCATCGAAAAATTAGAAGAAAAAATTAGGAAGATGATGAGCGGATGTGATGTTGATATTAATACTACAAAAAATGTATCAATACATGAATTAACTGACATGTTTGAACATAATGATCGTGGGGAATTGATAATTCCGAAATGTACCACGAATGCATGTTTATGGGACACATGTGAAATAAATGGAACGCCAAGTTTCCTGCCAGATAAATTCTCTGATAATAAATTTTATGTTATTGGATGTTTTTGTAGTTTAAATTGTGCAATGGCATATAATTTAAGTTTGGATGATTATCGCGTTAATGAAAGGTATAGTTTACTTAAATGGTTATATGGGAAAGTGCATGATACTATCGTTCCATCACCATCATTTAAGATATTAAAGAAATATGGCGGAAAGTTAACGATTGAGGAATTTAGAAAAAATCTTAAATATAACGATGCCGAATATCGCATAGTGACTCCACCGATGTCATGTATCCATCAAACATTGGAAGAAAGAATTATTAAAACACATAAAAAGAGTAGACAAGGAACTATTTTGGATGATTTGATTGAAAGGAAATAAATGATGATTTAAATTTTTCAGTGGATTAAAAAACTAATATAAATTTAGTTTTTTAATGTATATTATAATTTGAAAATGGAATGCATATGTGGGTTTGATATTGGTATAAAAAATTTGTCTTTTTGTATCATCCATCATAATCTTGCGAAGCAAAATGAAGAGTATAAAATTATTAAATGGGAATTGATCGATTTGCGTGATGGGATTCCGACATGTGAAGGAAAATTGAAAAACGGCGAAAAATGCAGTAAATCGGCAAAATTCTTTAATAAACAAAGTAATTCGAATTTCTATTGCTCATCCCATTCTAAACAGTTCAGTAATATTATTCCAAAAACAATTAATGTAAAAGAAAAAGACACTTGTGTGTTTATATCAAAAAGTAATGTAGCGTGCAAAAAAATGGGATGTGTTATTTTTGACGGACATACATATTGTCAAAAACATGTTGACTCAGTTATTTCCAAATTCAAACAAAATAATAAATTGATCCAATATAAAAAAAGTAATTGTATGAAAGAACCATTATACGAATTAGGAACAAGATTGTATAAATCACTCGACGAAAGACCCGAAATTTTAAAGACTGATAAAATTGTTATTGAAAATCAGCCATCTTTAACAAATCCAACAATGAAATCGATATCGATGATATTATTCAGTTATTTTATTATGAAACAACATAAATGTGTAGTATTCGTATCACCATCTGGCAAACTCAAAGTAAATTCACAATTAACGAAGGAAATTTTCACTAAATGTACTAAAAAGAATAAATATAAAATTACTAAAGAATTAGGTGTCAAATATTGTATTGAATTGATCGAAAATCTATTTGACCATCCTCAACAATGGATCGACTTACTGAATCAAACACATAAAAAAGACGATTTATGTGACTCATTTTTGCACGCATTTTATCATCAATTTGGTGATAACCATTTGTCATCGCAACAATTTAATGACGATATACATCAATATTTTGAAACGAAGTATTTTCAAAAAGATAGTAAAACAAATGAAAAAACAATCAAAATTAAAATTTGATATTTTCAACGTCTCCATAGACCACATATGGAACATTTGTATATTGTATGTTCATCACAAATTTCCGAATCGACTATCCAATTGTGAGTACATTTTTTATACATCACATTACGAATTTGATCATTCTCGTTTTCCAAAATATATTTTTTGTAATAGTAATCGTTAATTTTCTTTTTGTTGGTATTATACTTATCCATCAATTCCTCTATATTCAGTTTTTCGACTGACTTATCAGTCATATTAGTATCAAAGTTGTCATATGAACTAAAATACTATTTGATTATTTTTTTCAATTTTTTCGCAATTTCATTTTATTGAATAAAAAAAATGAAATATGAAAAATTTATTACAAACACCTCTTAGATATAATATAGATATAATAAATACATTATATGTCCTACGAACAATATGTCTCACAAAATCCAAAACTTTTAACAATGGATCCGATCGATTTTCCGAGTGGTTTATCAATTTCAACGATGACATTAGTATGCAAACTCCCCATATTTTTCGACACCTTACTAATTGCCACAAAGATACCATTATCAGTAGAATTAATACAAACGGTCACACATGGAAATAACGGTGAAATATGTCGTTCAGTTGTTCCTGTTAAACACAAAAAAAAGCAAACTTCCGCAAAGAAGAAAAATAAAAAAAACTTTTACAATCAAGTAACGATGGTTGTAAAAAGTATTAATGAATGTAGAATAAATGTCAAATTATTTAAGAATGGTTCAATACAAATAACTGGGTGCAAATTAATATCAGTAGTATTATGGATATTGGATAAAATTTTTACATTATTGAAAGAACCTTTTCAAAATGCTGAAACACATAAATGCTACTATTTTGCGAATCCGTACATATTTTTGGATGTCGCTAATTTGACGAATTTTAAAATTGCAATGATCAATAGTAATTTTAAAATTGGTTTTCGACTGAGTAGGGAAAAATTATTTGATTGTCTCAATATTGACAAATATGATTGTTCGTATGATTCGTCCCGACATGCGGGTGTTATTATCAAATATCAAAACACTCAATTATCAAATACCACTGATACTAAAAAGCAAATTACGTCGATACTTATTTTTGACAAAGGATCTGTTATTATAACTGGTGCAAAATGCTATCGACAAATAATGGAATGTTATAAATTCATTAATGCTTATTTGATAAACAAATATATCCAAATTCACCTCGAACAATAATTCAATAATTTTTTTAATCTATTTTTTTGAATGATTTATGTTGTGTATTGTTAACATATGGATTATCGTCCATATTTTCTTTCGGATGTGTATTGAATCTCCATTCGTCATTCGGTAATGAATGGGACGCTCTTGTATAAATTGTGTGGACTTTTGGTGTCACTTGTTGTGTAATATCAGGATACAAATCTCTATCAACTTGAATTGGGTCACACATTTGTACTATCGTACCTTCCATACTTGGACATTTATCATAATTACATGTTGTCGGTGCACGTCCTTTAATAGTTTTCTCTTTTGCAACATTGATATATTCATTTCTTGCGTCGGCACGTGAGCGTTGTCTCTCATGATATAATGCACCATTTCCGTAACGTTCGACATCTTCATGAATATTTCTCATGGTTGGATCTGGAACAGCATTGAGTGCATCAAACGCTTGCGGTTTGTTATATTCGGATTGGTAAACTCCTCCACCATAACGATCAACATCTTCGTGAATATTTCTCATCGTTGGATCTGGAACGGCATTGAGTGCATCAAACGCTTGTGGCTTATTATATTCTGATTGATAAACTCCTCCACCATAACGATCAGCGTCTTCGTGAATATTTCTCATCGTTGGATCTGGAACGGCATTCAGTGCATCAAATGCTTGCGGTTTATTATATTCGGATTGATGGACACCACTTCCGTAACGATCAACATTTTCATGAATATTTCTCATATTTGGATCTGGAACGGCATTGAAATTATCGAACGCTTGTGGCTTATTATATCCTGATTGATAAACGCCTCCACCATAACGTTCGACATTTTCATGAATATTTCTCATATTTGGATCTGGAATAGCATTGAAATTATCAAACGCTTGTGGCTTATTATATTCTGATTGGTGAACTCCACTTCCATAACGTTCGACATTTTCGTGAATATTTCTCATTGTTGGATCTGGTGTTGCATTGATTTTATCAAATGCTTGTGATCTGTTGTATTCTGATTGATGAACTCCATTTCCGTAACGTTCGACATTTTCGTGAATATTTCTCATTGTCGGATCTGGTGTTGCATTGATTTTATCAAATGCTTGTGATCTGTTGTATTCTGATTGGTGGACTCCATTTCCATAACGTTCGACATTTTCGTGGACATTTCTCATTGTTGGATCTGGGATATTATCAATTGTGTCGTATACATACATATTTTTTGTATCTTGATATGCTGGTCCGATATATTCGTTTTCTTGCATACGTTGAGTCATAGTGGGATTATAAGATTCGTTAAATCCACGTGATTGTTGTGCTTGAACCATTGCTGTATTTCTGGGTCCATCTGTCTCAAACGTTTCTCTATTACTTTCATGAACTGCTGGATATAACGCGTCTGGCGTACTTAATAGATTGGTGTATTGTGCATGTCCATGGACAACACGTTCTTCTGTTCCGCGATTGACTGTTGCCATATTTGATTGATTATATTCTCCATCAATTTTTGGTGCGGCGTTCTCCTGATTATATTGCGGTAACATACGAGTTGTTCCATATTCGACAAATGTTTCTGGATGTCTTTTCAATACTTCTGGATCAATCGGTCGTCGTGCTTCCTTCATCTGATAAATAATTGGTTTCTTGTATGATACCTTTGGTTTAGATCTGACACGTAATTCATTAACTGTCTTTTCACGAATTCTAAATGGATCATGATATCCACTTTTACCTATTTCGGTATAACCGAGTCCTAAACCGGGCGTTACTTTAACTTCTTGGAATGGTTTTTCATTTCTCCTTTCTCTTGATGGTATAAATCTCGATTCCATTTCACTTGTCATAACGGGCGAACCATAAATGTGTGTCAACCCAATAAGTGGATTGAATAAAGGTTTTCTTTCAGTTTTCGGGCGATATGCTAAATTATTTGCACTTCCTGTAAATGCTTCTAATTTTCTCTGACTAAGATCATTAACGTGTTTGTGATCTTCGAAACTATAACCGTAACCTTTTTTAGAACGAAATGCGGGAGTCATATTATTATGTGTCATCCGATCTTTTGGAACAACTCCATATGTCATATCTTCACTGCATCCCGAAAAGCCTTCTCGTAAATTCAATTCTCTTTCCATTGCGAGTCTGGAATAATTTCCTGTTAATCGTGGTGCTTTATTTCCCGCAACTGGTTCTGATACACTATTGAATGTCATTGGTTCAAATTGATCTAAAAAAGTATTTTTGCTATTCGTTTTTTGATTAATAAAATGCTCCGCATCTTTATTCTTTTCAATTAAATCTTGTCCTTTTTCTGATGGTAAACGATTATCTGACATATTGGAATGATTTGAACACTCATCTGAAAATGACGACACATTATCATCACTTCTTGATGTTACATTATAATATTTGGGAATAACACCAGTTTCGCTTGGATTTTCAGCCAATTCATATTTACGATCTGCCAATTTTTGGATTTTATTTGTATTACGTGATAATTCGTTTGAATTATAAACATTTTCTCGCGTTGTTGATTTAATTTTATTATCATGCGTTTCTGGTGGTGATAATTTATTGGATAATATTGTTCCGACTAATGCTAAACCACCTAAAATTCCCGCCATATTATTCACTTATACATTTAGAACACATTAATTTTTTGAATATTTTATCACAAATATTCAAATAAAATCATTACACAAAACTAAAAGAAACTTTAAAAACGCTATCCCTTTTTGTGATTATCGCGAAAAGATTTTGCAATGTCAGTTCTTCATTTCTACTATACGGACTCTTATCACCAAATATAAAATGATAATTCTTATCAATTCTTTTTTCATTCATCTCGAAAAATAATTTCCATTTCGGATCTTCTTTTAAAGCAATTTGACAATAAAATTGTTCGTAATCTTTAACGTTCGAGTATGGTATTGCATCAACATGGATTTTATATCCCATACTTTGTAACCAAGGTTGTAAGGAATTCAATGTATTTTCATCGAACGCGTAAAAAATATCCCTCGTTATTGTTCCACCACATCGAATAAGGATTCCCTCCATCATAATTGTCATGAATATTTCGAATATATCTAAAACATTCGCATCGTCATCATCACAATATAATTGATAAACCTTTGATTCCGCTGGTGGTGACGAGAATACAATGTTGGCAATTTCTATTGGAGTTTTTTCAGTTGTCATATAAAAAAATATAAGATATTTATTTTATCGTTTTTGACACAACATTTTTCGTTGGATATATATGTTATAATTAGATCGAATATTTTGAACAAAATGTAAGAAAACTTTTTGCGAATTGCATAATCGTCAATAACTTATTTTCAAATTTATCATTGTTAAGATAAGACACAAATTTTTTTGTTATCGTATGTTATAATGAATGCATCAGATCCTCTTACTTTCGATCCAAGATTGTTAGAATATTTACGAAAAAAACAATATTATACCTCAAACAATATACAACCATGTATACCATTAGAAAAAGAATATGCTATCACAAATAATGATATTATTAAAATTAAAAGATATTTGAATAGAGATAAAGAACAACCGCAAATGCATTTACCAAACACTACAAATCAGTATCCAATATATCCGCCGAAAATTCAATACAAACACAAATTACATTTTGATAAAATGGAAAATAGAAATGTTGATGGTTCATCGATCGTTAGGAAAGATAGACATGAACCTGATTTTTCGAATATCATAAAATATTCGAACGAATTTACCGAACCACCAGCGTTTTTATCGCGCATTGTTAAATCAACAAAATCCAATAGATTATATACAAATAAAAATCCAAGCGAGTGTATCAATCATGTTCGCGAACAATATTATAATAATGAACCAATTGATAATGATATTCGAAACGATATGATACTCGGAATGCCGAGTCATACATCGAAGGCATATGGATATGATGATTCTTTCGAACATTCATTTGATTATATAGACAATGACATTCAAGAACCAGATCATGTTGTTTTACCATTTCCGCGCGGTGGTTCATCAGTAAGACAAGAAAATAAAAAGATTATTGGAAGAAATGTTGCATAAATAATTTTTTAGAGTATAAATATAAATTTACAATTTTAATTTGTCCGACGAAATTTATATACACATATAATATAACTGACAATGAATCAAGGTAGTTCAAATAGACAAATATACGATAATTGTTCTTATGCCCAATGGGTTTATGCGTCAACTGAACCATTACAATACCAATTATACATGGGACGAAATGAAAATTGCAACAAATGCCGTTATGATAAATTTTGGCATCCGTACGATTTAGTTGATGTTGAATCTGAATTACGAAACCAAACGAGACCCGCATCAAAATGTGGGATTTACAAATATAACGTCAATTGCAAATCATCCCCATCATGTGTAAGTACATTTGACAAATCAGTTCCAGTGGTATTCCCTCCCGAAGTTTGTCCAATTGTGTATAATAACATTAAAAAAACTACTGATGTTGGATACAAAATGCCTAACCCCAATATTTGCGGTGTGGAAGAGAATTTCTGAATAAAGTAAAAAATTGAAATTTGTTCATATAAAAAGTTAAAGATATGTTAATACATATTTTTACCAACCAAATGTCGATGTCAATCAAACGTATTCAGAAAGAATTATCGGATATTAAAAAAGCGACGCACGGCGATATACCCGAAAATATTAGTATGGGTCCGCGAAATTCAAATAATCTTTCAGTTTGGGATGCGACAATTATTGGTGCAGTTGGGACACCATATGAAGGTGGTATGTTAAAGTTAAGTATTAACTTTCCGAACAATTATCCATTCGTTCCACCAATCGTTAAATTTGTAACAAAAGTGTTTCACCCGAACATTCACGAAAATGGCGAAATTTGTGTCGATATTCTTAAATATCGTTGGAGTCCTGCTTTTAATATTTCCCAAGTTTTATTGTCGATTTTATCACTACTATCCGATCCGAATCCTGATGATCCCCTTAATCCTGAAGCGGCTCATTTATTCAAATTGGATATCAATGCTTATAATCAAAAAGTAATTGAATATGTCAATACTTATGCGAACTAAAAATTTTATAATTTTTGTAAATTGTAAAAAAAATTGTTTTGAAATTTGTATATTTATTTTGGGCATGTTTTTATTTATATTTTTGTTCAAAGGTGCATCAAATCGAACCGATCATCGATGCCCGTTTGATCATCACATCCATCATCCCCATAGGCGAACGATGTGTCGACATGTCCTCCGTTAAGAACGAAGTCGTCATCTGGTTCGTCATCGAACATCGGATCTGCACGAATTTCACCCTCAGTGTAACCCATGTACACAAGGAACTTGCTTTCCGCCTCGGGACCATTTTCGAGTCCAACAAGTTCATTGATGCACAAGAACTCACAAAATGCCTCGAACGTTCCAAAATTGATCGGTTCGATTGGATCTACGATTGGATCTGGAAGCATTTTGAATGTTTCAACCATGTAAGTGCTTGGATAAAACCCGAGAACCATGATTGTGTGAGCAAGAACAAGATTGTGGGTTGTCATGTTTGTTTGACAAACAACTCCACAACAATGCCTCGCGATCATGCAGAAGAAACTGTCATGGTAGTATGCCATGAGTTCGCCATCGAACACCACAGGTTCGCCTGTCGTGCTCAAGAACGTAACACTGCTGGTTGAAGACATTGCGTATTTTGCGCTAATGTGAATTTGGTTGGGACTAATATTGATAGAATTATTGGACTTTTCAGTTGATTACTTTTTTCAATTTTTTTGTTAGTTGAAAAAATTGAAAATCATCATTTATTGATTATTACTACTTATTTTACTTATGTAAAAACACCCATTCAAGCGTAAGTCATTATGTTTTTGACGATTTGTGTTGTGATTTTTTGTTCAATCATTGTCGGTGTTCTATTCGCATATCGCGATGTGAAAAGACAAAAAGAATTGGGCTATCGTGAACACATCTATTTTTTGAGAAATTCTGATAAAGTTGTAACAAAAGATCCAATACTCGAAAAGAAAGATCGCGAAAAGTATGTGACTATTGATATTCAAAATTAAAATCACACGATCAGTTTTATTTGTATACTTTGAATGTTATTGAAAAAATAGAAAAAATTGAAAAATGAAATGAATGTATTTTATATCGTTTAATAAATAATTGTGTATTGATTAAATGAGTAAGTGTGCCATTGTGTCGTTTGTCATTTCCATTATTTCGCTAATATTGATTGGATATGGCGCTACCTGTATGAGTGTCAGTGCAAATAAGATATGTGCTAAAAAGAGTGACGATATATGTGTTCTAATTTGCGGTTTTATGTTGTTTTGCGTGACTGTAACATTGTTTGGCGTTTTTGGTAAAGTAAAATGTGACTACGAAAATAATTATGTTCCACTTTCGATAGGAGTTCCAAATGTTGTCATCACAAAGTAATCAAATATTCGAAGAAATTGATATAAAAAAAGTATGAAATAATTTGTATATTTTTCTAACAAAACAATTTTATAATAATTCTATTCCACTTTGTTTACATTCGGAGATCATTTCGTTTGACCATTCACTCACTTGAACTTCACCGATATGTCTTTTTCCGAGTAAGAACATACATAAGCGTGATTGTCCAATTCCACCACCAATTGAGAACGGCATTTTTTCATTTATAACCATTTGATGATATTCAGTATCTGTGGGTTTATTCATTATTTTTGCTTGAGTCATGAGTGCAGTTTTATCGACGCGAATTCCCATTGATGAGATTTCGAATGCGCATTGTGTCATTTCGTTCCATACGAGAATATCACCATTCAAACCATGAAAATCACCATTCGGGGAACACCAATCATCATAATCGTATGCCCTAATATCATGTGACTTTCCATTGCTAAGATTATATCCAATACCGATCAAGAAAACAGCACCATGTTTTTTAGTAATTGCGTTTTCGCGTTGTTTTGGAGTTAAGTCGGGATACATATTTTCG
>Ga0172381_10004351_pt1 | contig 14691 bp, 17 predicted proteins | sample Leawel6488metaG_FD_119754 | JGI IMG/M metagenome (GOLD analysis project Ga0172381, IMG submission 119754) | Leachate microbial communities from a municipal landfill in Southern Ontario, Canada - Leachate well 64-88 metaG | ecosystem: Engineered > Solid waste > Landfill > Unclassified | place...
CCAAAGAAAACAATGCCAATTATTCAAAAACCTGCTTTAAAAACTCAAAACCTTGCTGCTCCTGAAATTAAGCCAAAAGTAGCAAGCATTCCTAAAGTGCAACCCCCTCGCATTCCTGCTCCTGCAAAAAAAATCCCCATCAAGCCTGTTATTTCTAAGCCCATAAAAAGGAGTGCTCAAAAAAAATCTAATCCTGCTGCTTTTGCAATTCTTTCAATGGCAGTTATTGGCATATTATTATTATCTGCGGTTGGATTCTTTTGGCTATCAAATCCTCCGACTGGAGACACTTCTAGAAATTCATTAAGATTAGGCTATCAAATCTTCAACAATTTAACTGACACTTACCTTAATTACACTTTCTTGTATAATTCCAGCAGCTTGGAATTTTTAGGGAAACAATATTATTACCTTGATAATTCAAAAATCACTGCAATAATGCAGTCTCCTCAAAGGGACATAATAAGCCGGGAGCAGAATAATTATTTATACTATGATATAAGTGGTAATTACTCAAAAACGAGCATTGATTCATTAAGGATGAATAATGCATTAGTAATCAGCTTATATGATGAGGTTTACAATCTAGTTAACAATTATTACACTAATGAATCAGGAAGGGAAGAGGTTTGGAATTTGACAAATATTGCTTGCGCTCCTTTATTTTTTGACATAGACATTAATCATGAAGAGTTCAGTGATTTATTGCAGTTAAGGTATGAAATGTGCTTGGACAATAATGGTATACCTATAGCTATTGCAAAGGAGAGCGTTTACCAGGATTCTTATGAAATAATAATTGCTTATTTGGAATCAATGAATCCTGAAATCGGGGAATTAGTATTCTTAAATAAATCAATGGCTTATTGGGAAGACTTAGTTATTGATGACATTTAACCATTCAGCACAGCAAAAGGGTTTAGTTTTGCCAAGCTTTTTGCAAATCCCAATTTTTCAGTTACATTAATAACATCAGTAACGTTTTTGTAAACCTCTGGAGCTTCCTCTAAAACAATGTTTTTGCTTGAGGATTTCACAATTATCCCTTTAGTTCCTAAAGCTTTCAATATCTCTTTTTGGTTAAGTGTTTTTATTGCACTTGACCTGCTCATCACTCTTCCGCTCCCATGGGCACTGCTGTTAAGTGATTTAGCTGCATCCTTCCCAATCATTAAATAACTGCTTGTTCCCATGCTTCCTGGAATTATGATTTTGCCATCCTTTATGCATTTAGTTGCGCCCTTCCTATGGACATAACATTTAATGCCATTCACTTTCTCGATTTTTGCAACATTATGTGTGACATCATAAAATAACTCTAATCCTAAGGATTCTTCGCTTGAGCCAAAAAATTTAGCAATTGTTTCTTTAACACTGTTCATCATTAATTGCCTGTTTGCATAAGCATAATTAGCGCAAGCGCACATGGAACTATAATATTTTTGGGCGAGCTCTGAGCAGCTAGGCGCATAGCACAGTTCAGGATCGGGCAATTTTTTCACTAATTCAGGATAAGTTCTCATTATTTCATTGATGTAATCGCTTGCAACTTGATGACCTAAAGCTCTGCTTCCTGAATGAATTATGATAACCACTTGGTCCTTGAATAACCCGTTTTTTTTGGCTAATTTTTCATCCATTAATTCATCAACTTTTAACAAATCAACAAAATGATTCCCGCTGCCTAAACTGCCAACAGTGTTTTTTCCCCTTGCAAGAGCCCTTTGGCTTATGAATTCATGGCTTGCTTTATTCATCATTCCATTATCTTCGCAATTCAATAAATCATTCTTTGTTGCCAAGCCTTTCTCTTTCAAATACTTATTGCCTTTGCTTAAAATTTCAAAGAATTCATCATTGCTGAAGTTCCTTAGTCCCTTGTTTCCAAGCCCGCTGGGAACAGCATCATATAATTTATTTAACAATTCCTTAATTTTAGGCAATACTTCTTTTGCGGTTAGATTAGTTTTTAGCACTCTTACTCCGCAATTAATATCAAAGCCAACCCCTCCTGGGCTGATTCCTCCATTTTCTGTGCTGAGCGCTGCAACCCCTCCAATGCAAAAACCATATCCTTGATGGGCATCAGGCAAGGCGCACGCGTTGCCAACTATTCCAGGAAGACTTGCCATGTTTTTAAGCTGCTCTAATGTCCTGTCTTTTTTTATTAATTCTATTAATTTTTTGTCAGCGAAAACTAACGCATCAGTAAGCATGCTCCCTTGCTTTTTTATCATGAATTCATAATCAGAATTTTTCAATATATCCATGGATAATATTATTATTTTATTATTTAAAATACTATACATCAGCAATGAATTTTATTACAAAGCTGCCATTTTCTTTTTTTATCTGCATATCAAAGTAAGTTATTGCTTTAATGTTGGATTTTGAAACATGCTTTTTAGGCTCAAAAGGTTCTCCGTAAAAAATTGCTGACAAAGAATTATTTTTTTCGTCTAATTCATCAATTATTACTCTTTTGAATATTAAATTCTCAGAGTCATGCAAGAATAGTATTTCTTCCAAGAATTCATAAAGCAGCATTTTCAAGTTTTCGGAGTTTTTTTTGACCAGTTTAATCTCCTGCTCATCTATTTTTTTAGTTTCAGAAATGGCATTGCATACAGCGCTCGCGCTGTTCTCAAAGGCTTCTTTCAATGTTTTGCCATAAGCTTTTATTGCCAAATCAGCTGTTGCTTCATGCTCCAAATAATCATATTTCATAACTGTTAAATAATAATGCCTGCTTTTTATTTCTTTATGAATTATTATGATTCTATTGCTAAAGGATACAGCTCACTTTACAGCTCAGAGCAGCTGAAAAAGTTTGAAAATGTCAAAGCATTGATTCCTAACAAAGGCTTAATTCTTGATTTGGGCTGCGGAACAGGGTTTGTTACTGAAAAATTAGACAATGTTATTGGCGTTGATTATTCTATTGAAATGCTGAAGTTATGCCCAAAAAATTTAAGGGTTGTGTGCGCTGATAGCTCTAAGCTGCCTTTTAAATGCAAAGTTTTTGATTTAATCTTCTCGCTTACAGTTTTGCAGGATGTGAATGATTTAAACTCCGCGATTTCTGAGATTAAAAGGGTTCTTAAGCCTGAGGGCAAAATAGTATTGTCAGTCCTTAATAAGAATAAAATAAATGAAATAAGAAAATTGTTAAAAAAAGAATTCAAAAAATTAAAGGAAAAAGAAAACTACAATGATGTAGTTTTTTTCACACAATAATTATTTCAACTTCTGAAACGTTGAGCGCTTTCTTTAGGCTTTCCAGCATCTTTGAGCTTACTGAAGTCATTTCATCAGGCTTGATGGATTTTCTTGTTTTTAAAAGCTCTTCAGTGTTGCTTATTGTTGGCTTTTCAAAGCTTCCATCATCTTTCAGCTTAGCTTTGTAAACAGTCATTTTTTTCAAATCACTTATTATAAAAATCTCGTTTTTAAAAATCCAAAGCTCTCCGTTGGCATTATTTGCCCTGAAATGAACTCTTGACCGTTCAGTTGATTTTATTTCAAGCATCTCTTCTATGTCAATAATCCTGTTTGTGAATTCAAGCGCTTCTCTTTCAATGCTTGAAGCTTCTTCAGTTGTTAACAAATCTCTTTTGAAGTCACTAAAAACATTTTTGAGCTTTTTAACATAAAAATTGTAGTCTTTCTGGGTTACTAACCCTGAGTCAAACAATTTGGTTCTGAACAAGTCAATCACGTCTTTCTCTGTTGCTTTGACATTCATTGCTTTCAAAACATTCATTATTGCTTTAGTGCATTTCTTTTCTGATTCCTCAAGGGATTTCTTTATCAAATCGTGCCTGATATCATTGAAGAGCTTGTCCATTCTGTCCTGGAATTCTTTTGCGTGATTCATTTGCTCTAAAAATTTTTCAGGAGAGATTTCCTTAATTTTTCCGTATTCAACCCCTTTTCTTAGTTCAAGTATTTCATTCAAGTAATCAACATATTTTGGCTCTATTAATTTGTATTCATCAACAAAATATTTCTTGAAAACTTTCGGAGTGTCTCCATGATGAGTTGGAGGTATTCCAACAAGCATTGTTGCTGCTTGAGCGGGATTAAGCATTGATAAAAACAGCCTTTCAATGACTATCTCTTTAAGGCTGTTATTAACATCCTCAATTAATAATCTTCCAGTTTTATAGAATTGGTCAACTGCTTCAGGGCTTGGTTTCATTTTTCCTGTTTTTAAAAGAGTTCTCCATGGCATGAACATTCCTGTGTCATAAAGTGGAACTCCATCCCTTACCATGCTGAATATTACTGGCTGAGTATCCCTTAATGCTTGCCAGAAATCAGTCAATAAATAGACTTGGATATTGAATTCAAATCCTGTCTGAGCTGCCATTTGAAGAATCATACCCCTTAATCTTGCTAGGACTTCATGCCTAGACATTTTTTTTACATCAGTGTCATCAATTACGAATGATATGTCCACATCGCTGTGCTCATGCATTGTTCCTCTTGAAACGCTTCCAACAAGAATTATTGACAAAATGTACCTTTTCAGCTTTTCTAGCGCCATTGATTTCAGAACTTGAGCAGCGGTTAATCCTTTAATGAATCCTTTATCATATAATGTTTTGCTGCTTTGAGGATTGGTTATTGCACTCATTAACTCAAATTTTTGGTCATAGCAGCTTTGCCACAATCCGCTTAATGGCAAGATTTTTGCTTTTGTGCCTTTATAATTCTCCATTATTTTTGAGACTTTTTCATCTGCCAAGTCATTGATTACTGCAATTATTTGCTCTTCAGTTTTTGGAAGACTAATGTCTTTTTTTTCTTCGCTTTCTTCAGCATCTTTAACAAACTCGACTTTAGAGACTGAAATAAGATTTTCATTAAAAATTGATTTTAATTCAGAAACAATAGGGTCTTCTTTGTTGTCTTTTTTTGAAACTTGTTTTTTAGCCATTTTAAAAATATCACCTATTAATTATTAGGCAAAGAACTATTAAAAAAGGTTTCTAAAACAAAAAAACAAATAAAAAAAAAATTAGTTTGCTCATTCAGTTATTATGGATTTAGCCATCTTAGTTATATTTAGTTCTCCATAGTTTTGTTCTACATCAATAATCAGCTTGTTTAGGTAGTTTTCGTAGTCTTTCCTTTTTTCTTCACTCATCCATGAGCCGTCCATTAAGTTGCTTACTTTGTCATATATTTTGTAAAGCCTCACTTCTTTTGGCTTATTCCAAATTTCCTGCATTTCCTGCTTGCTTCCTCCTTCAAAAGTCATTTCTTTAACTAAGTAATCTATTCTTTCCTCAAGATTTGGCTTGTAATTAGTGTCTTCTAAGACATCATGGTACAACAATGCTGTTATTCCCTCTGTTCTTGTTAATTCATCTAAGCTTGTTTCTGCAGCTATTGTCATTGCACACCATATTGGATGAATGCTATATTCAGTTTTTCCATCCCATTTTCTGCAAGCCTTGCTTGGCTTTTTCGCATAATCTTTATGCGCTTTCATTATTTCAATTATTTTTTCTATCATTTTTTTTACCCCCTCCATTTTGCGTTATTTCTACGTTAAGTATGAAAGAGTATTATTTATAAACCTTTGTGTTTAAAATACGCAAAGGTTTATATTGAAGCACTGATTACTAAACATAATGAATAATTACAGCAAAAGATTCGTAACTGTTGATGCAGCAATATTCTCAGTAATAAATAACAAACTAAAAGTGTTTTTACAAATAAGGGAGAAAGAGCCATTTAAAGGATATTATGAGTTATTGGGGGGCTTTGTAAAAGTAAATGAAACCTGTGAGAAAGCGCTGGAAAGAAAATTAAAGCAAGTTTCAAACATTAACATTGAATTCTTTCAATTCAAAGTATTTAGCGAACCCTCAAGAGACCCTGAAAATGAAGTAATAAGCATTGGCTATGTTTCACTAATAAACGAAAGATTGGCGAACACTCTTGGAAAATTTTATGATTTAAATGATTTGCCAAAAACTTCATTTGACCACAAAAGTATCATAATGAAAGCAAGGCAGTACCTGAAAAATAATATTGAGTCAATCATTACTGAAAAAGCCTTGCCTGAAGTTTTTTCACTTAATTGTTTACAAAAACTCTACGAAATAGTAACTGAAGAAAAATTAGACAACAGGAATTTCAGAAAAAAACTAATCTTAAAAGGCATAGTTAAGCCAACAAGCATTAAACAATCAAGTGTGGGGCACAGGCCTGCAAAATTATACAAATTAAGCATAAAAAACTGAAGAATTATTTTTTAATGCCTTTATTAGACTGCTCGCATAATGCACATATCATAGTTTGCTTGTCTCCGCAGTTCAAGCAAAATTTAAGCCCGCACTTTTTGCACTTAAAAACAGTTTTAGTCCTGCAGTTATTGCATATTCCGCACTGCATTACTCCTTCACCATTGATAAGATTAAATTTTTTTTCTCAACTTCAAATTTTTCCATTACTTTTGCCCTTAACTTGTAACATTTTGGGCATAATTTAGTGTAAATATTTTGCTTGTCCTTAGGATTAAAACCCTTATTGCATGCTTTACACCTTATATTATAATTATATACCTTCATTTTTACCTCTTGGCCACAAAATTATTTTTCATCCTTACTTGAAAGAATTTTTAAAAAAAAAAATTATTAATAATCCTTTACCTGAAATAATTTCTTATGCTAAATAATACATTAAACCCTAAGTATTTATAAATTAGTATTGAAAAAATATTTAAAAACAACCTATTTTTTGACAGTATTTATAGAAAAAATTGAATTAATTCATATTTTTATAAATATTCTTCCATCCCCTTTATTCACAATAAAAGAACTATTTTGCATCTTTGTTGTAACATCAGTGTAATTTTGTTCAAAATTAACAGTAACATTTGAGTAAGGAGAGCTTACAATAATGCCATTTTCAAACTCCCTAAAATAAGCCTCATCTTTTTTATAATAATCACTTAACGGCTTACCTAAATTCGCATCATATTCTGTAAACCACCAAGCTTGACCATGATTCCTTGGACCAAAATCGTAAGCAAAATAAGTATTGTTATTAAGCATGCTTAATGTTAGTCCTAAACGCATCTTGTTTAAATCTTTAATTCCTGAATCATCAGTATCAACACCATAAATAATTATATAATCATTTTTTGCTGCATTTAACCCTTCATCAAACGTTGAATTTAACTGTTCACCCATGAAATTTTCCATTAAATAACCATCAAAATAAGAACTAAAAATTTCAATGTCCGATAAATTTCTGCCTGCATTAAATATTATCATTTTATTTTCAGTGTTTAAATCACTAATCTTTTGCATAATATTCTTTGTTGCAGACTGCCACTCAATCGCAGAGATTGCATCAGGGCACCAAAACTGCTCTTTTACAACCATGTCAACAATGATTCCATCATGCTGAGGCTGACTTAACACGTTGCCATAAAAAGTCACTATTAACTCCACCCATTTCTCATTCCTTGGATCCATTGAGTAAATCTCTTCATAACCCCATTCATTTGATTGCCATCCAAAAGCGCATCTTGAGCCATCAAGATTATGCAAATACATATCCTCAGTAATATTAACAGGATTTTCTTTATTATAATTGGTTATAGCCAATAAAAAAGCCATCCATTCACTGTTATTCCAAACCCAATTAGTTGATAATCCTGCTAATAGCTTTGCATTAGGGTTAATTAACTTAATATTAGCTGCCTCAGTTTCAGTGAACCAGCCAGACATTATTAGACTAAAAGGTTTTTCACTAGCTATGATTTCATCTTTTTTTGCTAACCATGAAGCAATTTTTGGAAACTCATTAAGATTATTATCGATTTTGTTTGATTGAAGATTAAAATTATTGTCATCTGCACACCCGCTAACAAAAATAATTAATAAGGTTAAAAAAAAATAATTAAATCTCATATTAATATCTAAAGATTAAAGTACTTAAAAAAATATGGAATAAAATAAACATCAAAACAAAATACCCATACTCTAAAATTTATCTTAATTTTATACTTATTCTTTTTTTAAACTAAAAATAAGATTTTCTAAAGCTTCATGTTCAATATAGTAATCGAAATCTTTTATTGCCATTATTATTTAACCTCCAAGTATCCATAAATCACTATTCCAAAGCTAACTGCCTCAAATGAAAGGTTTTCGACGGGTTTTTGAAAAAATGCTGGCAATGTTTAGCAACTTCTTATCAAACAAAGTGTTATTTTTAAGTAACATAGGTTATCAATAAGTAACAAGTGTTATTTAAACTTTAATAATTTAAGGTTTCCTGAATTTTCTATTCCTAGACTGCTTAATTTTTGTTAAAAAGAAAAAAATTTATAGTAACTAGTAATAATTTAAAGTATGATAAATGAGATTGTAAATGAAATTGTTAAAGAAGCAAATAATGCAATTACAAATGTAATATCTGAAAAATTATTAATTGATTTTGTTGATATTTTTCCAAAAAATGAATTTGAAAGAAAAGAACTATTAGAAGAAATAAAAAAAGATAGTAAATTATTAGAATCTACTAAAACAGGAGAAATATTTAGATTACATCTTCCAATTAAAACTATTTATGGACCTTTAAATTTAATAAAAATAAGAATTTATGATGAAAAACGCACACAAAGAGGCGCACCAGATTTTAAAGTGAATAATTATGAATCTTTCAAAAAAAAATACAATAATCTAAAATTAATAATAAGAAAAAAATATGAAATGATTGAACTCCAAACTGAAAAAATATTAATATATTTTCCAAATGAAACTTTAAGTGAAAGTCTAACTAAAAAATAATTATTTTAATTCAATTCACTAAGGTATTCTTAGTTTAAAATTATCTATAAAACCTTTAAGCACTAATTTAGTATTAAAAATTAAGAAAAGTATTTTTCGCTATGAACAGGATTTGAACCTGTGCTCCCGTGAAGGAATCGGTTTTCTAGACCGACGCGATAGACCACTCCGCCATCATAGCACTTAACAAGAATAATAGTAATATTTTGTATTTATAAGAATTATGAAATAATCAGGTTTTTAAAAAATTGAGCATTATTTAAAATATCATGAATGAGTCTGAGCAGATTAATTTTGTAGTGGATGATTATCAGGACTTGTTCTCTGATTTTGACAGCAGGGACTATGACAAAAAATCCTTGTCAGATGATTTCTTGTCTGAGTGCAAAAAAGCAAGCCAGGACAAAGGATATGAGGGTTTGGAGCTGCAAATATTAATCCCTAAAAATATTAAGAATGAGAGGAAAGAGAGCATAATAAAGGAAAGGCTTTTGAATCATTTCAAAAAACACCAAGTATTAACTGGCTTAAAGAAAAAGTCAATCATAAAAAAAGGATTATTGTTCATAATTATTTCAGCAGCTTTGCTAATAAGCTCAACCTTGCTGCATTATTATTTAGAAAACCAATCTGGATTAGTTTTAAGCATGTTCTTTGTGGTATTTGAGCCAATGGGGGTGTTTTTTTTATGGCAAGGGCTTGACATGTCAATTTTTGGGCCTAACAAAATCAAGGAAGAATACGAGTTTTACAAAAAAATGTCAAAAACTAAAATAGTGTTTGAAACATTAAATGATGTTTCTTTGATTAAAAAAGGCTCAAGATTATTGTAATTACTCAGTTAATCTTTTTAGCCAATTTGTTAAAAAAAACTCCCTGAACGTAAGCTCGTAGTCGTTGCTGATTTGCGGAGAAAACCTTATTTTTTTATCATCAATTTCTTGCCCATTAGTGCTTATTAATTCACCAAAGTAAATTACATCATAGTCAATAGTGTAATTTTGAGCCGAATTAAGCAAATAAGACTTGTTAAAAACGTCATCGCCTTGGATTGAAGCATTGCCAAAATCTGCAGTGTAGTAATAGTAATAATAAGGGAATTTGAATTCAGTGCTATACTTGAAAGTGTTGCTTCCTAAGAAACCTGAAGGATTAACTCCCAAATACTCATTCTCACCACTGTTAACAAACAAGTCCGACTCAAAGGGGTTGACATTTGAAAAATAATAAATTAAGGTGTTGTTCACCCTTTCAGAAATTGGATTAAGGTTAGGATTAGGAGTTATTGAAGAATTAACCAAATCAGAGATTGTGAAGTAAGAAGAATCAAATATTACTATTACATTCATTAATCCATTTCTTTTAAGCTCCTCAGTAGTGTTAAGCTTAACGCATCCTGAAAAAAGTATTAAAATCATAAGTAATGGAATTATTGCGTTTTTCATTGTTTTAACTAAAGCAATTAAAAACTTTTAAAACTTTAGATTGGTAAGGATTATTCATGGATGAGTATTATAATGATGAGGATTTAAAGCAGTTTTATTACGGCAAAGCAAAGAAAAAACCGGTTGTTTTAATGGGGGAATTCACAAAATTCTTACTAATCTCATGCGCTGTATGCTTTGTTGCCTCAAGCCTTTTTGGCAATGACTTGTTCGATTTAGTCTTGTTCAATAGCTCAAATGTCTTGAAGTATCCTTGGATTTTAGTCACTAACGCTTTCTTTCATGCAAATTTTGAGCATTTATTTTTTAACTGCTGGGCAATATTCATGTTTGGCTCATTTTTAGAGCAAAGAAAAGGCACTAATTTCATGATTAAATTATTCTTTTCAAGCACTATTATTTCAAACATCATTTTTGGAATATTTAATCCGGGAATTTACGGGTTAGGAATTAGCAGCTTTGTTTATGCAATAATTGGAAGTGTTGTGGTTTTTGAGCCTAATACTAGGATTTTCATCTTCCCTTTTCCAGTGCCCTTAAAAATAAGCGTTGTTGGGCCAATATTTCTGATTATTGAACTAGTCCTGTCAGTCTTGGGAGGGGACGGCATAGGCCACATAGCTCATGCTGCTGGCTTCATTGTTGGTTTCATTATTTCAAAGTATTATAAATCAAAAGAAATCCAATATTTCAAGTAATATTCATGGCAAGATTTTGGGAGCTCGATTTTTTCAGGGGAGTGGCAGTTATAATGATGATTATTTTTCACTTCCTTTTTTACCTGGATTATTTTGGTTTTATGGAGTTAAACCTTTATTCAGGATTTATTGGGAAGTTTCAAATGATTATTCCCCTGATTTTTTTAACTGTTAGCGGAATTTCTTCAAGCATACAGGCAAGAGTTTTTGGCAAAAAAGCAGTCTTAATAAGGGGCTTTAAACTTTTTGGATTAGCAGTATTGATAACTGTTTCTACTTTGCTGCTATTCCCTCATGATTTCGTTTTTTTTGGAATACTTCACTGCATTGGAGCATGCATATTAGTGTCTTATTTTATAAATAATGAAAAACTTGCTTTGGTTTTAGGATTGGCAATATTATTTATCAGTAATTTCATAAATAATTTTGCTGTTAATTTCAAGTATTTTTCAATTTTAGGGTTTAAATATGCTAATTTGAATACTTTTGACTACTATCCCCTTATCCCTTGGCTTGGAATCTTTCTAATAGGCACATATTTAGGAAGTGAATTTTATAAAAATAAGAAAGCTGAAAAAATGAAAAACGGAATAATCAATAGTGTTTGCTTCATGGGCAAGCATTCATTAAAGATTTATTTTATTCATATTATCCTGCTTTTTGGATTTTTTTGGATTTTGAAATTTTGTTTCTAATCAATATTGGTGATGCTTCCTTTCCTGATAATTATAACCTTGCTTTTTTCAATTTTTATAACAGTGCTTGCAGGATTAAACTCTAGCTTGCCATAGTCAATAATCTTGTCAGCATGTTTCTTTATTTGCTCTGGAATTTCGCTAATGCTGTAAGGGGTTTTTCCTCCTGAAATGTTAGCGCTGGTGCTGACAAGTGGAGCTTTTAACTCTTTAATTAATTTGTTTGGAATTCTGTGCGGGCTCCATCTCACTCCAATTTCTTCTTTGGCTAATAAATCAGGAATGCAGGATTTTTTTGGCTGAATTATTGTTAAAGCTCCTGGCCAATATTTTAAAGCTAAAGCTTCAGCTTTTTTGCTGACTTTAGCAATTTGTTTCCACATCTTAATCGAATCTACAAGAATGATTAAAGGCTTTGCTGAATCCCTTTTTTTTAATTCATAAATTTTATTTATTGCTTCCTTGTCAAACGCGCTGCATCCTAAGCCGTAGCAAGTCTCAGTTGGATAGATAAGCATCATAATAATAACTAATAGTAATTAATTTTTAAAATATTGTAAAGAATTCTTTATTCCCTGATTTCCATTTCAACGTTTACGCCTTTAGGCATTGGTATTCTCATAATAAGCCTTAAAGCCATCTCGTTAACTGCCAAGTCAATAAACCTTTTAGACAGCCTCATTTCCCAAGTTTCATAACTTTCTCTTCCGCTGCCGCATGGACTTCTTCTTACTGGAACTCTCATCTCTTTTCTTGGCAAAGGAATTGGCCCTTTCATCTTGACTTTCATCCTGTCAGCAATGTCTTTTATCTGACTGCAAATATCATTAAACTAAGAAATATTCGTGTTTGATAGTTTTATTCTTACACTGAAAATAATAATGAAAATAAAATGGAATAGTTTAAAAAGATTTCCATAGTTTCTAAAAAAAATTAATAATTTAAAAAAATAAAAAATAATGAGAAAGCCTTTAGGCTTTCTCTACTTTAATGCATACTCCTGCTCCAATAGTCATTCCCATATCCCTTATAGCAAATGTTGCCATTTGTGGAATAACTGTTTTTTCTTCTATAACCATTGGTTTGCTTGGTTCAAATACTACAATAGCTGCGTCTCCCCTTTTGATAAAGTCTGGCTTCTCTGCCTTGACTCCTCCTGTTTTTGGGTCTAGCTGTGCAGTGATTTCAACAATCTTACAAGCAACTTGTGCTGTACCACAGTGAAGAACTGGAGTGTATCCAACAGTGATTACTGTAGGATGCTGCAAAATCATTATCTGAGCCTTGAATCTTTTCGCAACTGTTGGAGGACTGTCTGGTGTTCCCATAACACTTCCTCTTTTGATTGATTTCTTGTCGATTCCTTTTACTGAGAATCCAATATTGTCTCCTGGCTCTGCAGTCTCCACCATTTCGTGGTGCATTTCAATAGTTTTTACATCAGCAGTAAGGTTTTCAGGCATGAAAATAACTTTAGAGTTATTCCTTAATATTCCTGATTCAACCTTTCCTACTGGAACTGTTCCAATTCCAGTGATTGTGTAAACATCTTGTATAGGCACTCTTAATGGTAAGCTTGTTGGCTTTTCAGGCAATTTGAATGAATCAATCTGCTCTAAAAGTGTTGGTCCTGTATACCATGGAGTTTTTGGGCTCTTTACTTTAATATTGCATGCTTCAGCATCTAATGCGCTTGTCGGTATGAAACTAATCTCATCAGCTTTGTATCCAACGCTTCCTAACAATTTTTTCAAATCTTCCTTAACAGCTTTATATTTTGCTTCATCATAGTTAATAGTATCCATTTTGTTAAGTGCTACTGCTACTTGCTTTACTCCTTGAGTTTTAAGCAAGAATACGTGCTCTTGCGTTTGAGGCTGCACTCCTTCACCAACAGCTACAACTAACAATGCTGCATCTGCCTGGCTTGCACCAGTAATCATGTTTTTAATGAAGTCTTTGTGCCCTGGAGCATCAATTAATGTAACTTCATATTTAGGAGTTTCGAATTTTCTGTGAGCTAAATCAATAGTAACTCCTCTTTTTCTCTCTTCTGGAGAAGCATCTAAAGCGTAAGCGTACTCCCAAGTACCTTTACCTAACTCTGATGCTAATTTTTTAAACTTATCAAGTTCCTGGGGACTTACTACTCCTGTTTCGAATAACATTCTACCCATTAAAGTTGACTTTCCGTGATCTACATGACCTACGAAAACTAAGTTTAAATGTGGTTTTGCTTTTGCCATATTTCATTTCACCTTTTATTTAGTTTTTTATATAGTTATGAATACTTTTATGCTTTTTTAAAGATTTTGATTAATTTTTAAATTAATCCATGTTGCATTCATTATTAATACATATTCCATCAGCAATATTGTCAAAATCAATATCACATTTGAAGCCTTCTGCAGATTTATTCACAAAAATTGTATCAATATAAGCAAAGCTTTTAGGTCCTGCTCCAAAAGACATTTTTAATGTTGAATCAGATGGAATTTCTAAATCAAAATATTCCAAAGCATCACTTATAGGATTAATAATAACATTATTCCAAGCATTATCAATTAAATCATTGATACATTTTATATAAATAGGATAATTAAAACCTAATGCTTCGTTAGGGTCATTGCATGTGAAAGTATTAAGATTAGGATACATTGCATAAATAATATATCCAATCTCATCATTACTACTATTTTTAAATTCAAAATCAACATAAACAAATGAATCTGACTCTTCACTTGAATTTGAATTAATCCAAAAATCCACATAATCACTTAAAGGAATATGCCTATAAATACTTGGCATTCCTGAACCAACAGTATCATTAGTGTTATTAATTAAAACACTATAAAATCCTTTAGCAATATCTTCACTCATAACTACAAATCCACCCTCATCATCTTGAGAATGATTACCCCAATCAGTCAAATCTCCAGTTTCAAATCCATTATTAGTAACATTATTCCATGTTGTTGATGAAGAGTTACATCCACAACCAAGTTCATCATAAGAATTGTTAATAAAAATATCATCA
>Ga0172381_10004352_pt1 | contig 14690 bp, 15 predicted proteins | sample Leawel6488metaG_FD_119754 | JGI IMG/M metagenome (GOLD analysis project Ga0172381, IMG submission 119754) | Leachate microbial communities from a municipal landfill in Southern Ontario, Canada - Leachate well 64-88 metaG | ecosystem: Engineered > Solid waste > Landfill > Unclassified | place...
CCCTACAAAAATAGCAACTGCGACCACAATAAAAATGATTACTAGCATGGCGACGAATGCTCCTTTTAAATCGCTGATCCTTTTTTCAATTTCCTGTCCAGACATTTCCGGTAAATGAAAAATCATTTTTCTCTCCTTTTTTATTTAATTTTTAAACAATGAATTCTTACATTCATCCAACCCCTATTATAGCATATTCCATAGTCATTTGTCAATGATATACAAAAAACCGGCTTGAAGTGCCGGTTTTTAATAAAACATCTATAATACTATAACTCGTCTATGCCAATTCCCTCTTAGCTAATCTCCAGTGATAAAGGAACAACGGTGAACCAACGATAATCATAGCAATGGCTGTAGAAGCTTGACGCTGTCTACGACTAGATAAATCATTTTTACGATATTCTGCTAATTCTTCTTCTGTAGGTTGTGTAATTTCAACTTCTTTGTCTACTGAGGCTGGTTTATATGGATAATCATAATAAATATCAGCTTTAGTGAGAATCCAAGTTTTTAACCCAAGACTAATCAATTGCACTGCGCCGATAATAACTATTACCAAACCAATAGCAGAAAATAAATATATATAAACTTTTTTAACCCACTCCACTGCGCTACTCATATATTTAAATCAAAATTTAAAAATCAAATATCAAAATGAAAATTAAATTTTAGATAATTAACTGCGACTTTTTAAATTTAAACTTTAAGCCCCAATTTCCAATGACCAATCAATTCTTTAATCCGCCAGCTGGCGGACTAATGACTAAAACGTTTTTGCGATTTCATTCCGCCAACGAGGCGAATTGGGATTTCATTGGGTATTGGGATTTGGTTATTTGGTATTTCTACTTCTTACGCCTAAGAAACGCCGGAACTTCTAATGTATCGTCATTCATCTTTTTTTGCTGTTCTTCTTTTTTCATGACAAACGGTGGTTTTTCTGTTTTCTCAACTCTTTCTTTTTCACTAAAAATTGCCTGTTGCTTTTCGTTATTATATTTTACCAATCCGTTAAATCCCGCGGCAATAACCATCACCTTAATTTCACCTTTTTTCAAACGATTATCTTCCATGGCTCCAAAAATAATTTTAGCTGATGGATCTACTAATTCTCCTACGTATTTAGCAGCCTCATTAATTTCTACCATCTTCAAATCATCACCCATCACGCTAAACAACACGCCTCTGGCTCCACTAGGTGATATTTCAAACAAAGGAGACCCTACAGCAGCTTTCACAGCGTTAATAGCCCTATCGGAACCACTAGCCTTACCAATACCAATCAAAGCCATACCGGCCTCTTGAAGCACGGTTTTGATATCTGCAAAATCAGTATTAATAATTCCTGGCACATTAATTAATTCCGCCACACCCCTCACTGAGTCTTTTAAAATTTCATCAATAGCTTCAAAGGCTTCATTCAAAGGAGTATTTTGGTCAATAATATTAAAAATTCTATCATTAGGCACAACCAAATAAGCATCTACTCTATCTCTTAATTTCACTAATCCTTCTTCGGCTATCTGAGTTCTCTGACTACCTTCAAAGAAAAACGGTTTAGTGACTACAGCCACAGTCAAAATACCCAAATCTCTAGCAATCTCTGCCACAATAGAAATAGCTCCCGTACCAGTGCCTCCACCCATACCAGCAGTCAAAAAGACCATATCCGCACCCCTTAATATTTCTTCAATTTGAGGACGAGATTCTTCAGCTGCTTGTCTACCAATTTCCGGATTCATTCCGGCACCCAAACCCTTAGAAATATTTTTACCAATATGTAATTTTTCTCTGATACCAGTCTTGTGTAAATCCTGCACATCGGTATTGATCACAATAAAATCTACGCCATGTAATTGTCCGCGATTCATGCGTGACAAAATATTGCCTCCGCCTCCGCCGATGCCCACAACTTTTATTTTAGCAAATGTTTCCACTGGCTCTTTTTTCTGTTGTTTATTCTTTTTCATGGTTTTATACTTAGTACTTTATACTTTGTACTTTTATGGTACAAATATCTTAACAATCTTTTTTAGCCTTGTCCATAGAGGAGAAGAAATGTTAATTTTACCGGAATTAATACTATTTAAAGCCCACCAAAACAAACCATCAGCTACGGCAAAAGATGGATCATCTATAATTTCTGCAATTTCTTCAGGAGTATCTTCCAATTCTAATTTTACCGGATGTCCAATACGAGCCGGCAATTTCAAATACAACTTAGCAAAATCCACAATTTGAGGTAATTTAGCTCCACCTCCCACCAAAACCAAGCCACCTGGTAATTTTCCCTGTCTTCCTATTTTTTTTAATTCATCTACTACTAAATCAAAAATTTCTTCCAAGCGTGCTTCAATAATTTCCGCTAAATATTTTTTAGAAATTTCAGCATCTAATTCTCTACTTACCTTTGATAAATCAATAGTATCTTTACGGGAAACTTCACTAGCGATCGCAGAGCCATAAGATAATTTTATCTTCTCCGCAATATCTAAGGAGGTCTTCAAACAAATAGCGATATCATGAGTAATATGATTAGCACCCACCGGAAAACTAGTGGTGGTTAAAATCTTGCCGTCTTCATAAACCGATAAATTAGTACTTTCTGCTCCTAGATCTAGGATAGCCGTTCCCACTTCTTCTTGTTTTTTAGAAAGACAAACTGAGGCGCTAGCCAAAGGAGTGAAAACCATATCTTCAATCTTATAATCAATTTCATCAAAAGCTTTTTTAATAGTTTTTATATTAGGGTGAAAAACTTCTACAATTAAGCTCTCTACCTCTAATTTAATGCCATGCATGCCAACCGGATCTTTAATGCCCTCTAAATCATCTACTTTATACTCACGGGAAATAACATGAGCAATAATTTTATTGGGACTGACGCTAATATTTTTAGATTTCTCTAAAACTTGTCCGGTATCTGTTTCGGATATTTCTCCATCGGCGCGAGAAATAGGAGCCGCCCCCTTGCCTACTTTAACGGAAAAATGCGGACCCATCACATTAATTACCACATTTTTGGGTAAATGCCCGACAATGCCTTTAAATTCATCCAATGTTTTTTTCAAACTCTTAACAAAACTTTCAAAGTCAACAATAGAGCCTTTGGATAATCCCTCCGAAGGTCTTTCTAAAACACAAATAATCTTAGGCTTAAAATTTTTGGTTTGTGTACCCAAAACCAAACGAAAATTTTGATTTCCCAAATCTAAACCTAAAATTTGTTTCATTTGCTATAATGATTTTTAATTAATACTAAAACGACAAAATTGTTTTACTTAAACTGATTTTGGTTTTTTCGGATCTCTAAGCAATTTCTTGATGAAGGTAATATCTTCGGTGCCTTTCAAAACACCGGATTTCTTCATGGATTGTATCTGCTTTTTAATCTTAGCTCGATAAACAGCGGAAGTACGTCTTCTGTTACGATTCACTTCAACAACGCGAAAACGCCCACTCTTTGATTGTCTTAAAATACCGCTTTGTTGAATCATTTTATTAAAGCGATACAAAAAACTATTCATCGGCTCATCTTGTTTTCTTTTTATTTCTATAGCCATTTGTTTGTTTTTCTTTTATATTTCGGCGAGAGAACGAGCATATCCTCCACTTAAAATATGAAGATGAATATGATCTACCACTTGTCCGCCGTCTCGACCAACATTAAATACTAATTTATAACCTTTATCTATAAAACCTAATTGTTGTGCCACCTTCTTGGCCACCAATATCATCTGACTGATTATTACTTGATGCTGAGGCTCTAATTCATTAATACTTCCAATATGTTCCTTCGGTACCACCAATAAATGAATAGGAGCACGAGGATTAATATCTTTGAAAACAATCGTTAAATCGTCTTCGTAGATAATGTCTGATTTTAATTCTTTTTTAGCAATTTTGCAAAATAGACAATCCATATTTAGACAATGAAATTTTTAATATGTTTCTTCAATTCCTCACCAATATTATCAATATTAATCAATTCCTGCACTCCAGATTTCATATCTCTAAAAATAACAGTGTTATCAATCGCCTCTTTTTGTCCCATAATCAATACGAATGGTGAGTTCATTTTATCGGCTTGTCGTAATTGAGCTTTCAAGGAATCTTTTCCAAATGATTCCGCCACATTAATATTGGCCTTACGCAATGTTTCCATTAAACCCAACCCTTTCTTTTTAGCCTGTTCCCCGAGAATAATTAAAAATAATCTATTTTTCTGACTATTATCTGTTACTCTGGTTTGTTTATTTTTTAAGATTTCTACCAATCTTTCTACCCCTACTGCAGCGCCTACAGCTGGTGTCGGTCTGCCTCCCAATATTTCTACTAAATAATCGTAACGTCCGCCTCCGCATAAAGCTAAATTATCATCAGTTTCACGAATTTCAAATACAGTTTTTGTGTAATAATCCAGGCCTCTTACCAAACGATGATTAATTTCATAAGGCAGTTGTAATTCTTCTAAATATTCCAGCAAAGATTTAAAATGACTGCGACAATCATGACATAAATAATCAATCATCTTTGGGGCATTTTCTTTAATGGGCTGACACTGCTCACTCTTACAATCCAAGATACGTAAAATATTATTTTTATATCTTCTCTGGCAATCAGAGCAAAGTTTCTTTAATTTAGAATGGAAATAATTTTTTAAATTTTTTCTCCAAATAGGACGGCAATTATCGCAACCAATAGTATTCACTTCCACTAAAAGATTTTTAATCTTTAAATCATTTAAAGTGTTATACATCAATTGAATAGTCAAAGCATCATAGATGGGATCTCCGTCTCCAATAACTTCAAAATCATATTGCCAAAACTGACGATATCTGCCACGTTGCGGTTGTTCATAACGAAACAATGGGCCATAAGTGAATAATTTAACCGGTTTAGGAAGGTTGAAAAATCCTTTTTCCAAATAAACACGCATTAAATTAGGAGTAAATTCCGGTCTTAAAGAAAGTTGATCTCCACCCGGAGTTTTAAAACTAAACATCTGGCGTTGAACAATTTCACTAGTAGCACCAGTACCATGCAAAAACAAATTAGTTTCTTCAGCTATTGGCAATTCCACTTTTCCAAAACCATAATAATCAGCTACCTCATGAGCTACTTTATAAATTTTGCGACGAAATTGATCATCTTCTGGCAAAATATCAGGCATTCCTTTTGGGGCCTGTATAATTTTTTTTAATTTCTGATGTTTAACCTTTTTTACAATCGAGTCTTTTGGTTTTCTTCCCATAGTAGTAAATTAATATTGTGGCGCTGTAATAGCTTTAGCAGAATTAATCGGCCACAATCTCAAACGCACTAAACCGACTATTTCTTTAGCGGGTAAAACACCCCAACTTCTGGAATCATAACTCATTGTACGATTATCACCTAAAACAAAATATTCTCCAGTTTGAAGGGTCATTTGTATGTCTCCAGGAGTTTTACTGATTAAATAATTTTCAGATAATTGCACTCCTTCAGGATTATCTTGATTAAAAACATTCACCACTCCATTTTTTACTTGCACAGTATCTCCCGGTAAACCAATCACTCTTTTAATAAAATAACTAGATTCATTTTGAGGAAATTTAAAAACAATTACTTCACCCCTTTGTGGTTCACGAAAACGAAAAGTTAATTCATCAATGATTAAATAATCTCCGTCTTGAAAATTTGGGACCATGCTAGAACCATCAACAAAAAACGGCTGAATAATAAAATTACGCACTACTAAAACAACAGCCAATGAAATGACTGCTACTTGAATAGTCTCCCAAATAACTAATAAAAATTGACGCATTCCAGGTAGTGAAATTTTAAATAATATATAACGATTATCCAAAATTCACTAAAATTACTTTAATTAGACTTTATACTTAATACCAGGATATTTTGGCGCTAAAAGCGCCTTTTAAAATTCTACTACCTGGCATTTGTATGTATTTATATGGTGTATTTTATACTTTTTAGACAAATAAATCAAGGGCTTAAAATCAGGTAAAAAATGGAAAAGGGGCCCCTAGCGGGAGCCCCTTGTGTAAAATCTGTTACGAATAGCACGCCCAAAGGCCGGCAAATGATTGCGAGAAACACGAATGTCTCCCAAAATAAGCATACCATCTTTTGCAGATAACCAAACAAAATCTTTGACAAATTCTTCTTCTCCATCTGATTGCGTAGAAGGTTTCAACACAACCTCCATATCATTCGGTAATTCACAGAAGAAAAAATTCTGACAAAACATCCTGGTTGAATCCTGCTCATTTTCTCCACTAATACTGCCTAAATAATAAATAGGCATACCTTTAGGAATTATAATGCCAGTTTCTTCTCTTAATTCTCTTTTAGCTGCAATTTCTGCGACCATAAGATAGCTTTCCAAATCTTTAAAACTGCCATCAATTCCTTGTATGCTACCACTTGGGGTTCGATATTTTCCTTTGTCATTTTCCAGAATCAAAAGAAATTTGTCACGCCATTTAACAATCATAGCGGCAAATCCTACTTTTTTATCTGTGTCTCGCACGACACCAAAATGAAATATCGAAGGATCCAATGGTTGTAACAGACTTTTTTTAATTTGTTGTTGGTCCATTTAGACCTCCTTTGCTATTTCTATTATAGCACAAATTGGTATAAAATGTCAATTCTTTATAATTAAAGTCGAAGATGATAAAAAAGCCCCCAACCGTTATGGTCAGGGGCTTACATTTAATTAACTAACGTTCCAAATACTCAGCATCAATCTCTTCTTCTAATTTCTGCATGTAAAAAGAATCGAGTCCAAACCTATATTCTCTAGTTCCTTCTTTGGGCCTATCTAATAAACCCTTGGCATCAATTTCTTTATAAAATGGAGATTGGCATTTATAATTTTCCAAAAATTCAATCGGAATTAACTCAACAGTAATACCTTCCTTATTAGAAAACTCAATGAGAGTCAACAGAGATTGAGGCATATAGCCACCAGCCATTTCATATCCACTTTGGTCTATCAAACCGGGCAACTGCAAGAATAATTTTTCACCAACCAATCCAGTAGCAAACATATGCTTATGACCAGCAATCAAAAGATCCACATCTCCAACAGAGCCAGCCATTCTATTGACCCATTGCACCATCGTATTAATGGCGCCATTACCTTCACTGAAAGCCCATTTATGCTGAATGGCATATCTAAATCCACCGACAATATCTTCAGCAGTATAAGGCCAATTAATTGTCGCTCCACCAGGATTAGCACTATTTTTAAAACGTATTCTGGAGTCACAAATAACACTAATATCTTGCCTTCCCAGTCCTCTAAAATATGCTTTCAAATCTTTAGCAAAAAATAACAAGTTATTTTGCCCAGCTTCTGCTGTACCAAACGTATTCCATTCATGATTACCAACTCTCATACGTATTTTTTTAATACAAGGTGCTGGATAAAATGGTTCTAAGGTTGCCGAAATAAAATTTTGCTGACTTGTAACAGAAACTAATCTTTTGGGTCTATTTTCCGAATAGGTTTGTTTATAATTAATACCCTGAATAATGTCTCCATTATAATCAACAATAGTTGCGCCACGCTTATATAAAGCGTAATCATGACCCTTAACCATCCATTCTGGTCTCATTTGAATAGAACCAACTTGTAAATCTTGAAAAATAGCCATTAACTCTCTTTCTTCCGGCTTATTCTTATTAGCTTCTAAAAGTCTTTCAATACGATGTGTCCACAACTTGAATCTAATTCTTGCATCGGGGAACAATTCAAAACCAGTAATAGCAGAAGTGGAGGGTTCTTTTCTGAAAGCATTCTGACGACGAACCTTGTCAGTCAAAATATTGAAAGAATTGAAGCTTTTAAAATTATAGGTAGCGTCTAATATAGTATTCTTACATCCTGGTAAATTAAAAATAAAAGTTGGTGTTTTAGTTTCAAGAGTTTTTCCAATCATCGTTCCAAAAAATCTTTCCTGGTGAAAATCCATTAACAAATAAGGAGTTTCCATTCCGCGAGCTTGTAAGTGCCTGGTGACTGATTCTGGTATTGCTAAAGAATTGAGGTATTGGGTGACACTGGAAAAACCCATATTATGGACCACCTGAATTATTTTGTGACCGAATCTCTCCGGCAAGCGCAAAATAATCGGATCAGGGGTCACACTCAATTTGGATTTTTTCTTATCACCATGAAGAGCTTCTATATCAACAACTAACTTCCATTTTTTGGGAATTTCAATGCCTTTTTTCTCAAATAACATAATAGAAGTAATCAATAAGTATTCATCTCTTTTCTCACCAATTAATTGAAAAACTTCTTCTTCTTTATAAAGAGTTCTACCAATTCGATATTGATAGGGTGCAATTACATTCCATTGGAATTTCATAAAACGACGATAATCTTCTCCGGACAATCTTTTGATTTCTTCCGGATATTTGGCACTTAAACCGGTGCGTCTCAATCCGAAATATCGCTCCATAGCAATTAAAGCGCGAGAAACGGCTATTTGCCAATCGTCATCAGACAACAAATTCATAGTTTTCTGTTTAGAAATCCTTGCTAAATTATCCAAAATAACACTAGCTGCCTTGTATTGCACACTCACCTTATTAAGCTGAGCCACTCTGGTCAAAGTGCGCAATCTATCAACTTGGATGGCTTTAAAATCACCTTGGAGAAGATCTGAAGTAATAACAAAATCTGGATGAAATCCCTCTAACTTGTCCAGAAAAAAATCAATTAACTGAACATCAGCAAACTGATGGCCCAGAGCTAATTCACCCAGAAAAACAAACTTAGCTGAATCACCTTTAATTTCAATATCTTTAGGTAAGATAGTTTTATGCGTCAAATCTTCCTGAGTTATTTGCACTAATTCCTTAATAGAGGAAAATTTCTTTTTGGCAGCAGCTTCTTCTTGGGTTTGCTCCAACATATTGTTGGCGCGAATAATACCTAAGGCCTGAATACTCTCAGCGGTGATGTCACCAAATTCCTTAACGGCCCTATTTAAACGATAATAGGTGTATTCAACAGGAAATTTATATTCCACCTTTTCTCTGATTTTTTTATCCAATAACCCTTCATCAGCATAAGCATCAAGTAAATATTCCAAAAAAGTTTCATTAATATCTACTTTTTTAGATAAATTCTCCGCATCTTCCCAACCATTACCAAAAGCCTTGAGAATTTCTACTTTATGAAATTCCGGGCTTAAACTTTGCAACTCTTTTGCAGAATAAAATTCGGGTAAATTACAAAAATATACATGATGTTTGTCGCCTGGACGCTTCAAACGCGTCAAAGCATTCCATTCTTCAAATTTACCCAAAATTCCGCGAGTACTATTCAAGGTTTTACAAGGTACTGGCCTTTTTTCCGTAAACTTCTCCGCAAAGTCTGTATTACGAATAATTCTTTTAATCTTCAAAAGATCTAAAATTTTTCTCCAGTATCTTTTCAAACCGATATCCATAGTATCCAAAAAGGATTTCAAAGTAATTGTTCCTTGTTCCAATAATTCAATTCGTGCCTTATTCGGCAATTTCTTCAAAGAAATCTTCTTTTCCAAATATTGTTTAATTTTTTCCTTTATTAAAGCATCTTCATTCTTACCACTTCCATTTTTTTCTTTCATTTTACCTCCATTCTTATTCTTTTTAGTCGCATCATCTCCATTACTCATTTTTCTATCCTCCTTTTGACTCGCCATTAGCGAGTGTTTTTTAAAGTTCTTTCCTCTCACATCTTAGTGCATAAAAAATAGTTTAGCAATAGTAAAGCCCGCTGCGACTTTTCAGTCGCAGCGGGCTTAAAAACCGCATATTTTCTAGTCTTTTTTCAATAACGGTACAAAGTCAAATCCTGGAAATTCTTTCATTTCAAATTCAGTTTCAGTTTTTTTAATTCCTAGCCATAAACTATTCTTCATGGGCCAAACCATTTGCCCACCAATCTTTAATTGATTTTTCCATTCTTCCAATAATTCTTCCGGAGCGGCAGCAGAAATGATTTTATCAAAGGGAGCTTGAGTGGCTAAACCATGAGAACCATCTCCTAAAATCAATTCCGCCATACCCTTTTGTTCATAATCATAATGCTTAAGATTTTTCTTTCCAAATTCATATAACTCAGAAATAATCTCTATACCAAAAACTTTTCCCTTTACCCCCACTATTTCACACAATAAAGCCATTTGCCATCCGGAACCAAAACCAATATCTAAAACCTTATCCCCTTCTTGTGGTTGCAATAATTCCAACATAAAGGCCACGGTCAATGGTTGAGAAATAGTTTGCCCAAAACCAATACCTAAGGGATTATTTAAATAAGCATCATTTTTTAAATATTCAATAACAAAATCAAAACGATCAATTTTTTTAAACGCTTCAATAATACGCGGAGTTTTCAAATGACCGACTTTAACTAATTCATCTACTAAACGATTATTAAGTTCGCTCATAGAATAATTTATTTATCTGCCCGAGGCAGACCCGCCTTGGGCGGGAAAATTAAGAATCGTCGACTTAATATTAAGATAAAAGTTTTTTGAATTTAACCTCATCTTTTTTCTTTTGAAATGGCCCTAAAATAGCTAAATTAAGATTTTTAGGCTGAAATAATTCTTTAGCCAAATCCATAATCATTTTAGCATTAACTGCGTCTATCCTCTTATACATCTCTTCCAAAGAAAAAGTTTTTTTATAATAGAGTTGCTGTAATCCGTAAAAGAAGGCAAATTCATCGGAACTTTCCAAGCTCAATGCTTGTTTACCTTTCAAATAATCTTTAGCTTTTTTAACCTCCTCTTCCTTTGGTGGCTCATTAGCTATTTGTTTAAATGCTTCCATAATCACCTTAACCGCTTCTTCTGTTTTATTTAAAGCTACGCCTGTAGCCACGCCAAAAAATCCATGATCACGATCTAAATCAGCTAAACTATAAACATAATAAGCAGCACCCATTTCTTCACGAATTTTCTGAAAAAGCCGTGAACTCATTCCTTGACCCAAAATAACTGATAATAAACTCAAAGTATAGCGACGTTCATCAAACTTATCAAAGGCCCGAGCACCTAAAACTAGATGAGTTTGATCGGTTTTCTTATTTTTAATTAATACCGCCGGCTCTTTTTGTGATTCTTTAATTTTTTGTTCAGCAATACCCTTATTTTGATTAATTCCCTTAAATAAATCACGAAGATATTTTTCTACTATTTCTTCATTAAAATGTCCGCTCACTACCACTAAAGTTTTATCAGCTGTATAGTTATTTTTAATATAATCCAAAAATTGAGGACGTTTGATTTTTTTAATGATATCTTTTTCTCCTAACACTCTCCAGCCAGCTGGTTGGTCTCCATATAATAAACGGAGTAAAACATCATAAATCTGACTAGTCGGTGTATCTTCATCTAAGTTCATCTCTTCATTAATTACTCCTTTTTCTTTTTCAATCTCTTCTTCTTTAAATAAAGAATTTTGATAAATATCGGAGATAAGATCTAAGGCTACGTCTAAATGGCGATTATCAACTTTTATATAATAACCGGTATGTTCCTGACTAGTAAAGGCATTAAAATTAGCACCCAAGCTATCCATTAAAGAAGAAATTTCTTTAGAAGTCGGTCGTTTCACCGTACCCTTAAAACACATATGTTCCAAAAAATGAGAAATGCCATTAATTTCTTTTTTTTCATACTCTGAACCGGCGCGTACTAAAATCAAAACGGTTACCGTGCGAGTTTCTTTTAATGGCACCAGTAAAGCTTCCAATCCAGTTGGAAATGTTATCTTTTTTACTTTTTGTGATTTCTTTTTAGTATGCATAATATTATTCCATTGTTTCTTCTTTAGGGCCATCAATCATAACGGGTTCAATTTTGGTGGATTTTTCCGTAATTTTCAAAATATCCTTATCCACCTTACCCATTTCTTTATAGGCAGAATTATAAGCATTAACAGAAGTACCTAGATGATTACCTAATTTCTTCATATAACTGTCGTATTTTCTTAAATGATCGGAAAGATCATCTACTCTCTTTCTAATTTCTCGAGCTGATTCTTCAATTTTAAAAGCCCGAAAACCATATAAAACTGATTGTAAATAAGCAGCAAAAGTTGTAGGAGAAACAATAATTACATTTTTTTCTTTATAAGCATAATCAATCAAGCTTCTGGTATTAACCTTCATAGAACCCACCTCATTAACTAATAAATCATAATAGATTCCTTCAGCGGGAATAAACATAAAAGCAAACGGCAAAGTGCCCTCATTAGGCCTGATGTATTTAGCTGTTTCATCAATCCTTTTCTTTAAATCATTTTTGAAATCCTTTTCCAATTCCACCTTTCTAATCTCGTCATTTTCATTAATAACGCGATTATAATTATCTAATGAAAACTTAGCATCTACAGGGATCATTCCATCTTTAGTGACAATCACCGCATCTACCTTTTCCCTATTATTAAATTCGTATTGAATTTTGTAGGAATCAGGCGGAAGAATATTGCTTAAAATCAATTCTAAACTGGCTTCACCTAAATTACCTCTTTGTTTTTGATTTTTTAAAACTTTTTCTAAATTTTGAAGTTGATCAGCAATGGTAAAAACTTGTTTATTGGATTCTTGCACCTGAGACACTTGTGCCGTGATGTCTTTAATTAATTTTTGAGATTCAGAAAATTGAGTTCGAACAGCCGTTTGCATTTCTTGGCGTGATTCAGAAAGCTTTTCATCTAAAGTTTTATTAATATGTTCTATCTGATTTTGAATCATTAAAAGAGATTGATCGTCGTTTTTCTTTTGAGTTACTTTTTTAAAAAAAGAAAACAAAGCAATTAAAATTGCTCCAATTCCCAAAATTAACAAAATTGATATAACTAATAAATAATAATTCATGACCCAAAATTATAAATCCACCGAATGAACCAAACAACTGCGCTGATTATTCCAAAAATTAGCGAAATTATCCAATGTCCGCCTATAATAAGTATGGCCATTATTATGAGAGTAGTGATAACCCATGCATAATTATTCATACCAGGTAATGAATTTCAATCAAAATACGGCCTTAATTAATTATATAATTTTTTACTCAAAAAAGCAAAGATAAAAAATGCTAATATCCCAGTAAAACACGCTCTAAAGTGGGCTCTATGCGTCGAGCCATTAGTTTATAACCTTCGGAATTAGGGTGTTTTAAATCACTCATTAATTCTTCATTGCCTGCTATACCATCGAGAACAGAGGGTACATAACTGACGCCTTTTTTCATAGCAATAGCTTGAATCATATTTTCATAATCAGGGAAATGTAATCGGCTGATACCCAATAAAATTACCTTAATCCCCGCTTCCTGAATTAAATCAACAATTTTAGTTAAATCTTCTTTAGTGGTTTCTTGAGGTGTTCCTTTAAAAAAATCATTACCACCCAATAAAACAATAGCCACCTCCGGCTTAGGATTTAAATCTAACACATCAGTCTGCACTCTTGCTAAGGCCTTGGTAGTAGTATTACCACCTACACCCTTATTAATAATGGTAGTGCCTGAACTTGAAGCTAAATGAGCAATATAACTTTCGCTCACGGAGGGAGCGCCCACCCCAGATGTTAAACTGTCGCCAAAGGCCACTACTAATCTACCCTTGAAATAAGATTTATCATAATGCCTACCGGCACTTAATATTAAAACCAAAATCACCACAGCCAATAAAAACACTATGATATCCCTGGTATTGTATTTCTTTAAAATATAATTATCCATATATAATTCAATATATTTTAACATAAAAATAAATAATAAAAAACCCCGCTTTGTTAAAAAACAAGTGAGGGGTTTTCAGCGTTTTATTTTACAAAACTTATAATAAACCCGAACCTCTTATTAAATCCTTAGCATCAACATCATCAATCAAATAATTAATTAATGCTCGTTCATCTTCGGTTTCAAAAAACTTTTTATCGTTAATATTCCCGATTTTATCGCATAATTGCTGAAGTTCTTTTTTGCTCATGTTTTCAAGTTTTTTTAACACCAACTCAAATTTATCCCTAGTCCATCCGGATTTTTCTAAACTCTCATCAAAGAAAGAATCGATATTAAAATATTTTGATTGATATGACATAAATTTAAAAAATGGGGACGCTTTTCAAATGTCCCCTTAACTGATCACTTTGGCGGCTTGATATCTTGGACAGGGGTTTTGTTTTCATCATAGCTGATTTTCATATCTTGGCTATGAGGTTCATCTCTTTTACCCGTCTTGTCATCGGCATGATAAACATCGACATGACGTCCAATGCGATCATCTTTGCCGTCGTGGGAATGACTTGTGATCCAACCCATTTGATACCTCCTTATTTAATGGGTAGATTTATAGCCGTTTGGATCCCATAAATTTCCAAACTTCCACTAAATATAACGACTTTAGGATAAATATGTTACTTAAACAAATCTCGCTACGATTATCGTCGTAGCGAGATTTTTAATATTAGAACATTACAACATTCTATTCTTAGAACGGTATCACTTCTTTCCAATAAGGATTAATAGTTTTTACGGTAATTGATTTGGTAATAGTACAGGTTTTATTGGCGGAATTTTTAACAGTAAGGGTGATATTTTTAGTTCCAGCAGAATTAAAGATGACGTTAGAAACTGTTTGAGCAGTAGAAGAAGCAGGGGTAG
>Ga0172381_10004353_pt1 | contig 14690 bp, 14 predicted proteins | sample Leawel6488metaG_FD_119754 | JGI IMG/M metagenome (GOLD analysis project Ga0172381, IMG submission 119754) | Leachate microbial communities from a municipal landfill in Southern Ontario, Canada - Leachate well 64-88 metaG | ecosystem: Engineered > Solid waste > Landfill > Unclassified | place...
AATCTAGTCAAGGACCCTAAGGTTACTACTACGACTAGTGGGGCAAAGGTAGCTAATTTTTCCATCGCTCTGAATCGTAATTATAAGACGAAGACCGAGGGGAAGATTGCTTCTGAGGTTACCTTTGTGGATATCGAGGCATGGGCTAAGCAGTGCGAGATTGTGGAAAGGTTTTGCAAGAAGGGGAGTGGGATTCATATCGAGGGTAGGCTTAAGCAGAATTCATGGACAGGCGAGGATGGAAAGAAAAAGTCGCGCATTGTAGTGGCTGCGGAAAGGGTAAATCTGTTGGGCACGAAGCCTGGAGCGACGGGAGAGGAAGTCGAGAAGGAAGATGGTAGCAAGGAGGATGCGCCGTTCTAGAGGGCATTGTGGTGGCGGTTGAAAATTCGCCGCCATCATAAATTTTAGGATAGAAATGATTAAAAATAAAGTTGAGAGACCTTATATTATTTTTTCTGATAAAGAGAATACAATCATACGTGATAACTATTCTACTATGACTAATGTAGAATTGCTTAATTTATTGCCTGGAAGGAATATTATTCAGTTAAGGAACAGGGTATTTCTTTTGGGTATAGTTAAGAATGACAACATTGGAAATAAATATTCTATTAACATAGATTTTTTTAAGAAACCACTTTCAAATGATGCTGCTTATATTCTTGGATACATTCTTACAGATGGAAACATAAGAATTGGGACGAGGAATAGTCGGCTCAATATATCTAGTTGTGATAATCAGATAATAGAGGATATAAAAAAAGCGATGGGGTCGACACACAAAATTTATTGTAAGGATAGATTAACAGCATATTCAAAAACAACTAAAAAAATATATAAAGCGAGACCATGTTACGAGTTAAATATTTGTTTTAAAAGTATATGCGAAGATTTATTTAGACTAGGTATTACTCCGAAAAAAAGTTTAACTATAGAATGTCCAGTTTGTATAAACAATAAAGACTTATTTAGAAATTTTCTTCGAGGAGTTATTGATGGAGATGGTTCTATCATACTTCATAAAGATGGGGATAGGATGATTCAAAGAATAGAGATTATTTCTGGTTCTGGCAAATTTTTGAATAAAATTGCAGATTTAGTGGCAAAATATGTTGGAGTTAGGAGAGTTAATGTAAACAGCCATAAGAAAAAATATTTTGTAATATCGTATGGCCATTATGATTCTATTACTATCGGCAAGTTTATTTATGCCGATATAAATAAGATTATTTATCTTAAAAGAAAATATGAAAAGATAAGAAAAAGTTTATCAGATTCTGAATAATTTTTGGTTACTACATATGGGGAGGTTTGGAAAAATGGAAAAGCGTCGAATTATTCTTCATTCCGAATTCTCGGAATTAAAAACTGGCTTCTCTAAAATGGCACATGAGATTCTCAAAAGACTGCATAAGACAGGCAAATATGAACTCGCAGAGTTCGCAAATTACGGAAGCAATGCCGACCCACGCGCCGCAAAAATCCCATGGAAACTATATGGAGTCATGCCATTAAATCAACAAGAAGCACAGATTTATCAATCCAATTACAATACGAATCAGTTTGGGGACTGGAAATTTGAAGCAGTGATGAATGATTTTAAGCCAGATTTTTTGATTTCACTGGTCGACTTCTGGATGTCTTGCGGCTGGATGGTCCCAAAGTATCTCAATATATTGAATAAAACGCAATTCATTTATCAGGCATGCATTGATTCAGAACCAATCCCACAAGTGTATGTTGACCAGTGTAAAAAGATTCCATATCTTGTAGGGTATTCTGAATATGCAAGAGAGGTAGCGAAGAAATATATGGGTATTGATGTCGTGGATGTAATCCCTCCTGGGGTTGACACAAAAATTCACATTCCTAGAGACAAGCGGGAAATAAAAAGGGCGCTAGGTTTACCAGAAGATGTTCACATCATCCAGATGGTTGCCCGGAATCAAGGAAGAAAGAGATTCGATAGAGTGTTTGAATCATATCAGATGTTTAAGAAAAAGTTTCCCGACCTTGCTAGAAAAACCATCCTACACTATCATTGCTACAAAGGAGATGTTGGTTGGAACTTTGATGAATATCTCAAGAGAGAGGGAGGCCTAGGAGACGTTCTTTTTACATATATGTGTCCGAAGTGCGGATATTGGTGGCTTGATTATGCGATGTCAGAGCCAGTGAAATGTCGTAGGTGTGGTGTAAAAGAAGCCCTTACATCAAATACGAATGTAGGAATTCCAGAGGATGAATATTCCAAGTTATTCAATCTTGCCACAGTACAAGTTCAGGGTAGCATTTGCGAAGGCTGGGGATTGTGTGTTAATGAAGCGAAAGCTAACGGTGTCCCCGTACTTGCTACTGATTACACTGCTCTTTCCGAACAGATGAGGAACGGCGGCGGAATCCCAATCAAGGTCCAGACGTTTTTTATCGAAGACCGTACTATGTTTCGCCGGGCATGGTTCGATAGGGATGATTTGGTCAATAAACTTGGCAGCGTTATTAGATGGGCCGAAGAAAAAGACGAGCGATATGATAAACTCTGTAAAGAAGCTAGGGAGTGCGCAGAGAAATATGACTGGGACATTATGGCAAAGCGCTGGGAGAATCTTCTTGATACTCTTCCCATTAAGGACCGAAACACCACTTGGTTCGCTCCCATCGTTCCGCTTCCTCTAAACGTTGAAGCGCCCCCTATGGGTCTAAATAATTCAGAATTCGTTCTCTGGCTATATAAGAACATTCTGAACAATGACATAGCCGCAAAGACTTCTGGGCAATTTGACCTCGATGAAGGATATAGGAATTGGATGAGTGATTTGTCTAAGGGTCGTCCGAGGGATGATATCGAGAAGTTTTTCCGCAATGTAAATTTTCAACATAATGTCAAGGCCGGAGTTATTAAACAGAAGAGTGTTACAGAACTTCTTGACCCGAATGATAAATTCCGCATTGTATATGCCATCCCTGGCACTGCGGGAGACGTTATTGTAAGCACCGCGGTTGTAGATGGTATAAAGAAAAAGTACCCCATGGCCTCGATTTATTTCGCCACAGAGGCTGCCTATTATCCTCTTCTAGAGGGGAATCGAAATATCAAAGGTCTTCTTCCCTACAGTGACCAGCTTATGGATTTCCGTGCGATAGAAGGATGTCTGGATAACAAGGGTATTTTTGATATTTGTTATACCCCACATATTCTCACTCAGAAAATGACGAGTTTTATTCACGGTGGGAATGGCCCCAATTGGGCAAAGACTTATGCGAATTATTGCGATGTAGAATTAGGAGAGCCCTTTGTCCCTAGAGAGGAATATGCGGTAGAGGGCCTTAGTGGAGATTATATCACAGTTCACACTACAAGTAATCAAGAGCCAAAAAATTATGAAAGGATGGACGAAATTGTCAGTTATATTAATCTCCCGATTGTACAACTTGGGGGTCCTAATGACAGACCTGTCAATGGCGTGACTATAGACCTGCGCGGTAAACTAAAATGGCCGCAAACAGCAGATGTAATAGCTAAGGCTAAACTACACGTTGGAGTGGATGCCGCCCTAGGTCATATAGCTTCCGCTGTCGGGACCCCCTCGATTATTCTGTATGGCGGCACCTTCCCGAGCATAGCCGCTCCGTTTAAGAATTCGGTCGCTATTGAGCCTCAAAATCGCTATGGATGTCTCAAGGCGTGTCACCTTAGCAAGTGTTCTAAGCCTTCGCGATGCATCAATACGATAGAGCCCGGGGTTATCCTCGAGGAGATAAAGAAGATACTTCCGAACGCAGTCAAGGACATAACGAAGGAGAATGTAATTTTCCGCGGCAAATATAATCAGGACAGATATATAGGTGTGGCGCCGATTTTCGCATGCAATTATTCTTGCGAGTATTGTATCAGCAATATGAATAGGGAGAGTTTTCTTAAGTACGAACAATTGCCTGTGGAAAAATGGATTGAAATACTAAGCAAGGTCGCCAAAGACAATCCTGGGATTCCGATTAGCATAGGCACCGCAGGGGAAGTTTCCCTCTATAAGGAATGGTGGAGAATTATCAATGAGACACCCGAGGCATACTTCCGCGTACTTACCAATCTTTCATGGGACGTGGATGATATATTGTCCAAGCTAAACCCTGCGAAAATTGTCGAGATAGTTCCTTCATATCACGTTGATGAAACTTCGGACAGCATTGAGAAATTCATAGAGAAAATTAAGAAGATACAGGGTAAGGGAATCTACGTTAATCTCGGTATAGTCGATTTCCCAGAGCAGAAGGAGAAGATTGACGAAGCAGTAAGAAAATTCACCGAGGCGGGAATTAAAATTCGTCGTGAAGTTTTCTTGGGATGGAAGGATGGGGAACTATATCCGAAGAGTGAAGAGGACTTGCGCAAGTGCCACATAGGCGTTGATTATCCCACCCTAATGAGGATGTGCGGGAATAAGGAAGGTGGGAAGGTGAAGTGCCGTCAGCAGAAATTGCTAATTGCTCCTAACGGAATCATATATAATTGCCATAAGGCTTTTTATGGCGGGATGAAAGAACGTACACTGAAGGATATGAAAATACCAGTCGGGTTTATAAGTTGTGATTTATTTGGAGGATGCAGCGAATGCGATAGCAGTACGGCCTTAGTCAAGGAGGGGTAAAAATGAACGTGGGAGTTAATTTGAGCGTTGCGGTTGCGGATGAGGGCGTGCCTCAGGAAGAAATTGTGGCAGAAATCAAGAGGGTATTGGAGAAGTCTCTAGCTGGGAAAAGCCTTATGTACAGCTATACCAACAAGAAGAAGGCCCCTATTTATATCGATATAGAGGGAGTCGAGGTGAAGAAATAGAAAGTGAAAATATTTGCAATTGGGACTCCATATCTTAACCCTAGGATTCAGGACACATGGGAACTTATTCCCGATGATTCCATGGAGCTTAAGATGGTTGCGCCTAAAAAATGGTCCTGGGACCCAAATAGAATCCGCGTCACAGATAATCCATTCATTTCATATGATTTTTTGGATTGTATCAACCAAGATAGGCCAGATTATTATCTAGATGGCGCGGAAAAATTACTCGTTGATTATGACCCCGACATTCTATTTGTTATGTGTGAACTGACGCAATTGCAGACATCTCGCATATTGGATGCGGCTAAAAATCTTCGGTGTAAAAAGCTTATCTTCTGTTGGGAAAATATCAATCCCTCCTATGGGAATAATAACTGGGGTTTGATAGATGGATATGTCGGTGGGAATTTTGCATCATGTAAATTTGCTCAAAGGAATAAGCTAGGAGATTCCTCTATATTGTTTGCCCCGCAGAATGGCGTCGATACAGGATTTTTTAGAGAGTATGAGGGGAGAAAGGAATTTGAAGATATTGGCTGGATTAATATACTTTTCCCCAATAGGTTCACGGATGGGAAGGGGGTAGAAGAAGTAATAGCTTCGATGCGCGAAATTTTTCGCCGCAAATATGCTCTATTACCCTCCATTACTTTTACTGGGTTTACAAACGATTGTGGTCGAGACCTCACTCCAATCATCAAGAAATTTACTAACGAATTCTCTGGAAGGGCTAGAATGGCCCTAAAAAGAGTCCCTTATGAGATTATGCCCAAGATATATAACAATGCCCATATTGTAATAAATAATGCGAAGGATACTCCATATTGGAAGGAGCAATGTGGATACTCTCCTCTTGAAGCTGCATCAACTGGATGCGCTATAATTACTAGTGATGCTGGTTCTCTGATGGATTTTTGGGGTGGTTCAGGCGCAGAGATAGTAGAACAGGGCGACAATAATGTCGAGATGCTTATTGCCTCGATTGATAAGCTGATAGCGGATGGGGCTTATAGAAAAAATTGTGCCAAAAAATGTCAGTCCCATGTCATTGATAATTTTTCGCATATTAAGGTTGCCACGAAGCTCAGAGAGTTCTTTAAGGGGGTCTCTAAGTGAAACTATATCAAGCCTTGCTAATACTTAGCGCGATTATTCTTTGTTCAATTTGGTTCGTATTTCCAGAGGTCCCTCTTGATGCTCCGTGTATTGAACCAGGGGATACATCCTCTGCTAAAATTCACTTTTACAGGATGGAAGAGCCGAAATCGAATTGGAGAGAGGAAGTAACCTTCACGATAGCATCCCTTAATGGGGTTGTTCTTCTTATCTCTGGGATAAAAAGCCTGAGAAAAGGCAAGAAGAGGAAGAAGTGAAAGATAATTATTCCGATGTACTCGATGATTTTGATGTAAGGCATTCCCGCGAGGACGCCATTCACAATTATCACGATACCCTTCGCCATGAGATGATACTGAAGGAAATCCTGCCCATTAAAGATGGGGAGGTAATTCTAGATGCAGGGTGCGGGTCTGGAGACCTGTTCGTGAAGATTGCGGCTCATTGCTCCAAGCATAATCAGTTATATGGCATCGATGTTTCCAAGCCGAATATCCTTAAGGTGAAGGAAAAACTTGTGGGGAATAAGAATGCGGAGGTAATGGCTGCGGATATAAAATCGCTATCGTGCTTTGGTAACTCTACTTTCGATAAAATAGTCTGTTCTGAAGTTCTAGAACATATAGAAGAAATAGGTGCCGCGGTATCGGAAATAAAGAGAGTGTGTAAAAAGGGTGGAAAAGTTGTTATTACGGTTCCTAATTTGTGGCACCCTGGTAATTATATTCCATGCGGCGATTTTCATTGGACGAGGCTTAAGAGACGATATATATTAAGGGATTTCTTAAATGGGTTCTCCAACAAGCCATACAAGGCTAGTGATGGGAGTATCATGGAGTGCCATTACTATTATTCTCCGAGGTATTTCTCGCGAGGCATATCGAAGTATTTTACGGTTGAGAAGCTTTGTTCGACGCTGAAATGGAGTAATAGGCCGATATACGGGGTGATACCAAATCTACAAGAAAGAATCGCGTTCTCTAGGCTGTGCAAGGCAAATTTTTGGCCGCTGAAATATCTTGGTATACAATTATTCTTAGTGTGTAGAAAGGACTAGAAATATGACTGACGTGGCGCAATTTTCATCAGATAAAATATTGAATTATAAACACATTGGAAGAGTGGCGGAATGGATTGCGGGGAAAAATGTGGCCCCAATCACAGTAGAACTCGATATGTGCAATAATTGTAATCATAAGTGTCGCGCATGTGTTGGAGGAAGAACAAACAAAGAACATCTTAGAGAGCCGTTTAAGATAGTAGAACAACTCGCGAAGATTGGGTGCAAAGGGATTGCAATTACTGGCGGCGGAGAGAGTTTGATTGACAAAAGAACGCCAGACGTTATCGAATATATAAAAAAACTTGGGATGGATGCAGCTTTAATTACAAATGGCTCGATTCTTCGTGAACCTGAAAAAATTTTAAGGAATTGTACTTGGCTAAGGGTAAGTCTCGATGCATCAAATCCATACGAATACAAGTATACGCATGGAATGTCTCCAAAAGCCTATAATATTGTTATCGAAAATATAAAAATGCTTGTTAAAATTAAGAGGGAAAATAAATTTGAATGTACGATAGGCGTGGGCTTTACGACAAATGAAGAGACTCTAGGGGGAATGCTTTCATTTACTAAACTATGCAAGGATATAGGCGTTGATTATGTACAATTTCGCCCATATCATAACGACAGAACCTTAATTTACAATGAACTTATTGATTGTATAAGATTAGAGGATGATAAATTCAAGGTTTTGTATTCAAAGCACAAATATGATTCTATGAAAAGAAATGATTATGGTAGATATTATAAAAAGTGTTACGGGATTAATTTTGTCACTACGATAATGGCGACAGGAGATGTCTCTGTTTGCTGTCATACAAGAGGAATAACAAAATATACGATTGGTAATCTTAACGAGAATACTTTTGAAGAAATATGGAATAGTCAAAAAAGACAGGATGTAATAAATAGCATCGATTTTAAAGACTGTCCCCCTCTGTGCAGGTGCAATCCCATGAACCAATATCTGTATGATATCCTACAGGGGCGAGAACACATCAATTACTTATAAGGATTATAATGAAAACACTCTCTATTATTTTCGTCACCCATGATTCTGGGCCTAATGAGTTTCTGACCAATAGGATATTTATCGAATCCTTATCCTTGAATACCCATTCTGACTTCGAGACTATAGCTATTGTCAGAGATAAGACCAAAATTGGGATTTATGAAGACATGTGCGACAAGGTAATTTATGTGGAAGATTCACTTGGTCATGGATATTCTTTTAATAGGGGCGCCGAAATTTCTGAGGGGAAATACCTAGCATTCTGCGATAATGATATCATACTTAGCAAGGATTGGGACAAGGTATTAATTGACGAACTAGAGAAAGATTTGGTGGCGGCGAGTCCAGATAGCCGCATGGTGCAGAATTATCCAAAACTACAAGGCGACTTCACAGAGTTTGATAAGATATATAGAGCAATTGATAAAGACAGCACTTTTGAGAAGCATTCATCTCTTTATGCTAGCTGCATGCTTAATTTCAATGAATATGTGAAAAATATTCCGCGCAATAGGAAGATAGGGTTTGATGGTGATTGTCTAATGGTCAGAAGAGAATTGTTTGACAACATTAAGTATGATGCGAAATTTTTATATGGAGGCGGAGATTGGGATTATTTCCTGCAGATAGTATCTAACGGATACCCTCCTCCGAGAATAATTTATGGAGTTTATGCATATCACAGACCCCATGAGAGAAAATATACTAGCGGGTTTAATAATTCACTGAGAAAAAAATGGAGCAATGAGCAAGTGTTCATGCTGATGCCAAAGGAGTATTCATTCCCTATGATTAATTTGAATACAGCTCACGAAAAAAATCTTCCCTCTGTAATATATTGCGCGGGAGTTTATACTCATCAGGCCAAGATGATAGTGGATAAGGGAGTTGATGCGCTAAAGGGTTCAAAAATGCTTAAAAAGTTTATTCTCCCTGGGGCGCCGATTCCCACTGATATGTTCCCCCCCGTTTTTCCAGACGGAGTAGAGAAATGCGATATCATACATGGACATGCGGGAAAGTGTCTTGAGGCCTTTAAAAGAGCGCGTGAGTTGAATAAGAACACTAAATTAGTCCTGCAATGCGATAGCGCACATCCCAACTTTACTAGGGCGATAATGCTCGAGGAATATGGCATACTGAAAACACATGGCCCATGGGAGAGTATTGATGTAAGTCCCATGATGGAAGAGTTGGAGATGGCTGACAGAGTGATTTTAGCTAGCAGATATGAAGTTGATTCATATATAAGGAATGGGGTTCCTGCGGATAAAATAGCCCTTATACCATGGACCATAGATACATGGAAGATTGATTATCTCCCCTGCGATTTGGAAACTTTCGCGGTTTATTATAATGGAGGTGGGGATATTATTAGGAAGGGCCTTTATTATGTTAGGGAAGCAGTTAAATCTCTCGTTGATTCTGGTCTCGATGTTAAATACATGGAGTCTACTGGCGGAGATTCTTATGAAATCATGAGGGAAAAATTAAGACATGCCTCCGTTGTAATAAGCCCCGCCCTAGAGGATGGACACCCTGCTGCGATGCAGGAAGCCATGTGCTATGGGAGGCCTGTTATCGTTACCCCCAACATGGGCACGTGCGATTTAGTAGAAGACGGAGACAATGGATTCGTAGTGCCGATAAGGGATGTTGGTGCGATGATGGAAAAGATAAGGTATTATTATGATAATAGGATGGAAATAATAAGACACGGTAGGAATGCTAGGATGAAGGTCCTAGAAAGGACCGATGATGATTATAAGACCGAACTCATCGAATTTTATAAAAAGCTAGGCCCCTCATGAAGATTGCTCTATTCAGCGAAGGCCAAGCCTCCATATGGCTTAATAATGCGATTAAAAAATGCGGCCACGAAGTAGTAAACATATCATGGAATGGAGAGAGTCCACGCCTATACGAACATTTACTTGACAGTTGCGATTTTATTTTGTGTATGGGCGGCCAGTTCCACATAGACGGTGAGTTATTTTCACAGTTGAAAATTCCCAAGGTATATTGGTTTTGCGATACTGTCAAGAGGCATCTAGGAGTATTTAAGGAGGTCTGCGAAGCATGTGATATTGTATTGCTTTCTCAGAAAGACTCAAGCTTCATAGATAATAAGAAGACATTTTTTTTGCCCCCAGGATATGACCCTGAATATACATGGTGTGATGCTAAGAAAATATCAAAGCAGGATATTGATAAGTATTCTTGTGATGTCAGTTTCATAGGGACTTATAACCATCCGAGAAGATTGGATTTTGTAGGGCATCTTGAAGAATTCAGCACTCATATATGGGGAAATAACTGGCCTGGAAGGGTTTACGAACAGAATGGGCAACGCTATTTCTATCCATATAATAAGCAATGGAGGGGATTCGCCATTTACGGAGAGGAGTATGCCAAGGCAATATTACTAGCGAAGATAAATGTAGACTTACACTATCCTGATGATTGTGAGCCGGAAAAATTTTCATGTGTGGCTGGGCCTTCATTTAAGACTATGGAAATTCTCGGAGTCGGTGGTTTTCTTTTAACAGATAATGTTCAGGGAATAAGCGACTTATTCAGAGATGGAGAACATCTCGCGGTATATGATTCTTATGAAGATATGAAGAGCAAGATACGATATTATCTTGATAATAGAGAGAGAGCTATAGAGATTGGTATTAACGCGAGAAAGGAAGTTCTTGCGAAGCATCTTTGGGAATATAGGATAAAGTGGATAGGGGAGTGTTTAAATGCAAAATAAATTTTCTCAAGTCAATACACAACTCAAAACGCTTTTGCATACAGATAGGCTAGGGGCCATTAAAAATGGAACATTTTGTGCTCCCATATGTCTTGAAATCGATGTTACCCAGACCTGCAATCAAAAATGTCTATATTGTTATTGGTCTGACTTTAGAGAAGAAGAAAAAACTTCGCTGACTAAACAAGAAATTTTTAGCATTCTAGAGCAAGCCAAAGAGATTGGGATTAAGGCCATAGTGTGGACTGGAGGGGGAAGCCCCCTATGCCATCCTGATATTGATTCCGCACTTATTAAATCTCATCATCTTGGACTTCAGAACGGACTATTATCCAATGGGATGCTATTGAATAAACATTTGGCGGATATTGTCCTTACATGTTGTGAATGGGCTAGATTTAGTCTGTCTGCGACAACCGAAGAGACATTTAAAATAGTGCATAGAGTCGACGGTATTGATAGGGTATATGGAAATTTGGAATATTTTTTTAGGAGAGTAAGAGAGCTTAGGCCAGAATTTTCTGCGGGAATTGTTTTTCTAGTAATAAAAGAGAACGCACATGAAATATACGATGCGGCGGAGAAAGCCAAGTCAATAGGGGCCAAGTATTTTCAACTCAAACCCCCTTCTGATTGTGAAATAGACTTGCCATGGTGGAAAGAAAAGGTTATTCCCCAATTTAAAAGAGCACTAGAATTAAAAGATGGTGAAAATTTTAGTGTATTCAGTTCTCAATATACGATTTCAATGTATGGAGCGGACGAGGAGACTCGGCTTATAAGCGATGCCTTCCCAACTTTGGGGGAGAATTCTGAGAGATGCCTAATCCATTATCTTACTCAGGCTATTTCTGCAGATGGAAATTTGTGCTATTGTAAACACTTTAGGGGTGTCAAAAAGGGAGTGGTTGGCAATATCAGAGAGCATAGTCTGAAAGAGATGCTGTCATCATATAAGTACAAAGAGATGTGTGATAATATAACGAGAAAGAATTGCGGAATAAAGTTATGCCAATATGATAATGCTAACAATATGCTTAACTATGTTCTGTATCCTGACCCTAAATCCAACCCGAATTTTCTATAAGGAGACGTTGTGAGAATACTTATTCTAGGAGGTTCTGGTAAGCTTGGGCGTGAATTAACCAAGATATTAAACAAAAGCCATAAGTTATGTTGCCCGAGCCATTCCGAAGCCGACGTGTCTAATATAGATTCATTATCTAGGATAAAATTTTCTACGAATATCGTTGTTAATTGTGCTGCTTTGGTAGGAATCGGTCCTTGTGAAAAGAATCAAGAGCTAGCATTTAATATTAACTCTGTTGGAGCGGGAAATAGCGCGGAGTTTTCTCAGAATAGGGGTGCCCACTTAATTCAGATATCAACTGATTCAGTGTTTGATGGAGAGAAAGGGAATTATAGAGAAAGTGACAGACCAAACCCGATTTCTAATTATGGATATACAAAGTACTTGGGGGAACTTTACGCTAGCGAATATCCTAATGTTACGATTATTAGAATGAGTTTTTTCCCGACCGAAAATTTTAAGTATGATACAATCCCCACTAATCAATATATGAGTAGGGAGCCAATTCATATCACGGCGGGCAAAATCAAAGAGTTTATTGAAGCCGAAGATAAGGAATGGATTTCTGGCATTTGGCATATCGGTTGCAAACGCCGCAGTCATTACGAGATAATTAAGGAATATTATCCTAATATAAAGCCGACAACCGTAGAGGCCTTGGAAGCAAAACTAGGCCAGAGAATTCCTGGAGATTTATCACTTGATACTCACCAATATGATAAATATTTCAATGGGGCATACTATGGCAATTAATAATGTGCTACATACCTGGTCTGATAGCATGAGGCTCGGTGATTCCGTGGCTGCAGAATTTGTAGTTAGACAATATCAGAAAGAACACCCTGGAACTTATTGTGCCGTTATGGAATTTGAACCATTTGATAAGACTCCGAATAAGACTAAAGCGAATGAAGTCTTTGGGGACTATGTAGATGAAATAGTACAGTATGGAGAAGGCCAAACTTGCAAGAACAATATTATAGAAATAGCAAATAAAATTGGTGCGGATACTATTATTGGATGGTCAAATCATCCCTATTGCTTACCTCATCATCAAGTCATCGGTAATTATAGGTGGTTAAAAGGACTTCAAGAGCCTTTTGTTGTAGCCGATGACCAAGGCCACATTCTCGAGAAAGAGCCTTTTTCAGTTAAGTATAGCGGCCCATCTCCAGAATTGGCTTCTCAATATCCGTCATATCCGGCAGTGGGAGAATTGAAACATAGCGATTTCTCCGGAAAGTATTATTATGCTGATATTCATACCGTATCTCTTGCATATAGGGCCAAGGGCTACGGTGGGCCAGATTTTTCTCACATAAAAAGAGATAGCTCGCTGTCTAGAACTAGGCATATTGTATTTCATGCTAGGTCGATTGATGGCTGGTTCGGAGAAAGGAAAGTAAGCCAGGAAGTAACTGACGAAATCATCCAATCACTTAAGAAATTAGGACGGAAGATTGTCCTCGTCGGGTCCTCTGGAGATAAAGTGAAGATTGCCCAAGATGAAATGATAGTTGATTTAAGACCTATGAATTTGAGACTAGCCGGTCTTATTTCGGCGATAGAAGGATGTTCTTTATTTATCGGCCCCATATCGAGTATGATGCAGATTTCCGCATCTTTAAATTGCAAGACCATTGTATTGCCGCCTATATATAGTCTTTGTGAACCGAATATGCCGAAAGACAGATACCATATGATTTTCAATTTTAGCGTCGATGAATTGGAATATCAGGTTGGGAGGATGCTAGGATGTCTTTAACCCTCGGGGAACTTTGTGATAAGCTTTGTATTGTGAACATAAAAATTTACAACATGGTTGAAAAAACCTATGATAATACTATTACAGACGAAGAGCGAGTTGCCCTAGAAGAAAATATGCGGATTATGAATGAACAAAGGCGGGACCTGATTCACGACATTGATACATATATAGAAGATGTTATCTCTGGGAAGAGAATCCACAAATTATATCCTCGGATTAAGAGTTATAAGGACTTCCTAAAAAAATGAGCATTGGGAATACAATATCAGGGTTGACTTTGGCGTGGATTGAGTATGTAAAACATACGAATATCGCTATGAATTCAGTCAATGATGTGCATGTTAGGGCAGAGGCGTTCAAGGAAGTCGCGAAGCTAAATGATATCAGAAATACATTATGTAATGAAATAGATAAAGAATTCGGAGATGTGCTAAAATGCAGGTAGAATTAATACATCCTCCGCATCCGAATGCGACAGAAGATAGTCTCGACGTTCCGATGGGGCTTCTGTATATAGCCGCTAATTTGAAAAAGAATGGAGTAGATGTAAGAATAAATGACTTATCAGGTTTGAAAGAAAAGGATTGGAAGATTGGGTGCGCCGATATTTACGGGATGACTGTATATGCGACTTCTCTTGGAACAGCGGATAAAATTTATGAGATGTGTAAGAAGATTAATAAAGATTCTAAGGTGATTGTCGGAGGAGCTCACCCGACGGCAGACCCTATAGATATGATGGAGAGATTTGATTCAGTAATAGTCGGGGAGGGAGAACTTGCCATACTTGATTTGGTCAACGACTTCCCGAATATAAAGAAGTTTTATTCTAAACCGCTAGGAAAAAACCTTGATGAGTATCCCACCCCTGCATATGAGCTTGTTGATGTATCAAGATATAAGAGAGAAATTGATGGTGAAAAGTCCTTAACTATGTTGACTTCTCGGGGGTGCCCGTTTCGTTGTACATTTTGTGCTCTACCGAAGGAACATTTGGTGATAAAAACAAGGTCTCCAGAGAAAGTTGCGGAAGA
>Ga0172381_10004354_pt1 | contig 14689 bp, 16 predicted proteins | sample Leawel6488metaG_FD_119754 | JGI IMG/M metagenome (GOLD analysis project Ga0172381, IMG submission 119754) | Leachate microbial communities from a municipal landfill in Southern Ontario, Canada - Leachate well 64-88 metaG | ecosystem: Engineered > Solid waste > Landfill > Unclassified | place...
AGAAAAAAACACTATTACCGTTTCTTCTGAACCAAATCAAACCGGGGCAATGACTACAAATTTTGACATTCGCGAAACCAACTGGATCAACGAGACGCCAACTATCGGTCCAAAGTACCAGGCGCGTTTCCGCTATCGCCAACCATTACAAGCCGGAAAGTTTACCGCTTTAAAAAACGGAGAAGCAACTTTTTGTTTTGATAAACCTCAGCTAAAACCCACCGGACAATCGCTGGTGATTTATGATGGCAATTTTTGTTTGGGGGGAGGAATAATAAGATAGAGAGAAAAATTAAAATAAAAGCTGATTTGTTTTGTTGGAGTTTTCCTTAACGAAAAAACGTCTTGTCTGCATAGTCTGCGTTTGGTCTGCATCTTTTTGCGCTTAGCGCCCTGTTTTGCTAAGATTAAACCATGACATCCGAAGAAATTCGCCAAAAATTCTTGGCTTTTTTTGAAAAAAAGGGACATAAAATAATTCCTTCAGCTTCTCTTATTCCTGCTGATTATGGAGACGAAAGCACTCTCTTTACTACCGCCGGTATGCAACCTCTAATTCCTTATCTCTTGGGTCGACCTCATCCGGCCGGCAATCGTTTGACTAATGTCCAGAAATGTCTCCGCACTAACGACATTGATGACGTTGGTGATAATCGTCATTTAACCTTTTTTGAAATGATGGGTAACTGGTCGCTGGGTGATTATTTTAAAAAAGAATCAATCAATTGGAGTTTTGAATTTTTAACCGACAAGAAAGAGGGTTTAGGCTTGGATCCCAAACGTCTTTATGTGACAGTTTTCCGTGGTGAAAACGGTATTCCTCATGATGAAGAATCTATAAAAATTTGGCAGGAAGTTTTTGCCAAAGTTGGTTTGCAAGCTGAAATTGCCAGCAATGATGAAATAATAAGAGAAAACGTCCGAATTATTCCACTAGGACAAGAAGATAATTTTTGGATTGCGGGAGCAAATGGTCCGTGTGGTGGCGACACAGAGATTTTTTATGACACCTGCCCCGGAGATGTTCTTCCGGATAAGTGTTTTACAGAGCTAGTAGATTCTTTTCGTATGGTTGAAATTTGGAATAATGTCTTTATGGAATTTAACAAGACGACAAATGGAGATTACGAACCACTTGAAAAAAAGAATGTTGATACTGGTATGGGTTTAGAACGCACAACCGCAGTTTTGAACAATATAAACATCTTTCAAACTGATATTTTTGCGTTATTACTGGCAGAAATTTCCGCTCATAGTCAAGAAAATGACGAACGTGCTGAGAGAATTATTGCTGACCATATTCGCACAGCAGTTTTTATGTTTGCGGCTGGAGTTAAACCAACCAATACTGATCGTGGTTATGTTTTACGTCGAATTATTCGTCGCGCGATGCGTTATAGTAATAAAATAGGCGTCCCCGATAATCTTAGCGAGCGTTTAATAAACTTGATTGTTGCTAAATATGAAAATGTTTATCCCGAATTGACCACTGAAAAAGAGAAAATTGTCACAGAACTAAAAAAAGAAGAGGAGAAGTTCCGCCAGACCTTGGCGGCGGGTATCAAGATTATTGACAAAGAGTTGTCAGGCAAACTAAATGTGGCAATTGATGCAATAGAAGAAGTTGCGAGCCCTGTTTTGTCAGGCGAGTTTTTCTTTAATCTTTATCAGACTTTTGGTATTCCGCTTGAGTTAGGTTTGGAAGAAGTCAAAAATCGCGGTTTAAAATTAGCAAAAGAGGCAGAAGAAAAACTAAAAACGGAATTTGGTAACAAATTACAAAAACATCAAGAACTATCTCGTGTCGGTGCTGACCAAAAATTCAAAGGTGGTTTGGCTAATGAGAGTAAACAAGTGATTAAATATCATACTGCCACCCATCTCTTGCAAGCAGCATTAAAAGAAATCTTAGGTTCCGAGGTAACGCAAAAGGGTAGTAATATCACTAATGAACGTTTGCGTTTTGATTTTACATATCCTGCCAAACTAACTGAGGAACAAAAAACGGCGATCGAGAATTTAGTCAACGAAAAAATTGCCGCTGATTTGCTAGTCAATAAAGTAGAACTTCCAAAAGACGAGGCGGAAAAAACTGGTGCCAACCACCTTTTTGGCGAAAAATACGGCAAAAAAGTGACAATTTATTACATTGGCGACAACCTTGATTCTGCTTGGTCCAAAGAATTTTGCGGGGGGCCCCATGTTTTGCGTACTGGTGAACTTGGTCATTTCAAAATAAAAAAAGAAGAGGCTGTTGCGGCAGGAATTAGAAGAATAAAAGCGCTTTTGGAATAAAAAACTCAGATACAAGCAAATACTCTTTCTTTTTTTCTCTTGCAATTCTATAATATAATAAATTAAACAATGTCTTTTTTGTCACGCAAAAAAAGGGGGAATAATTTGGTTGCACTTATTGATATTGGTAGTGATCAAATTAGTGGTGCTATTTTTAAAGCTGGTCAGAAGAATAAATTCAGTATTTCTTCTAGTATTTTATTTTTTACTCAAATTTATCTATCTCCGCAAAAATCAACAACTTTTAAAGATTATTTCAAAGAAATTAATCAAGGATTAGAAAAAGTTTTAAAAACATTAAAAGATAATTCTTATAAACCCGAAGTGGTTTTTTGTTTTTTATCATCGCCTTATTTTATAACTCAAACAAAAAATATTGTTTGGCATTCAGATAAAAAGACTTCCGTTACTCCCCAAAAAATTTATGAACTTAGCCAAAAAACAGCAAAAGATTTTATAACAAGACACCCTTCCCTTTATCCTGAAATCTTAAACGATTATTCTGTCATTATAGAAAATGAAATCATGTCTGTAATCTTAGATGGTTATAAAATTGATAAGATTTCTGGCCAAATTGCTAATAACATAGAAATCAATCAATATCTAAGTATTGGCTCAGCTTCTCTTTTGGGTTATTTAAAAAATGTTATAGAAAATTTTTTTCCCGAAACTTCTGTTCGATTCCAATCTTTTACTTATACCGCTTACTCTATTTTTAAAAAACTTCTAGCAAATGAAAAAGATTTTTTGTTAATAGACAGCGCGGGGGATATTACTGATATAATGGTGATTGTTGATGGTATTTTGATTGAACATCGCACTTTTCCTTTTGGACATCGTCAAATTATAAAAAAATTAGCCGAACTTTCTGGAACCGTGCCAGCCGAAGCTGAATCACTTCTGAAATTAGTAATGGGTAAAAAAACTAGCCAAATTGCGACTACTCGTGCCAATCAAGCTTTAGAGAAAATTTTTATCAGTTGGTCAAATTTATTTCAAAAAACCATTGATCAAATCGCCGAAACAGTTTTTATTCCTGAACGCGTTTATCTTATCGGTTATGATGACTCAGATTTTTTATTAGCCAATTGGATCAAAAAAACTAATCTTTCAGACTTCCTGCTTTCTCCCAGAAATTATCTTTCTGTTGGCTTCATTGACAAAAAAATGCTAACATATGAACCTATAAATAGCCCTGGCCAGATTACCAACACCTTTGTTTTGGCCGAAGCGCTATTTTGTGATAAACTAAATGAAAATCCAAGTAATTTTTATTTTATTAATACTTTAAAAAACATGCAAGATATTGTAAAAAACAAAAAAAGTCTTCGTGAAATATTTCCAGAAGTTGGAGGCAAAAAAACTAAAATAGAATCTAAAGAGTCGATGCCATCTTTAAATACAACAAGAACAAAAACCAAACATTGTTTCCGTTTGGGTGGCCTGCTAATTTTATTGTCTGTAATTTTAGTTATAAGTATTGGCGGTTTTGTTTTTTCTAATATTTTTGCGAAAGCAATTGTAAATATTCAACCAAAACAAGGACAATTAGATGTTTCTAATACTTATATTGCCACCAAAGAAGGAGAAAATGGTTTAAATTTTGTTTTAGCTGAAAATATTGAGGAATCAGAGTCAACCTCGGTAACTGCGTCAGGAAGCGAGAATGTCGCCATAAAAGCTAGTGGCCAAATTGTAATAATAAATAATTATAGTTCAAATTCTCAACCCTTAGTAGAAAAAACTCGTTTCCAAGCGCCCAATGGCAATATTTATAGGATTGCTGAGCCGGTAACTATTCCGGGTACACACAAAGGAGAAAACGGCGAGACTTTGCCAGGACAATTAGAAGTAACCGTTTATGCTGATAAAGCCGGACCGGAACACAATCTTGGTTTAGTTGACTTTACTATCCCTGGGTTTACTGGTTCACCAAAATTTGCCAAGATTATCGCCAAATCAAAAACTCCAATTAGTGGTGGTTTTGTCGGGCAAAGACCAAAAATTTCTGAAAATGATATGTCTACCTTAGAAGAAACAATGAAAAGCAGTCTGCAGGCAAAAATAGTGCAAAAAATAAAACAACAGGTTCCAGAAAATTATATTTTATTTGATGATGCTATCCTGACTCGTTTTTCTGTTGAAATAGCTACATCAACAGAAGTTGATTCAGACAAGGTGGTCGTTAGAGGCAAAATAACCGCCACCGGCATTTTGTTTGATCAAGCTGAATTAAGCCAATATTTGGCCAAAGCCATTCCTGGATGGACCGGGGAAGACAAAGTTGATGTTGTTAATTTAGAAGAACTTAATTTTACTTTATTAGATAAAGAAAATTTAAATCCCGAAAATTTAAATTCATTTTCTTTTAATTTACAAGGAATCGGTTATGTTATTTGGCAATTTGATGAAAATTCTCTAAAAGAAGATCTTAAAAAAACTCCTAAAAATGAATATAACAATGTTTTTGCCTCATATTCGGAAATAACTAAAGCAAATATTGTTTTTCGACCACCTTGGATTAAAAAAGTACCTCAAGACAATTCAAAAATAGAGATAAAGATCGAAAAAAAGATTGTAGAGTAAATTAAAACAAAATTAGTCGAATAGCCTTGACTTCTAAGGTGTAAATTTGTTAATATGTTCAAGTCAATTCAGTAATGAAAACAGACAATAAAAAAAACCCCGAAAGTGACTCATCCCCAAAGGAGGAGATTGTTTCAGGGGTTGTTATAGAGGCTCTGCCAAACACTCTTTTTAAAGTCAAGTTAGACAACGATTCAAATAAAGAAATTTTAGTCTACTTGGCGGGGAAAATGCGGATTAATCGCATTAGAGTTATGGTTGGAGACAAAGTGCAAATAGTAATGGATCCCTATGGGAATCGAGGACGAATCGTGAGGAGGGGTTAATTAATAAAAAAATGAAAGTTAGGTCAACAATTAAAAAACGATGTGCTCAATGTAAAATGGTCAAAAGAAGAGGCCATCTTTACATTATTTGCAAAAGCAAACCTCGCCATAAGCAAAAACAAGCTTAAATAATTTTATTTTGATATGAGAATCGCTGGTATTACTTTACCAAACAAAAGAATAGAATACGCTTTAACCGCTATTTACGGCATTGGTATTTCTAGAGCTCAAAAGATTTTAACTGAAGCTAAAATTGATCTTGGTAAAAAAAGTGATGACTTAACTGAAGAAGAAGAAAACGTTATTCGTAAGCTAATTGAAGTTTATAAAATAGAGGGAGACCTTAAAAGAGAAAAGTCCACAAACATTAAACGTTTACGTGACATTAAAAGCTACCGCGGAGCAAGACACCAAAGAGGTTTGCCTTGTCGCGGACAAAGAACCAAAACTAACGCTAGGACTTTGCGTGGTAAGAAAAAGACAATGGGTTCGGGCAAACGTAAAGTTGAAAAGAAATAATAATTATTGAGTTATGGGAAAGAAAAGAATTATAAAAAAAGGAGGACAAGTTAATGCTGGCCGTAGTGCTAGTAGCCAAAGAGTGCCTAAGAAAAAGTTAGATCGCGGAATTTTATACGTAGAAGCTACCTATAACAACACTAAATTGCTCTTGACTGATCCCTCTGGCAAAGTTTATGCTTGGTCTTCTAGTGGTTCCCTTGGTTTTTCTGGTTCTAAAAAAGGAACTCCCTTTGCCGCCAGTAAAGTAGGAGAATTATTAGCTGATAGAGCCTTGGCAATGGGATTAAAAGAAATTGATGTGATTATCAAAGGTGTTGGTGCTGGACGAGAATCAGCAATGCGCGCTTTTTCTGGAAAAGGTATCAATATTTTATCAATAAAAGATCGAACACCAATCCCATTTAATGGACCCAAACCGCCAAAACCGCGTCGGGTGTAAAATTTTTAAATTATTATTATGAAAATCGGACCAAAATATAAAATTTGCAGACGAATTGGTGATCGGGTTTTTGGTAAATGCCAAACTACTAAATTTACCATTTCTGGCCCTGACAAAAAACGTCGCACAGGCAAACGACCCAAAGGAGCTCCTTCTGAGTATGCTTTACAACTTTTAGAAAAACAAAAAGCTCGTTTTTCTTATGGAATAACCGAAAGACAATTTTCCAAATATGTGGAAGGAGTTAAAAAACATAAAGGCAGTGATCGAGCCACTAGTTTGTTTAAAACTTTAGAAAATAGACTTGATAATGTTATTTTCCGCTTAGGATTAGCCTCATCTCGTGCTTTGGCTAGACAATTAGTTTCGCATGGTCATATTTTAGTAAATAACCGTCGCACTCGGGTTCCATCTTTACAAGTTAAAGTTGGTGATAAAATAAAAATTAGACCACAAAGCTTAAATAATGGTGTTTTCCAAAACCTTACTGAAAAAATTAAAGATTACAATACGCCAGAATGGTTATCTTTAGACATTGAAAAAGGTGAGGGGGTAGTCAAGGGGGAACCAGTTGTTGGTAAAGCTGAAACGATTATCAATTTTGAGTCAATCTTAGAATACTATAGTAGATAATTTTAATAGCATTTTAAATTTTTAATAGCTTAAATAATTATGCCAGATTTCAACATCATCATACCTTCAAAGCCGCGAATTATTGCTGAAGATGAATTCAGCGGCGTTTATGAAATCGAAGGCCTTTACCCGGGTTATGGTCACACCCTAGGTAATTCTTTGCGACGAATTATTTTGTCGTCTTTGCCTGGATTTTCAATTACCTCATTGAAAATCAACAGCGTTGACCACGAGTTTTCCACCATCAATGGAGTAAAAGAAGATGTCATTAATATTATTCTCAATTTAAAGAGAGTAAAATTTAAAGTAATAGGCAACGAAAGCCAAGTGGTTAAATTGCATATTAAAGGTCCCAAAATAATTACTGCTGCTGATTTGGAATTGCCAGGTCAAGTAGAAATTATAAATAAAGATCAAGAAATTGCCAACATTACCGACAAAAGTGCCGAACTAATACTTGAGATTACCTTAGAAAAAGGCCTTGGTTATGTTCCTAAGGATATTTTAAAAAAAGATAAGGTTGAGGTTGGAACTATTGCTGTCGATGCAACATTTACTCCAATTCGCAAAGCTAGTTATGAAGTAGAAAATATGCGCGTTGGCAACCGAACAGACTTCAACAAATTACGCCTAAGCATTGAGACCGACGGCACCCTTACCCCTCGCGACGCAATGGAAAAAAGCATCCGCATTATGATTGACCAACTAAAAGCTGTTATAGGCTTTGTTGAAGAGGAAGAAAAAATAACCGAAAAAGGCGACGATTTATATGAAGATCCCAAACAGGATGATATATCAGACCGTTCTGGCAACGATATTGATGAGGACGTTCTTAAGACAAAGATAGAAGATTTAGATTTGTCTGTCCGCACAATTAAAGCTTTAAAAGGGGCTAGTATCCGCACCGTTAGCGGTCTAACCAGAAAAAAAGAATCGGATTTATTAGAAATAAGCGGATTGGGAGATAAAGGTATCCAAGAAATAAAACAAATATTGGATAATCTTGGAATTAATCTTAAATAATGAATCTAAAGATATGAGACATCAAAAAACAGGAAAAAAATTTAGCCGAAAAACAGGAGTGCGTCAAGCATTACTTAGGTCTTTGATGTCTAATTTAATTCTTAGAGAAAAAATTACAACAACCGAAACTAAGGCTAAAGAAACAAGGCGTTTAATAGAAAAATTGGTAACTAAGGCTAAAGTTGACACTGTGGCTAATCGTAAATTAATTACTCAAAAACTTGGTTCACCAATTCGTGTTAATAAATTATTCAAAGAAATCGGTCCGCGTTATATTGAACGCGCCGGCGGTTATACTCGAATTACCAAGTTGCCCAAGAGAACTAGCGACGGCAGTTCAATGGCGATAATAGAATTTGTCTAAAATATGGAAAACAACGAAATCACAATTGATGCAGCAGGTAAAGCGTTAGGTCGCGTCGCTTCAGAAGCAGCGGTTGCTTTGCGCAATAAAAATAGCGCTAAGTTTGAGCGTCATCTTGCTCCCGAAATCAAAGTTTCTATCATCAACGCCAGCCAAATGGATATTTCTGATAAAAAGAAAAAGACCAAGGTTTATCATCACTATAGCGGTTACCCTGGAGGCATGAAGGAAGAGATTTTAAATAGAGTAATTGAAAAAAAGGGATATCGTGAAGCTCTTTCCCGAGCAATCAAGGGGATGTTGCCTAGCAATAAATTACGAGATGTAATAATGAAAAATTTAACGATAACTGAATAAGATTATGACTATTGCAACAAAAGATAAATATATAGAAGCAGTTGGTCGTCGCAAAACTTCTGTCGCGAGAGTCAGGCTTTATACTGGCAAGGGTGAAATTAAGATTAACAATAAATCATTTGAAGAATATTTCCCAACCCAAGAATTGAGATTGAGAGCGAAAAGCCAACTGGAAAATATAAAGAATTTAGATAAATATTTAATTTCCGTTAAATTGACTGGTGGTGGCATTTCTTCACAAGCAGAAGCTTTTAGGCTTGGTTTAGCGAGGGCAATTGTTAAAACCGATGAAAAAACAAAATCTGAAATTAAGAAAAATGGTCTCTTAACCAGAGACTCTCGTGAAAAAGAACGTCGAAAATTTGGGCTCAAAAAAGCCCGTAAGGCACCTCAATGGTCTAAACGTTAAAAAAAGTGGTTACTTTTTTTAACGGATGTTTGCATAAAATCATTCACCCAGTTATAATATAGGCGAATTATCCGTTTAATTTTACTTAATTTTAGTGTTTTTTCAAAAAAAACGCTTTTTAATTCATATGTCAAAACAGACGGACAAAAGAAAAAAAGAAGGGGAATCAAAAACTGATTCTGAAGATATCATTTTAGAAGAAAACTTGGACAATCAAGGGCCAGGGTCAACAGAATTTGATAAAAAACTCAAAAAAGTGAGGGAGGAGCTAAAAACTTGTCAAACGGAACGTTCAGAATATCTAGATGGTTGGCAGCGTGCCAAAGCCGATTATTTGAACCTAAAGAAAGAAACTGAAGAAAATCGTAGCCAAACCGTTCAATGGGTCAAGGAAGGACTTTTCGAAGAATTTTTACTTTTAGCTGACAGTTTTGAAATGGCAATGGCAAACAAAAAAATTTGGGAACAAGCGCCAGAAAATTGGCGAAAGGGAGTAGAATATATCTACCAACAATTAAAAAATATATTTCAAAACCACAACCTTAAAGAAATATACCCTGAAATAGGAAACAAATTTAATCCTCTTGAAGAGCATTCGGTTGCCATTGTTCCTGCTCAAACCCCAGACGAAGATGATATTATTGACGAAGTTGTAAAAAAAGGTTATAAAATAAAAGATCAAGTGTTGCGTCCTGCCCAAGTAAAGGTCAAGCATTGGTCAAAAGAATCATAACTATTGATAAAAAGTCGATTAAATAATTTTTATTAAAAAATAAATAATTCTAAATAAAAAATATGGCAAAAATTATAGGAATTGATTTGGGAACAACTTATTCCGCCGTCGCTGTAATAGAAGGTGGACAACCAAAAATTATCGAAAATGCAGAGGGTGCACGCACCACGCCGTCAATTGTGGCTATTTCTAAAGCGGGAGAACGTTTGGCTGGTTTGGTTGCCAAAAGACAAGCAATCACCAATCCTAAAAATACCATTTTTGGCATTAAACGTTTGATGGGCCATAAGTTTGAAGATTTAAATGTCCAACGAGATAAAGAAATTTCTCCTTTTGAAATAAATAAGTCTGATGACGGCGGAGTCCTGGTTAAAATGGGTGACAAAGAACATCGTCCTGAAGAAATTTCAGCAATGATTTTGCAAAAAATAAAAAATGATGCCGAGGCTAAACTTGGAGAAAAGATTGAGGAGGCGGTTATTACAGTTCCGGCTTATTTTGATGATTCGCAACGCAAAGCAACTAAGGACGCTGGTGAAATTGCTGGTTTTAAGGTTCGCCGAATTATTAACGAGCCAACAGCAGCGGCTTTGGCTTATGGTTTAAACAAAAAAAAGGATGAGAAAATTGTTGTTTATGATTTTGGTGGAGGCACTTTTGACATCTCGGTTTTAGACATCATTGGCGGCGAAGAAGAACAGAGTATCCAAGTCAAAGCAACTGATGGAGATTCTCATATGGGCGGTGAGGATATTGATCAAAAAATTATCCGTTGGATTGCGGAAGAATTTAAAAAAGAGACTGGTTTAGATATTAGTCATGATGAATTAGCCTTGCAACGTTTAAAGGAGGCTGCCGAAAAAGCCAAACTTGAGCTTTCGACTTCTATGCAAACCGATATTAACATTCCGTTTATCACTTCTGACGCTTCTGGTCCAGTTCATTTAAACAAAACCATGACCAGAGCAACTTTAGAAAATTTAGCTCAAGAATTTATTGACCGTTCTATTGACATAACCAAACGTGCGATGGAAGATTCTGGTTATCAAACTACGGATATCAATGAAATTATTTTAATTGGCGGGCAAACTAGAATGCCAGCTATCCAAGAAGCGGTTAAGAATTTGTTTGATAAGGAGCCTAATCGTTCTATCAACCCAGACGAAGTCGTAGCTATTGGCGCCGCGATTCAAGGAGGAATTTTTCAAGGCGATGTCAAAGATGTGCTTTTGCTTGATGTTACCCCGCTCTCATTAGGCATTGAAACAATGGGAGGTATTGCTACCAAATTGATTGAGCGAAACACGACCATTCCAACTTCTCGTTCTCAAATTTTTTCTACGGCCGCCGACAATCAGACTTCTGTAGAAATTCACGTTGTTCAAGGTGAACGTGAAATGGCCGTCGACAACAAAACTCTTGGGCGCTTTATTTTAGACGGTATTCCGCCAGCACCTCGAGGCCTACCTCAAGTAGAAGTGACTTTTGATATTGATGCCAACGGCATTTTATCAGTCAAAGCCAAAGAAAAATCTACAGGGAAAGAACAGTCTATTCGCATTGAAGCTAAGACTAGTTTGTCTAAAGAAGACGTAGAACGAATGAAAAAAGATGCCGAGGGTCATGCCGAAGAAGACAAAAAGAAACGTGAAGCAGTAGAAACTAAAAACATTGCCGAACAACTTACTTACACAGCTGAAAAATCATTAAAAGATGCTGAAGGCAAGATAGAAGAAACAACAAAAAAAATGGTGGAAGATAAAATTGCTGAACTGAAAAAAGTGAAGGACGGTGATGATCTGGAAGCAATAAAAAATGCCACGAGTGCTCTTTCTACCGAAATACAAAAAATCGGCGAAGCGATGATGAAAAACCAAACTCAAGAAGCCCCCAAAGAAGAAAAGGACAGCAAGAATCCAGAAGAGGGTGGAAAAGACAATATTCGAGATGCGGAAACCAAATAATTACCGACAATTAAATTCAATTTAAAATTAAGAATAAGTAGTAAAAAATTTACCCAGCCCCACTTCTATCTTGATTGAAAGTGGGGCTGGGTAAAAAGTTTCTTTATTCAAAATTAGAAACTCAAAAATACGTATTGTCAATACCCAGACCTTGTCTCAAGGGTAAAAAAGTAGTATAATTAAGACTAAAATATGGATAAAGATTTCTATAAAATATTGGGGATTGAAAGAAACGCTTCGAAAGAAGATATTCGAAAGGCTTTCCACAAACTAGCTCACAAATATCATCCTGACAAAACAAACGGCGACGAGGCCAAATTTAAAGAAGTTAACGAAGCTTATCAAATTTTGTCAGACGACAAAAGGCGCGCCCAATATGATCAATTTGGCTCTGGTGGTTTTAACGGTCAAGGCGGGCCAACTGGCGGTTGGGATTTTTCCGGTTTTACTGGTGGCCAAGGTGGCTCGTTTGAATTTGACTTGGGTGATATTTTTGGTGATATTTTTGGTGGAAGTCATCAAACTAAGGTCAAGCGTGGTCGAGATATTTCGGTAGATATTTTAATAACCTTCAAAGAATCAATCTTTGGCACCGAACGCAAACTATTAATAAACAAAGTTGGAATTTGTGATTTCTGCAATGGCACTGGCGCTGAAAAGGGTGCCAAGATCAAAAATTGCGAAACTTGCAAAGGAACAGGCCAAATAAAAGAAACCGTGCGTTCTATTTTAGGCACTTTCCAAACAGCTAAAACTTGTCCAACTTGCCATGGTCGCGGGAAAATCCCCGAAAAAAAATGTCACGTTTGTGGTGGAGAAGGAGTCTACAAAAAAGACGATGAGGTGCAGGTCAAGATACCGTCTGGTATAAATAATGGCGAGATGATCAGAATGTCTGAACGCGGAGAAGCAATTATAGACGGAAGAAGTGGTGATCTTTATGTAAAAATTCATGTCGAACGAGATGAAATGTGGCGCCGTTCTGGCAACGACTTGTTATCTGATATAAAAATCAAGATGACCGATGCTATTTTAGGGACTGATTATAAATTAAAAACACTTGAGGGAGATATGACTCTGAGTATTCCCGCCGGAATAACTTATGGTGAAATGCTACGAGTAAAAGATAGGGGTGTCCCAAATGGGCACAACCACCGGGGCAATCTTTTGGTTCGAGTCACTTTTCCTACTCCAAACAAACTTTCAAAAAAAGCTAAAAAAATCATTGAGGACCTCCGCGAAGAGGGTCTCTAGAATTGAAATAGGAAATGTAAAATTTTAGGATAGAACATAAAAATAGAAATTTGATAGTTGATAAGTATTTGGGACGATCGTCCCAAATACTTATAATCACTTCCATAATTTTATGAGCAAAACTTACAAATTTTTACCAGAGGATTTTTTGGTATTGTTGGACAAAATCATTGAACTTGAGCAAAAGGTTATTCAATTTGGTTATGAGATGGGCGAATCCACCAGACAAAGTTCCGAAACTTGGCACGACAACGCTACTTATGATGTAGCACGTTTTAACTTTGAAATGACCACCACCGAACTGCAAAAACTGGTAGAGATTCGTAATGGCGCCAAAATAGTTAAAACTAAAAACAAACCCTCTACGAAAGTTAGGATGGGTAGTGTCGTAAAAATTTTAAATCAAAGTACCGGCCAAACCCAGCTCGTCAAAATTACCGGCGACACCATTCACTAAGGTCAATCGATTTTCTGTTGCCCCCCAAAACAGCCTCTTTCTTCATTTTGTTTCGCTTTTATGGTATAGTCTAAATACGGAAAACCGCACATCTTTAGTATGAAATCTAAAAAGGCCATTTCCGGCCAATTTAATATAACATCCTTTCCAGAGACCCAAACACGTATTTACACTGCGCCAAGGGTCCAAATAGTCCCCAGGGGCTTGTTTTGGGTCAAGTTGACTTGGGTTCTGACTTATTTTCTTTGCTTTCCAATCACTCGCATTTTCCAACACGTAAAAATAACAATTGATGACTCTTTCTTTGATTACGATTTCCAACCTAACCAACCGCTAGTGATAATCTCCAATCACAAATCAGTCTTTGACCCTTGGCTAATCAGTAACGCTATTCCATTCAAAACACTCCTAAAAATTTTGCCAATCAGAATAATGGGCTCTGTCACTTTTGTTGACCGAATCGCCCATTTTTTTGATAAAATTGGTTTGGTTAAAATTATTTACTTTCTTTACGGTGTCGTGCCATTTGAAAAAGAGTGGACTTTTGAACAAAAGCTGGCTCCCCTGATTGAGTGTCTAAAACAAGGTGAACGTGTTATGATTTTTCCAGAAGGTGGGCTTAATCGCGACATCGGCATAAAACTTTTTCGTCGCGGACTGATTTATATTTTCAAAGAATTAAAAATGGATATTTTGCCAATAGCCATCAATCCCAAAAAAGAAAACGGCAAACGTCTAAACGTCATCGTCGGCGCGCCATTCAAAATTCCCGCCGAAGTTCTCGCGAGCGAAAATCCCAGTGACGAGTTTTATACCAAATCCTGCGAGTTTGTGAAGGGGAAGGTGGAGGAGTTGTACCAGAAGGGAAAATAACTATTTTTGGCTTAGAAATTTGAAATTTCCAAGCTATTGGGCCATTTTCTTTTCGAGACCAGCAACAAAATCACCGCTTTGGCGGTAACCGTTTTTGCGACGAAATTCAACGATTTTGACTTCCAAGTCCCAATCTTCCATACCCAACTTTTCTTGCCATTTTTTGAGTAATTCCTCTAATTCAGTCTGAGAAAATCCATTTTTTTTATCAACATCAAAAATTATTTCACGATCGTTTTCCATTTATATATTGTATAACTAATGGACTAATTAAGTAAAGTAGAAAGTAAATAGCGTTTTTCCCAAACCACTGCTTCATTTTTGAAAGTAAGTGGTGTATTATACATATAAAATATAGTTTTTTGTTTTTTAAAAATTTGAACAATCTCTTGTTTTATTGTAAAATATAATTATGAAAAAAAGGATCTTAATTGGCATAACAGGGGGAATAGCC
>Ga0172381_10004355_pt1 | contig 14686 bp, 31 predicted proteins | sample Leawel6488metaG_FD_119754 | JGI IMG/M metagenome (GOLD analysis project Ga0172381, IMG submission 119754) | Leachate microbial communities from a municipal landfill in Southern Ontario, Canada - Leachate well 64-88 metaG | ecosystem: Engineered > Solid waste > Landfill > Unclassified | place...
ATCAACTAAGCATGCATGACAAATAATTTTTAATTCAGGATTTCTTGAAGTTATCTTTTCACCGCATTTTGGACACACATACTTGTAAGTAGGGTACTTATTTATAGTTTTTGGTTTGGGATAATAGACTCTATAGTATGAAAATACTTTTTGATCAACATTTAAAGTGGAAATAAATTCTTTGGTTTCATCTTGCAAAGTAGTAACAGACCACCCAATTTGTGGAGCTTTTGTAATAATTAATCCACGTTTCTCTGCTTCTATTTTGAATCTTTTATTGTGATAAACATAATTTGGAGCTACGTCCTTTACATCGTTAATTTTATTATACAAATGAACCATTTCGTGGATTAATGTTCCACAGATATCTTCAACTGATCGTGTTAAATGCTCAGCAGAAATTCCCATTTCGTATAATCCAGAAGAGTTATCTTCGTTTGACCACATTTTTTGCATAGTACAATAGCCATAAATTGGCTTCTTACCGGTCGACTGAATTATGATCATTGGCTTTTCTAATTTTGATTCAAAATACTTTTTGTTGAAAATGTCAAACAGTCGGTCTAATTCAACATGAGCTAAAGATAAGTTCATTTTAGTCTCCACGGTGGAACTACTTTATTTTCTTTTTCCCACTTTGCATCTTTAATTGCGTCTATAATACATAGATATAAATAATACCAGTATGTTAATGGTGTAAATTTAATTCCCCATTCATAATCAAATTTAATTGAAGCACCGCCGCCGTTTAATATAATCATATTTTTATATTTTTTTAATTCTTTTAATGACATATATGCGCGTTGGTAGTTAAATACCCAGTCACTAAAAAATGTATAACAAAGATTTGATGACAAATATAAACAAACAATTGCAATAAGTACTACAAGTATCATAGTCCCTGCCAATGAAGTATAATTTTAACTTCGGCAATTTCTTTACATTTCGGGCAGCATCCTTTTAGAATTTGACAATCACCTTCCATTTCAAAATCGTGAAGATTGTCAGTTTTTAGTTCAATAAATTCTTCACAGTTTGGACAGAATACTTCAATCATATTTTCTCCTTTTTCATTTTTCCACAAATTTCACATTCATATAATCTAAAAAAATATAGTGGCAACTCATTAGATTTATCAAAATCTAAAACTTTTACTTCTTTTATAAATTTCCATCTACATTGATGAATAGCTTTTCCACATTTTGTACAGTACTGATATCCATCATCTTCAATTTTAGAATACTTGTGAAAACACATACTTATTTCCTCATATAAAAAATACTTAAATTAAACTAATTTGTCAATCATCTAGCTTATAAATCTTAGGATATGTGACTTTTGCTTTCTTTTCTACTTTAACAGTTGGAGCGCCAATACTTTCAGCAACCTTTTCAAAAGCTTTTTTATCAAGTGATAGAAATAACTGTTTTTCTTTTGCCCATGTTAAAACTTGGGCTTCATCATATGTTAGTTCATTTCGTTCTTGAACACCTATACCACCATAATACGATTTGTTCTTTGTTGAATTAAATTCAGCTAATACTTTTTCTTCTAGTGGTTTTTTAAGTTCTGTTATTTTAGTTTCTTTATCTTTCTTCTGCTGAATTAGATCTTCAATATCTTTTTCATACAAAGCAGTTTTTTCTTTAATCGTTGAGATCAAAATATCCAACTCATTCGTTACGTCTACTATTTGTTTTACTAATTCTTTCACTTGACAACATCCTTAATTAATTGATTAATTTGAACTTCCATAACGGGAAAATCGTATGCGTTTGTAATATCTTCTATTTCATATTGAATTGTTGAATGACTATAGTAGTTCTTTACTTTTTCAATTGAATCAGAAACACAGATAGCATAATTCATACACCCAGACTTTATAAGATAAATATTCATTCTTGCCTCTTTTGTCGTACTGGCTTTTCTAGTCGATCAACATTTAACGAACGTAGTTCCGATTTCATATTGTCGTTGAGCATACCTAAAACAAATTGGAATGAATTCCAATCATCTCGTAATAGTTTAATAAACTCATACTTATCTTCTGACTCTTGAAGTTTATCTTGCCAATCATCATACTCAGTTTTGGAATCTTCTGTTGCTTTAACAGTGTAGTCTTTAACAGCCGGAAACTTTTTCCCATCAACAGTTAACACTTTCTTAGCATCAGACAGTTTTGTATTCCACCAAGACTTAAACTGTCTATTAAGTTGACGAAAATTACTTTTACGCCTCATTGTTTCTGCAAGTAGTCCAAATTTTGTTGACTGATAATTTGAGAGTAGATATTGAACAGTTTGCGGAGAAACTTCTCGTATATTAGAATTTAATTCATCTGAATATTTCTTATACTCATTTATTGATTTCATTACAAAATCAATAAAATTTTCATTACATTCCTCGCTCAATTTTTAATTGCCCTCCAGTTTTTCCTGCATCGATTACTGAAAATAAACAACAATAGTCATAATCTTCAGTGTATGAAGAATCATTGTATGTATAAACAGTATAATTTTTATATCCTACATATTTTTCTTTATATCTTCTAATGTTCGCTATTTGATTATCATCATTCCAAACGAATACCAAATCATTTACATGAGGTTGATGAAAATATATAGTTCCTTCCTTAAGATCATCAATATTTAAAATCAGTTTATCATCGAGTTCGACTTCATATGCTTTGTCTTCTGTCCAGGTACCATCGATAAAACTAGGAATTTTACACCAGCAGTTCCAGCAGCCACTTACATCTTTTGTAAAATATACATCAAACAAATCTGCAAATTGCTGATATGACATTGATTTCATTTTTGTCTCCAATTGTTATTTTTATACACAACTATTTCGTTTTTATCAGATAAGATATTATTATCAACTCCATACTGTATGACCTGTATATTATTTTCACGTTGAAATTCTAGACTAAATGTTTGACGTTCTCTGTGACAACATGGATTTGTATATAAATATTTCCAATTGTTGAATTTCTTCACAACATCGGCAATATTAACATGAGCGTGAACACAGGCTATACTATACTGGTTTGTTGAAAATTCATCAAAAATCGTACTAGATACTTCTTGATACAATTTTTTGTATGTAACAAAATTCTTGACACCAATGTCTGTTTTCCATTTATTTACTTTTGATTCATTCAATAATGGATCAACTGAAACAGAAAATCCTTTTGTTAGAAAAGCAAACAACGCACCTGTCATAGCTAAACTTCCATCACCTATACATAATATTCCAGAATTGGGTTCGCGAATATCTATATACTGTGATAAATTTTTGTATGCTCCATACGATTCAGATATTTCTTTTAAAGGATTTCTAGACTGACTAAATAATGATTGTAAATCACACGATGCTAGCTTACTTAAGTACGCATTAATGTATTTCATATCTGTCCTTTGAATGACTACCGTGTCCAAAGAATACTTCAAGTATTGCTTTTAGAAGTTTAAGCATATTCTACCTCTAGAAATATAATACCTATTTATCTATCTTTTGTCAAATTAATTATTTTAGTTTCATCTTCTGGTTTTTTGATTCTAGTCTCTGGTGGTGCATCTGTCGTTTTTGAAATAGATGAGCTAATTACATCTTCTGTTTGCTTTGTTTCTTTTATAATATACATAATTTCTCTATTATTTTAGATTTAGTTAAACCTTTAGTATCTAAACCTTTACCAGTTGCTATTGAAATTAAGTCAGCTTTTGAATATTGAGAATAATCAACTTGTACATCAATTGTAGAATTTTGTACAACGTCTGGTTGAGCTATGTCACTTTTAAATTCTAGCCATTTAATAAATGGTCGTAAATCTAAGTCAACTTCATCAATAAAATCAAGTTTATTTATTTTTACGTTGTTTAATGTTACTTCATTCCATGGCGCTTCTTTTATCAATCGTATCATTTTAATTCCTTAATAGTTTATCTAACTCTATTTGTGATTTTGGATACATGTGTGAAAATATATATACTTCGCCTTTTTGATCATGAATTAAGTTTACTATGTCTCTGTATGTTAAAGATCTATACGAACGAGGTTTTGAATCAATATCGGCAACTTTACATCGTCGTAAAAAATTCTTCAACATAGTCATGTCAGCTTGAACTGCATACTCTGAAGCTCCAAATGATTTGGAACATTCATCTGGAACTAATCTGTAGTTGTTGTCTGTACCATCGTTATCAATGCGTATTCTATATAATCGTCTCATTATGTCCTCACAAAATCGTAAATATCTTGTAATTTGTATTCGTCATATATTTCAAAAGGCAATCTATTAATTTTAAATTCATGTTTCATGAAATCTAATTCTTTGTGAGAAAAATATTCTTTAGAAATAGAATCGTCTGTTTTGAATTTTTGTCTTCCTACTATAAACGGTTCGTCAAATAGTAGATTAATATAGTTTAAATCAACAGTTAAAACTGCTAGTCGTGTTGAAAATAAATTATTTTCTTTAATTATTATAATTCTATTGCCTCTAATTGATATTGTTCAATAATAGTTTGTATTTCAGGATATTCGTCCATGTTAAAAGAATACGGTGCTATAACATACTTATTATATAAAATTGTGTTTGTAGCTCTACTTAGAATATTGGTAACTTGTAGTGCTTGGAGTTGTACCTGCATTTCAGAATCATCATATGGTTTAGTTAGAATTTTATAAAGTAATATATCGTCTTTTGACAAAGAACAGTCTGATGTTGTCCATGCTTCTATTGGTAATAAGCTATAGACACTCACTCCTCCATTGTACGTAGCATTATTAGTTCGCTGTCCTTGAAAAGCCTGTAAGTCTCCACCGGGTATTTTAACAATAATATCAACAGTTCCATGATCTATTAAAGAATATTCCTTATTAGAATATCTGTCTTCTATAACAGATAAACGAATGACTCGTATATCTAAAGACTTTTTTCTAACAGCATTATCAAACAGTTTAATTTTTAATCTAGCTGTTCTATATTGTAAACGTGATTGAATATTCAATGTAAGTAAACTCCTATAATATAATAGTTATAGGAGTTTATTAATTCTATTAAATAGCCAATATTTCTTGAGCTCGAATATTCAAATCACTTCCGTCCAACATTGAAACAAACCGATTAGTTTCAAATGTTGATGATTTACGCTGTGGTTCCGAATTTGACATCCAATCAGCAAACGCATTATAACATCCCCAAGCTGTTGATCTAAAATTACCCAAATCGTTTTTGTTATTATGGACTGAAATGATGTAGTCTCTAACTTCTTTTTGATTATTTTTAATTCTGTTTGAAGCTTCCTCATTAAAAGGAAACAGCTGATCAACAAATGTATTGATATCGAATTTTATTGCAGCCATTTCCTCTGCTTTAATTTTCATAGCATCGATATACTTCTGAGCAAAACCAAGCGTCTCCATTGCTTCTTGTTTTCGTCCTTCGATTGACCCCATGTGCCTAGCAGACCAGGTACGTTTGGCAGAATTCATAGCTAAATTTAATGTATTTGCACATACGATGCGAATCGAAGTACAGCCAACATGTACGGAAGATTTTCCGTTGTGAGAATTTGAAATGTAAAGATATTGGTCCACTTCATCACCGAGTATAAACGACGATGGCATTTTAGCCAGCATCCAAACTCGCTGTCCATTATATAGACTTCCTGCTGATTCGTATTTACATTCAATAGAATCTTGATTCATAATATCGTCTACAAAGCTGAATGCGTCGATGTTTTGCAAAATTTTGTATTTGGACGTAATAATTCCCAAACACTCTTTTGTATCTGAACGAACATTGCCAAGATATCCTTCAACCTGTTTTGTTCCAGCATAAATAGGAACTTGTTCTACAGACCAATCAAGGTGTGCTATACGAAGCGCATCTTCTGAGTTAATAGGATTGTCAAGTCTAACACCTAAACCATGCCAGGCACGTTCACCAACTACAAACAAATTGTCGTTTTCAAGTATTCCTGCTGCCATCATTTATCTCCTACTTATACAATACATAATTATTATTTAATTGTCAATCAAAAGATATTTTTATCATTGTTATATCTTTATCAATTAAATTTAAGTCTATTTCACGTCCTAATTCACTAATCTTCTTTATAGCATGGCTTGGTAATTCTACACAAACACCATTATCATTTGGTTTCATATCATTAAAATATTCTATAACAGATGATGGAACATTTACCCGTGCATTAACACATGCATCAAAAACATCTTTCATTTTGTGAAATTTATCATCTGGCTTTTTGATACCAACAATGTTAATTGATAAGCTCATATAGTCTCCCTATAATATTTAATTATTTTTTTATCTTCAATTTTTCTATTTTCTATTTTTCTATTTTCTATTTTAGCTATTTCTTCCAATTCTTTTTGTTTTATTTCAGCGTATTCAAAATAATTTTCTATGTATGGCCATGTTTTAATAAAACTATCAAAATTATCTTTTAGAGAACACACATACAAATACTTTTCACTATAATTTCTTTCCAAAATTCTGTCAAAAAATGGTTTCCATATTCGGTTCCAAAAATAAAATCTTAAAAATAAAAATTTATATTCTTTTTTATATTCAAGAAATCCATAATAACCATTACTTACAGATCTATATTGTGTTTTCATACGATCTCCTTATATTCAATATTATACATACTCAATTGCATTTTAATCATATTGATTAATTTAATGTGTGTTGCAGATAGATCTTTGCGTAGACATATCAACACTTTTAAAATGTTTAAAGTTTCATTTCCATACTTCTGTACAAAAGTATCTGATGCATAAATAAAATCAGAAATATTGTCTAGTCTATCGCAAAGTTTTATCACTAATGCCCATGAACTCATATTAATCATTTTATTAGCTAAATAATTTGCCTTTCCTATCTTTTCGCACTCTTGTTTATTTGTTGTTAATTCTTGTACTAAAGATAAAACTTGTAATCCAAATTTTTCTTCAATTTCTTTTTCAGTTGTAGAAGTATCTTCAAGCAAATCATGACAAAGAGATGCTATAACTAGTTCGTCTATTTTATGGCTTTCTTTATATTTATACACCATAGATGCAACACGAACGGGATGAATAAAGTAGGGACATAAAGAGTACTTCCTATACTGACCATCGTGTTTTATTTTAATGAAGTCAATGACTGAGACAAACTCTTTTTTAGTTAGTGAAAATTCTTTCATTTGTCCTCGATTATAATAATACGTTTATCATATTGACCAGTTTGATAATGAATAAGGTACTTAATATTGTTTCTTGTAAATGAATACCAATAATCTTTATCAGTCATTTGAAAATTGCTAGATCCGGGAGGTATAATTGATAAAGCACGATTATAACTATTGTCGAGTTTTGTGTTACACCCTATAAAAGCAAAGCATACAATCAATAATACAATAAGTTTCTTCATACGAAAACTCCTTAGTAAATCTTATACCGCTTAATCAAATCCTTACAGTATTTTTCTTTTTCATCAAACTCGTTAGGAAACAGTGTTGATTTATTTTTCCAGCACTCTATGGCATACCAATAGCTGTCAATCAAATTTTCAAAGTCACTTCTCATTGTGGCTTCTTTTGTAAACATTTCACCCAATTCTTTCCGCGTGAATTTCTGACAACGAATAATAGCGTAATCTTTGTCACCACATAAAAAATCAAGTAGCTCGTTCATATTTATTCCTTAACGTTATATTTATTCAAATATTCTTCGAAAACAAATTTCATTTTAATTTCCTAGAATAAAACAACAATAACGTTGTGTTCATAATCAAAATAATCAGATATCGATTCTGCTTTTTCCTTTTTCATACTATCTCCCTAAAAGTTTATTCATTTCTTTTTGAATATGCTTTTCACCATCTGTATATCCCATGTTAAACATTTCGCGCATTGCAAATTCAATATACTTATCAGGATCAATACAACTAAAGTCAAGAATATGCGACCCATCTATTGTTGCCCATAATCCCTTGTCCTGAACTAATTCAAAACCAAGTGATTCAAGTTTTGCTCTGTATTTTGCCTCTCGTTCAGGATTATATTCATATTCCATATCAGCTCCTTAGTTTGTTCTAATCCAGCAATTCTTCTTACCGTTCCATTCGTTATCTAATGAAGTATCTGCCCAATTGTATAGATTTTGCATGGAGTAATTGAATGAATCGTATGTACAATTTACATCAGAAGCAAGTAGTTCAAAATCTTCGATAATGTCTTCAAGGAAAGCATCATCGCTAATTTTGAATGCTTTTAACTTTTTTGCTATTGAATCTGCCGTTTTATACACAAGAGATTCATCATCGTTTGAAGCTTTCCATTCAGTAATAATGTTAAGTGTTCGTACCCATTGTGACATATTAAACTCCTTTATTCGCCAATTTTACAATACATAAGAAACTCTTCCCATCCTGGAAGATTTTCAAGTATCTCTGTATTTGAGCAGCAAGCTTCTATTACTGTTTTGAAAACACTATAATCTTTAGTTGTAGGCATTTCATATGAAAACCAATTTTCTTTTGTATCCCATTTGTCTACATCACCCCATGCGCACATAAGCTTCAACAACTCTTTTGCTTTTGAATTAGAGTCATTGAAACTGATATAAAAGCGAGCACCGTAACCAGGAATACCATTCTGATAAAAGATCTTCATATTAATCTCCTTGCAAATATATAATACTTTAGTTTCAACTAAATGTCAATTGTTGATATTAATTTTATTTTATCTTTCTCTGCAATAGCTTGATATTCTGATGAGAAAATAGCACTTACTTCATAGACACCTATGTGAAATCCATAACGCTTAAAATAAGTAAATTCTTCTTTAAGAGAAAACCATTTGTATAACTGTTCAAGTGAATTGAATCCAAAAACAAAATTATCAGTCAATTTTTGCAGTATTATTGTATCCTTTGACAGTGGAGATGGCCGTGTTTCCATATATTCTTCATATTTTTCACCATAATTATCGATTACATCGTACATTATAAGCCAGTCTGTTAAATCAATTTCTAATGAATTATGATAAGGACCTTGCTTATCTTTTGTTTCAACACGATAGAATTTCATATATTCCTCGTTAACTACTTTATTTAATTGTCAATTACGAGTTCAAATCCATTGTAAAATGTGCAACCTCTAAAGGCTTTATCTTTGAATAACGGAAAAGCCTTTTCTATGCATTCTAGAAAAGTAGTTTGATATTCTGTTGGTTCTCCATAATACCTACTATTTACAGGATCTGTGTGAATTGCAATTGGTGTATTATTTTTTGTAACCCAATTGTGTATTGTAACTTTTGAACCAAATTCAACGATTTGCTTTTTCTCGTTGTAAAGCCTAAATGTCTTCATATAATCTCCTTTAACCTATTAATATTATACTATATTATTAGTTAAATGTAAACTAATTTTAAATTTATTTTTTAACAAGGATTTAATAAAGTTTAACTAGATTTAATAAATAAATTTTTATATATATAAATTTATCTTAATATAAAACCTATTTTTTGAAGTGATTTTGGTAATGTTTTAGTAGTTTTCTCTTCTTTTTTGGGCTCCTCATATATATAATTAGGCGTTCCTATAAAATACTTTCTACGAAGCTCTATTGAAGCTGAAACTGAATCTGTTATATCTTTCGAGTTGAAGCCAAGTGCTGATGTTTTCCACTCATCATTATCATGTAATCCATTTGTAATTTTTCCGTTTTCGTGATCTACTTTTGGTTTTCCACCTTTCGTTGTAGACATCTTTATTGATTTTAAGTTATTTTTAAAATAAATATTCTTTCCAGCTTTCACACGACCTAAATTTACTTGCTGAACCAAGTTTAGATATGGAGCTGTATTATCATCAACAGACAAATGTTCAACATCAAAATCATTGCGTCGTAAAAATTGCTGCGCAGATTCTGATTGGAATTGGTCAAAAGAAACATGTGTAATATTCATGTGTCCAGTATATTTAAGATCAAATACAAGAAGTTTTATAGCATCTAAATTTATACGAAATTTGTTAGGAATAATACATATCGTCATGTCAACAATATCGATTATTTCTCCATCTAATGTTAATTCTGGATGCGTTACTGCAATCGCGGCTGTATCTCCAGTTATTGACTGGTCAACCGATACAAATCGCTGTTCTAATGGATTTCTATAAAATTCAAAAGTAGTTCCTAGTTTCATAAAAAACTCATCTTGAATTTTATTCCATATTAGATGTTCTGGCTGTTCATTTTCAAGCGCTGTGATGTGCGAGTACATATTGTGCAAGTGATCAACGAAAATATTTTCTATTTTTGTATTATCGTTAATAAGTCGATTTGACGTACCAGCTGGAATTCCACCATAGTCTTTTAAGAATTTTACTGTATCGTCTTGTGCTAATATTAATCCATCGATGGGGCACTCTAGTATATCTAATTCATTAAATCTATCTGCTTCTTCTTTTGTTAATAAAACTTTGGGTGGTTTACCATCTTTACCACCCATGAATATGTAGAACACTTTTGTACGATCTTTATTCCATTCAGGAAATAGCCATGGTTGAAGATTCCATTTTTTGTCACTAAGAATAATATTAATTGGTTTTCCGGTTTTTGGGTCCATTTGTTTTGGATATGTATTAAGTATTGCCCAATCTAACGAAGCTTCATAACTTGCGTCATTTGGTGAAGAGTCCAAAATTGATTTAGCCCAAAATGCATCAGGGAAACGGGAAAAAATACGACCCTTTAGATCGTTGTATAGTCTTTTTATATCTTCATCTGTATATCCAGCTTCTTTAAAGAAAGTTAATTCTGTAATAGAACCACATAGTATAGTAAGACCAAGCAATGATGGAATAGATGATTTAATTTTAAAAGACATGTTTGATCCAAATGTAATTGCAGATGCACTATTATTTGCAGTTGTCCAACAAATTTTCTCTGTACCATATTCTTTTTCACGTGCTTTCATTTGTTCAACAGTTCTACAATTTATAAATTTTGGTGATACCATCATTATTTCTTTAAATGGTGCCAACAATAATTCACGAACTTTATCTAAACTATACGCCATAAAAACATTGCATACAATAGATGACGCACCAAGTCCTAAAGTTTTACGAGGATTTCTCATCATATAAATAATCGTAGCAATGTATAAATTTATAAAACACGTACAATAGCTCTTTCCAGATCCTATCGGGTATGAGAAAATTAAGTTCTTGTATGAGCTGTTTGGATTAAATAAATCTATTAAAGCTGTTCGTAAATAAGGAAATATATCTTTTGCTGTTTCTCCGAGCCATTCTTCAGTAAGAAACTCTTCCATTGTTGGTGGTTTTGTTTTGTAGTTTAACTTCCAGGTATTTGCTATTAGATATTTTTTTGTATTATCAGAAAATGATTTATTTGAAGTTATTATTTGTAACGCTTGGTTTATTTCATTTGGTGATAATATTTTAAAATCGTCTCTACTAGATATGCTTTCTTCGCCTTCCAAAAAATCTTTTATTAAATATTCTTTGTTTTCCATTTAGTTTGGCCTCTTCTCCATCCTTCTGGAATAATTTGTAATTGATCTTTAGATAAATATTTATTTTCTATTCCGTTTGTTATACTTATCGTACCTTTTCTATAAGCAGAATTTTTAGCATTAGACTCTAATGTTCTAGATTTTTTTCCCAATCTCCAGCCAAAAGGTATATCATCATCTTTTAAAATATATTTATTTTCTATTTCGTTTGTTATAATTTTATATTTTCCAGTAAACGATCTTGTTTTATCTTCTTTATTATTCCAAGTTTTTTGTTTCTTAATTTTTATTTCTAAAATTTCTTCATCAGTTTTAAATTCCAATGAAGATCTACCATACATTGGATTGTTTTCACCAGATGAAGCAATAGATAATTTTTCTTTTATTTCAATTATTTTTTCATTAGTAACATAATCACGCCAGTCTTTTCCATACATTGCATTTTTTTCGCCTTTGTGTGATTCACTCTTTTTTAACTTTGTTTCTTCTGAGTCTTTTGTACCAAGATTTAACAATTTAAGTTTTAAACGCGTTTGCTCAGGCATTATAAATCCAAGTCTACTAATAGAAATATTATGGCAATGTTCTTCGGTAAATTGTATTCCTTTAAAACGCTTCGATGTTTCTTCGGCAAATTGCTTTGATAGTTTTTCATATAATCTACTAGATATTGATCCTTCATATCTACTGTTGTTGTTCATAAAATAAAAAGCAGTAATCATTTCTCTGTATCCACACTTCCACAAAATTAAATGAGCAATAAAATGTTCACGAGGAGTTAACTCAATTAAATTCCAATCACCATTACAGTCTTCAATATTATTTTTCTTAGCGATTGAGCGAGGATAAATATGATGAGTATGAAATCCTTTTTGTCTCAACTCTCTTTCGGGACGAGAGTTTATAAAATTTACATATCTTTGTAAATGTACTTCGTTTTCAAATTTCACTTCTGGCATTTTTTCAATCGTAATTCTTTGCATTATTGTTCTCCCATTTTTTAATCGATGTTCGTAGCATCTATGTATATAGTTAAATAAAAAAAGAAAGACTAAATCCAACGGGAGAATTGGATTAATAGGCTACGAACCTACTTTCATCTTTCTTTACTATAATAGTTATGTACTCAGACTATGATATGACAATAGACTATATAGTGATTGGGAATGTATATTATCAACTAACAAAAAAAGCTATAGACTTTGCGTCTATAGCCGATGAAATATTACGTAATGATTATTTAGAGTATGATGAAATAGATTAGCTATTTTAAAATCTCATTCAATATTTTGCTTAGCAAACTCATATCCATATTCCCTATTAACTTCATTTCTTTCATAATTTTTGAAAAATTAGATTTAATCAAAAGTTCTTCAGAATACGATTGCAAAATAATTCTTTTAATTTCTCCTTTTGTTAAAAGTTTTGGAAGAAATTCTTTCCAAATTTCTAGTTCCACTTCTTGTACAACAGTTGAATAGTTTTTGCTTTTTAACAGTTCAATATCTTTTTCTATTTCCTTGACTGAACGTTGAGCTGTTAAATATAAATCTTTTTCTTCTACTTGACGATTTTCTTCTTTTGCCAGTTTGGTTGCTCCGTCAATAAGTAGTCCAAGTATTGTAGAGCGAACGGGATTTGACTTACGAATTATTAAGCGTTCTCTATTTAACTCAGTTATAGTTTTCATTATTTTTCACTTTAGTCTAAAAAAATCCCTCAACTTAGAGGGATTTCAAAGTTACTTCTGGATAAGATTTGCTTTTGTAAGGTTTTTCCAATTTCCATTCTTGTAGAAAACATTTTTGGAATAATCAAGCATACCATGCTTTTCAAGAATAACGCGAGATGCAATTGGCCTACCTTCAATGCTATCGAATCGTACACGAGGTGTTGCACCCCTTACATCAAACGTTGCAACATGTGCTTTGTTTTCTTTAAACAGACCAACGTCTTCTGCGTCAACGGTGATTGCAATTTCACCAAGACTTTTGTGATTCAGTTTGATAGTCTTACCTTTTGCCATTTCTAATAAACTCCTCATATATTCGAGATATAGATATAATACATATAAATTACATATTTGTCAAAAAATTATACATATCTGAAACACTTTCAATTACATATTTCTTATCATTACTTTCACAATACATTTTGTTTTTACCAAACTCATTGTCAAATACAAACCAAGCAATCCAGTCATCATCTTCAAGAAGTTTCTCAACTAAATCAATATAGGAACCAAGTAGTTTACAACCCAAATCTATTACAGCATATGACGATGAACATAAATCACCAACGGCTTTATTACATTTTTCATATTCATCTAAATATATTTTAATTGGCTGTAACAGTGCTTCAAATTCTTCAATTGATACTTTTTTCATTGTATCACCAATTTATACTTGACTACCAATTCGGGATTTTGATTAATGTTGCCCAAAACTTTACACTTTGAATAATCTACATCAGAATATCCACCTCTGCCATCAACAACCACAAACCCACAATAATTGTAGATTACATATCCAACCCAACCGGCTTCATCGGTAAGCAAAATATCTCCGGCATACACATCGTTACCATCGATATCTTTTTGAAAAGCAAATTCTATATTGTCAATTGATGAAAATACTTCTTCTTGCCCTTCTTGAATGTCATATGGAAGACCATCACACTCATTGTTAACTAAATCAATAGACGTAACCATTAAATAGTCGTTTAAATCACTCATCCATTTTCTTGCTTTCATTTTGTTTGCTCCAAAAATAGTTTAATTTTCTCTTGTAATCTATAATCCCTTGCTGTAATGTAATTTAAAAGTTTGTCCTCATTTGACAAGTATTTTCCACTACTATCTAATAATCTAAAATCCCACTCTACATCAGACTTCATTAAAGTACACAAAGCTTTATTTGGTTTCATTTATCGACCTCAATAATGTTTGCACCACTAGTACCATAAAAATCTTGAACAGACGAAACGTGTGATACAATTCCTATAAACTCATACTCAGTCTTTACCGTGTCAATCATTTCGGCTAATTTAATTGCCGCCGATTCCTTTAGCACAGAGTCAACCTCATCTATAAATAGAATACCATAGTCTTTAAACTTATTTAAAGCATA
>Ga0172381_10004356_pt1 | contig 14685 bp, 24 predicted proteins | sample Leawel6488metaG_FD_119754 | JGI IMG/M metagenome (GOLD analysis project Ga0172381, IMG submission 119754) | Leachate microbial communities from a municipal landfill in Southern Ontario, Canada - Leachate well 64-88 metaG | ecosystem: Engineered > Solid waste > Landfill > Unclassified | place...
AGCGAAGCACTGAGAAAAGTCGCGATTGGTTATATAAATCAACCAACCGGCGCGTTTGTCGAAACGGTGGGTTTTTCGAACGCAGGCGGCATCGACGTAAATGCTAAAAAGATCACGGATGTTGCCAACGGCACGGATGCCCAGGATGCAGCCACCGTGTCCCAATCTGCGTTCTACACTCTCGGGTATTCTTCAAGATGCCGATATACGCTTGCATCCACAAGCACGGATGCTGCGGCGAAGATAAATGCCATATTCGCGGCGGGTGAACATATGATTACGTTGGAGCCGGGGTATAATTATACGTTGGCAACCACTTTGACTTATCCTTCTCAGGCGAGTGGTGTCGTTGATGGGGGGATACCATCCCATAGCGTAGAGTTAGGTGCAAATCGCCCGACGCAATTTTTAGTAACCAACGCCGCCACCAGCGCCGTTTACATGAATCAAAATGCACATCTTAAAAATGTCAGATTCTATTATCCAAACCAAGTGACAAGCAACGCTACTAATATAATCGCGTACCCTGCGACTATCAGAATTGAAGGAATTGATTGTAGCGTCGAAGACGTTTCGGCCATAAATCCGTACATCTTCATCGATTCGGATTATTCCGATAGAATTCGGTTAAGAAATTTATTGGCGTGCCCCATCTACGTTGGGATCGATATAGACGAATCCGGGGATATTGGTGTTGTCGAAAATATCGAGTTGGTAAATTATAAAGCAGGCACCAGCAGTTCTGATATCGGCAACTGGACGCAAGCAAACGGTTTTGCCATTCGTGTTTCGAAGGCGGATGGATGGACATTCCACGATATCGCGACATGTGGTTATTTATACGGTGTGTATATCAATGGTAACATGGGGCTGAAATTGTCTCGGTTGTGGGCTGAGGGCAATACATACCCGCTGTATATCATCAATTCAATACGTCCTATGATCTCCGATATTACCTTAGCGAGCTATTCATGGAATCCCTCACAGTCGTGTACATTTTACCGCACAGCAACCGCACTGACGCTGGTTAACACAAACCATTCGTTTATTTCAAATGTCGAGGTACTCGTTTCGTCCTCCACTTGCATTGAACTTATGGGGAACAATAACGTAAACCACGACAATACGATAAACGGAGCGCACCTGTGGACATATGCGGCAAATACATCAGGCAATCACCGCGCGATCACTGTATATGGAAGCAACCAATCTCTGACAAATATCAATATCGATGGTTCAAGTTCGGCTCGCGCGCTAGGTATTCTCGACGTGGGTGATGGTACAACCATCTCTAACTCGGAGATAGAAAACGCAAATACCTACGGACTTTATACAATATCCACCAATTCGATGTATAGGGGCAACCGTTTCGTTGGTGGATCGGATGTCACATTTTATACTGGATCTACCGGATTCGAGTTCTCAAATAACCAACTCCTCGCCGGATCTACTATAACCGATGGTAGTGGGGCCGTCGCTAAAAGAATCACTGATAACATGGGCTATAATCCAGTTAACCCGAGTCAACCAGCAGTGCCAGCGAGCACAGTTGGCTACACAAACACCTTTGGCTATCCATGCATGGTCACTACCACCGGAGGAACAGTCACGGCGCTGTATGTGGCGGGCGTTGCGACCGGCGCGACATCACCATCCACGGTGATTGTGCCGCCTGGTGCTACAATTGCTTATATCTACTCGTCTGCGCCGACATGGGTTTGGACCGGCCTTTAGGGCCAATTTTTTTATTCAATTTTTCCTAAGCGTAAACTTTATAAGCTTGGGTAGCTTATAGGCAGCACGATGAAAAACTTTAGAATGGATCAGGAGGCCCACCAGATCCTAAAGGACACGAAGCAGGAGCTTCGCGATCGGGGCATGGAGAAGGCAACCCTCGGCGATGCTGTGAGGGAATTGCATAGGAGGCAAGCGAAATGAACCAGATCGAAATCATTGGTCTGAATGCCGCTATAGCAAACGCCGCTTTCGTGGTATTTCTTGGATTGGCATTCCACGCTCTGGCGGAGCTGGTCGGAGGGCGGGCGAAATGAATATACTAAGATATCTCTTCGTATGGTTCGCGATCGTTTTGATGTTTCTCACGGCGGCTTCATGCACGGTAGAAACCGACTCGATATGGGCAATATCAGAATTTGTGGCGTTTACCGGATTGGCCGCCTGGTCACTTACCAAATGGCAGGAGATGAAACCATGAGTTTCTGGATATTAGCAGTTATCATTGTCGGGTATGGGTTATTTGCATATTCGTTGGGCGTTTATGCAGGACGTGGGCGCACAAATTGAGGAGCGGGCTATGACAGAATGGCATCTCATGTTTATAGGCATCATATGCATTTGCCTGATGCTGGTTGGGCTGGCAATAGTCATGCATCGGAGATACATATGATGCTGAAATCGCAAGGAGAGCGTGGACGTGGCATCAACTCGCTGATAGTGGTGGCTTGCATGTGGCCGAGGTCGCGCTATCACAAAGGCGGCCCGATCCATGCACACAACCATCATTCGCTCGACATGGCGCGAGATCGGAAAGAGATTCTTGCGTATATCGCCCAAAACGGCCCGTGTTCCCGGTGGGATATAGAATTATGCTGCCATCAAAGCAAAGACGCGGTTTTGGGGCATTTGGCTGCCCTACAGAAGGCCGGAGATGTGGATAGATATCACGATTCATACCAGGTGGTTGTGTGACACCACCAGAAAGAAAACATATAGGACGACAGAGAGGAAGCACCGCCGTGCCTAGGGAATGCTATGCGGGCATAGTGCTGCTCAGGGACATGTTTGGGTGGACATACGCGGATATCGGGCGAGAAGTTTGTGCCCGGCCAAACACATTGAGATTGATATGTAAGAGGTGGAAAGCATGAAGGAACTTTTGGAAGAATTACAGAAAATCGATCCGAAAACATTCGACTTGATAAATTATTCCAGCAATACGTTACATGGGTCCGGCGCGATGCAAAACCCGAATGCCAGGATTATTGGCCATATCATACAGGGTGAAATTCAGAGAGCCATAGAGGCCAAAGGATGGATATGGACAGTAACCAAGGAAGATAGTCAATCGCCATATGCAATAGACGGAACTTCATACGGCGTCATCATATTCAATGATCAGATCGACGTTTTGGTAGAAGATGTTTATGCAGATTCGCCCGCGGAAGCAATCCTCGCATGTTACTTGGCGGCTATCAGGAGCCAACCATGACCGCAAAAGATGCATTCAGCTTATCCCCTAAGCAATGGGAAGAAATCGAATCGCAATATGAAAAAGTAGCCAAATGCAACGCTGAAGAGATGCTAGTAGATTGCATCCAAGGGGCAAATGCTGACCAGCAAAAATATCTGGCACTTGGAATTATGATTGGCCGAAATTCTATTATTTGACCGGGTGATAAAGCGTGATAATCTACACGACCGGTACCCTATGCAATCGCTGCAATCTGCTCAAGGCTGCTTTCCAGAAGGCAAACATCGCATATGAGGAAAAGCCTCTTGATGCGACCATCATGGCACGATGCCTATGCGAAACTGACGAATGGGTACAGGCAGCGCCTCTGGTATTGGATGGATGTGTCTGGCATTTTGCCTCGGATTTATTCGATGCATCAGGAGACCTGAAGGCAAATTGGCCGATAGAGCTGAAGGGCATTAGGCCACATAAGGAGTTTGCCGGACATGCATTAAACGAGGCAAAGGTACAGGAATGTAGCAAAATATGGGGTAAGTTATGAAACCAATCACAGGTCGAGCTTATGGCAGCATTCCCCATCTTTTTCATAGTTGCGCCAATGGAGATAAATTCGTAGGCAGTGGGCAACATAGGATTGCCACCGAGAAAGCGAGAGACAAGCGCGATCTCATAATAGTTCAAGAAAAACTAGATGGTGCAAACGTGGCAGTCTTAAAGAAAGATGGATTGCTTGTACCCATTTCCAGAAACGGTCATAGGTGTGAAGATTCCACCTATTCGCATCATCGTATTTTCCACCAATGGGTTATGCAGCACTATGATAAATTCGATTGGCTTCAAGAAGGGGAAAGACTTTGTGGTGAGTGGATGATTCTGGCACATGGGACTAAATACCAGATTGAAACTCCGTTTATAGCATTCGATTTAATGGGTGATTATGGTAGATTGACTTATCATGCGTTCATGGGCAGATTGCCAAAGTGCTTTACTGTTCCCTGCCTGCTCCATCTAGGCGATCCTTGTGCGGTCGAGGATGCTATGAGGACATTGGGCACTTTCGGCCATCACGGTGGCTTAGAAAAGACCGAGGGTGCTGTTTGGCGAGTTGAACGAAATGATAAAATAGACTTTCTTGCAAAATATCTGAGAAGATCGCCTGATACAATAGGGCGCTATTTAGGGCACGAAACGCACGAAGTCTGGAATGTGGACATTGAAAAATTCATGAAAACTTTGCCGTGGGTAATTGCGTGAAGGCATTGCTTATTCTCATCCTACTCCTCATAGGCAGCTCTTATGCTATGGAGCTATCAATATCAGGAAACTTTACAGGAAGTGGATTCAATGAGAGCTGTTTGGAGGTTCCCGGTGCGAATATTACAGGAAATAATAGCAGTTTGGTTATTCGGTGGGAGGATGGCATGTATGGAAGATTTGAGAGGCCGATGTAAATTCTGTAACTGGTCTAAGTTCAACTGGTGTAGCGATGGAAAACGCATAAATAACCAAGGAAACTGTCCGGATTGGAAACTAGACAAGCTGTCAGATGCCGCTAAGAAGAAACAGAAAGCTATCCAGATGGAAGCGCATGAGAGAGATGTCGCGAGGAAGAAAGCTAAAAAATGATTTGGATGTAAGCTTCATACATCCTATATTTATTCTTGTTCTATCCTAGGGGCCATGAGGTAGGTAATATCGATGTTTCCGATCGATGATGCAATTCTGGCTGGATAATCTACACCGGTTTCAATTTTTACCTCTTTGCTGCCAGCGGTTACCTTTGCGATCGCGGTTACATAATCGAGGCTGAAGAGGGCCCTACTCATGCCTTGTTTTATGCCGGTCAATTCTGATAGCTGGAATGGCATTGAGAAGCTATCTATATCGCCCTTCGCCGAAAAGGTAAACGTCTCCTCGTTTTGTTCAAGTATGACGTGGTCACTTACCTTGCCAGCCGCCTTGATCGCATCTTGCAGATCGCTGCCTGTCATTGTTATGCTGCATGGCAGGTCTAATTGTGGAATCTTAGGAGAACTCTTGATGCTGGACGGATCTAGTAGGCTCATGGTATATTTCGCCCTACCAACTGCGATATGCAGCTTATGTGTCTCTTCTTCCAGAACCATCGATACTGGTTCCTTACCAGATGCCAACGATTGCAGCTTTTGCAAGTCTAGGGCAATTTCGCTTTTGGTCGCCTGGTAAGCGTCAAATGCCGCCGCTTTTGCATGCAGGAACACCATAGCGACATTGGCAGCGTCCACCGCTTCGATCTTTAGGCCATCTTCAGCAATTGATATTTTGGCATCGGTGGTTAGGTGGCTGACGGCTGCTATGATGCTTGATAGGTTTTGTTGGGATACGACGATTTTGAACATGTTTATCTTCTCCTGACTTGTAAATATGCATCACATGAAACGTCTATGTCTATTTGTTCTGCAACTTTCTCAGCTAATTGCTTGATATCTGCCGGATCACAACCCGAGCAGATTTTGAGCACTTGGCCGGTTCCTTCTATTACACGTTTAGGAAAGAATTTCAGGGGTCTTTCTCTCTCGCATATTTTGCAAAACATTTAATCCACCTTCTCAAATTTGAACAAATCGATTTGTTCAGGCTTCTTAGATTCGAATTCTGCCCTTGCCAGGTTCTTACAGGCCTGTTGGTAGTAGCTATCTTTGAGTTCTATGCCTATGAAGCGACGACCATTTTTGACGGCCTCATAACCAGTGCTGCCTATACCACCGAACGGGTCTAAGACTTTATCGCCTGGATTGGTCCATAGTTCAAGAACCCTTCTAATTACTTCTAATTGTAAGGGCGCTATATGGGCCTCGTCGGCGTCCTCTTTTACTGATAGCCTTTGTAGGGTGTCGGATCGCTTGATATCGAACCAGACCGGGGAAGCATACCGTTGCCACAGGGCAACCGGAAATCCTTCATCTGTATGCGTACATCGTTCTGGATTATCTCCTGGTTTGCGCATAGTCACCACATAATCCGGTATCCCTTGGCGGCACATGCAACTATCTTTCTTAAGTTGCTTCCAGAGAAGTCCTAGGGCTTTCGTTCTCTGCATGGCAGTTACAGGATCGGACCATATGCAAACTTCGGAGTGATAAATAAACTCGTTTTGCTGGAATGTTTTGATTAGATCTCCTCGAAAATCTTGAATGCCTATATATCCATGCTTCTCTTTGCTGGTCGGCAAATTCATGCAGTGAACACTCATTAAGCGCCCTGGCATAAGGACTCTATAAAGCTCTTTGATCAAGTAATCAAAGTGCTCAAAGAACTCCTCTTTTGTTTTACAATTTCCGACGTCGGCTGGACTATTCGAATACACGTACAGCGATTGGAAAGGAGGAGAATACAGAATATGATGGATAGAATTGTCTGGTATTCCCTTTGTTATCTGGCAACTATCGCCTTTATACATCATCCAGCCTTCTCCTTGTTTTTGATCTAAGACTTTTACATCCATGCTACATGCCTCCACGTATTGAAATTCACAATTTCGCTGATATTCCTCCGCTTGACACCGTATAAGTTTGCTAACATGTTTTTTGGTACTCCTAGATCATGCAAGCTTCTTATCTCTCTGACATCGGTATCTTTCAATTTCGAAGACGGCGCATTTTCCCCTCGTTTGGGGTTTATACTCCAATGATGCTGATTGCCACGTCTCAGCTTTTCTGGATGAGTGTAAACTCCGTTTCGTTGTCCTGTTGGAAGCAATCCCATGTTCATGGCATGCTTCAAATTTCCTTCAGACGTGGTATATTCTAAGTTTGTTATATTATTGTTCTGCTTTATTCCATCCAAATGATTAATCACACCACCAACAGGACGAGGACCAAGGAAAGCCTCTGTGACCATCTTATGAACAAAAACGCAATGCCATTTCCCTCTTATACTCAATCCCACTTTGAAGTATCCGTCTTTATCTGGAGTGAATGCTTTTATCCTACTAAATCGTCTAATCCTTCCAAGATTGGATACTTCGTATTCAGTGTCTTGGTAAGGCTTCCAGATCTCTATATCCATGATGGCAACTCCATTACAATTTTCGGATCATAAGTATCATCGAGTTTGTCTATCCGCCTGATATTTTTTGCAGTAACGCGTTGTGTCGACGCGATCATCCCGCGCATCATTGCTTCGAATTCTTTCTGCTTTCGATCCACGTTCTTAACTACTGCTCCCTCTTTTTCGCTAGTTACTACATAAACATCTACCGGATTCTTTTGTCCAAATCTCCAGCATCTTCTTTCTGCCTGAAACATGCTTTCAAACGAATCCGAAAGACCCACGAATATCATTTTGTTACAAACCTGGTAGTTCATGCCCCATCCAGCAATTTCTGGTTTGCTAATCATAGCGTTTATGGAGCCATCTGCGAATTTTAGCAGCATTTCCGATTTATACTCAGGATCATCAGATCCTTTGACTTCTATGGAGCCGGGAATGGCTTTCTTAAGAGCGGCGGATTCCAGATTAAGACCACACCAGATTAACCAGGGACCGGGCGCGGAGCTTACTATATCTGCGGTCTTTTCTACCCTAAGATCAATGCTATCTCTTCTAGCAGACCGGCGATCATTCAAGGTTTTTGCTTCTTTCACGATATATCCAGTATGGTCCACAACTATCTGATGCCTGTTAAGAGGCGGAAGCTTGAAGCCGTTGTCTTCATATCCGAGGTCCGAGGGCAGGCTCATCATAACGGCCCATTCCGCGACCCACTCCCAAAAATCCTTTACCGCATGACGTTTCAATCTCCATTTTTGTGTCTCTCCGCCGTCATGTGTGAAAAATGTAGCCAATATTTCAGGCCGGTTCATAATGTTTAGGAACTCTGAATGACCCGTCAGCTCTGTATGATCATTTGGGCTCGGAGTTGCACTACAGCAAAGCTTATAGGGCGTGCTCTGGAATGAGTCGGTCAGATACTTTTTATAATATCTATCAAATCCTTTTAGGATTCCGCTTTCATCAAGTACTATGCCATCGAATTGATCACAATCAAATTTCTCAATTTTTTCGTAGTTGGTAATATTAATTCCTTTTTTAACATCATTACCAGATGCACAAAGATTGATATCCACATCAAGCTTTTTACCTTCTTGTACGGTTTGGTGAGACACTGCGAGAGGAGCTAAGATTAAGACAGATCCGTCCATGTGCTCTGAAACCAGTCTTGCAAATTCTATCTGGCAAAAGCTCTTTCCTAAGCCTGTCATAAGGAACAAAGCTGCCCGGCCTCTCTTCAATGCCCACGTAGTGCAATCGACTTGAAACGGGAAGAGTTTTGAATTGATGTCGGATTTATCTACATCAAAACCAGATGGTTGGACTAATAGATGCTTAGACATCAAAAAATCTTCATATCGCATGTTTAACCTCGACAGGAAGCTTGATATTTTTCCGGCAAGCTGGGCAACTTACATATGCAGGTATGCCTTCAACCGATTTCTTTTCTCCAGAATAGTCCCATTCCCATTTACATCTCGGACAGATCACGGCTTATCACCAATAAGTAATAGTAAGTAATAGTATTTATATGTTTCCCTATCCAGTCCACTCCAAGAATCTTATCTTCTTTCCCATGCTCTTAGCCAATCGCATTTCTGATGCGATACCTATCGATTCTTCCCAGCCAGGGTACTTGAGCACGACCATCTCATCACATGCCCCGATGAAAAATACATCATTGGGCCGCCAGAAGTCCCAATCTAGACCAAGGTTATTTTCGACTGCGATAGGATGCGACATGCTGATCGCAGAATAGACGACATGGCCTTCTGACATGAGCCTTGCAGCCGCGATGTTTGCCGCCCGGAAGCGGGCATTTCGTACGCCTTCGAGAGGATGCGAATATGGACAGGCTAGGTATATCATAGTCCTAAGTAGGAACGTCAATGTATTTAAATGTATCTACCAAACAAAACGATACTTATTTATATGATTAAAACCATGCTTAAAACATGGATGACTTTTGCATACCAGTAACCCTAATGTCAGGTGGGCGCGTCACCATACCACAGGAGATCAGGGATGCCCTGAAGGTAAAAGACGGGGATAGAATAGAGATAAAGATACCAAGAAATGAAAAGAAGGATGCTCTCGATGGCACGAGAGCTTAGGTGATTCAGATGGCCAATATGAAGAATAGCAACCAACCTATAAATAAGCATCGATGCGCCAAGAAAGGATGTTTGACTGAGCCGGTAATGTGCAAGGTTTGGATGTGCCCGGATTATACTAGGAGAGGTGCCTAAATGATGCTTGCATTGGACCAGGAAGAGGCGCGAATCCAAGCCGAACCAGGATTGAAAGGGACCTGCCCGGTATGCAAGACTGATGTAATACCCAAATGTGGCGAAATCAAGACGTGGCATTGGGCGCACAAGTCTCTGAGAGACTGTGATACATGGAGCGAACCCGAAAGCGATTGGCATTATAACTGGAAAATGCAAGCCGGACTTGAAAATACCGAAATTGTCATCCAAAAAGACGACAAAGTCCACCGGGCCGATATTAAAACCACGCGAGGCCTGGTTATAGAGCTTCAGCATTCGCCCTTATCGCCACAAGAAGTCCGAGAACGGGAAGAGTTCTATGGAAACATGGTATGGGTAATCGATGGAGATGAGGTTTGCCCCGGATTCGTCTTTGAGCAAAACGTTTCCCGCGAGGAGAGTCTATACTTCAAGCACGGCGGAATTAAAAAAGCATGGGTAAATGAGATTACCAAGCCATGTTTTATACATTTCTCGGAAAGAAGATATGATACATATTATTATTACAACGAGTTTAAACTTTACGAAGGAATATTAAACAAAAGTCTTAGGAAAGACGTTGTGCAAGGCGGAACAAAACAACTAACCGATGTCATGATACACCTACATAACTGGGTAAAAAACAAAAGATATTGCAGCTTGATGTCTAAGAGCGATTTCATCACGAAATTCATTCCAGTGACGCCGCGCCGCCAAAAATCATTATTCGCTTTCTGAGGTGTGAAAATGGAAAAAATATCAGCACGAGGATTGGACAGAATACCAGAACAGCTCAGAAAGACAGATTTCAGATTCGTAAGAATCGATATTGGTAGCAAAAAGCCCTTTGAGAAATCCTGGAATGTGCCCGGAAGCAAAACCAATTATTCTATAGATGATCCTAAATTCCTGTCATGGATAGGATCAAATCAGAACTATGGGGTGGTTGCCGGGGTTGGTGGTTTGGTGATATTCGATGCCGATGGGCTGATGAGGCTGACAGAGCTTGGAGTTATGGCAGAACTTCCGGATACTTTCACAGTTAGGACTGGCGGAGGGGGATTGCACCTCTATTACCTGTCGGATCTTGATCAGAAAATAATCATGTATGATAGGATGCTGAAAGAGGAAGATAAGCCGTTGCACCTGGGGGAGGTACAATCACGAGGTTTCCAAGCCGTTTGCCCCGGATCGATCCACCCAAACGGCAAAGCCTACACAATTGAAAGAGACTTGCCTATAGCATCTTTGGATTCTGCCATACTAAAAGGCATCTTATCGAAATATGTAGATTACGGATTTGATGAGGCGGTGCCGGAAAGGAAGCGGCTTAAGGTGGTTATGGTAGATCCAAATATCAGAGATCCGTTTGATGGTGTCAGAGTTGAAGATGTGCTCTCTCCGAGAAATGCCAGAAAGGCACCGGGGCAACTGAAAGGAGCGCACCCTATTCATGGATCTGTCGGGGGTAATAACTTTGTAGTTGACCTGAAGGAAAATAGCTGGAGGTGCTGGCGATGCTGCTCAGGAGGCGGGCCTGCGCTGGCAATAGCAGTAAAAGAGGGCATTATCAGATGTGATCAGGCACGGGCAGGAGTACTCAGGGGCGATCTATTTAAGCAGACGGTTGAGATTGCTAGAGAGAAAGGCCACATAGGCAAACGGGCAAGTAATTGCAAGGTGGAGCTGGTATAATGCCAGATTCAAAGAAGTATAAGATGGTCTTAGATACTGGAGGAAGCCTGTATTCATGGCCGGATGAAAGAGGAAACTGGATATGTGAGATCAAAGGCGCTGCAAAGTGGTTTGCGATAGTCAGGAACACCGAAGCAATTTGGGTAAGTTGTCGGAAATGGGACAAATTGCCAGAGACCTTTGAGATCGAAAGTTCTGCATGGAACGCATTTAGACAGGAAGTTCAAAAAAGAGAAGAAGAAAAGGAAAGCGAACCAAAAGAAGAAGAGGAAGAAGGCATCACAGAGGAAATTAAGGCAAAGGCCATAGCAGTTCTAAAGACGGGCAAGCCGGTAGAATTCTTTCTAGATACCTATAACAAGATTCATGTGGGTGATAAAGACTTAGGGCAAATCCTGATATATTGCACTGGCAGCCAGCTTAATAAAACCAGCAACGGCCTGCACCCGAAACTGTCAGGCGAGTCTGGTATGGGGAAGTCTGATGCCGTTGAGACCTTCTTACATTGCTTGCCGAAGTGTGCGTATATCAAGACATCGATGTCATCTAAGGCGATATTCTACCATGACATAAAACCAGGAACTATTATATTTCTGGATGATTATAAGCAAAACGACGATCTGGACGCAATTATTAAACAAACATCCTCGAGATTCCATGAGCCTTATGAGCATAGGACCATTGACAAAGACCGGGAAGCTCAGATAATGCTCGCACCACCTGAGATAGTTTGGGCTATAACCTCAGTGGATAGCAGCCAGGATATACAGGTGCTAAATAGGCAGGTTGGGCTTGATGTAGACGGATCAGAGGACCAAACAAAAGCCGTTATAGCGCACTTACTGAAGCAAGCAGGTACAGGAGAGGAGCGATTTCCAATTACTGAGGAAGTTCTGATATGCAGGGCGATGGTTTTAGAGCTAAAAAGGCACATGTTCAAGATAGCGATTCCATATTGGGACCGGATCAAATGGGAAGATTATAGTAGCCGCCGCAATCCCTCCATTTTCTTAGACCTCGTGAGGGCAAACGCTGTTTGGAATTTCATGCAAAGGAATGCTGTAGATGACGATTTCATAGAGGCATCTGAGCAGGATTTCATAGATGCTAAAACGCTCTATGTGGGCCGGGCTGACACCCTGATAGACAAGCTATCCAAGTCGGAGCGCAAATTGGCTCAGGCTATTGTAGACGCTAAAGGAGAGATGTTTAGAGAGGATGCTGCAAAGATCATGAACGTTTCTGTTAATAGGATCAGTCAGCTTATCCACGGGGAAAATGGCAAAACTGGTCTATTGCAGAAGTTGCCAGGCTTCAATGTGGAATCAGTGACAGAAAACGAGGGAGAGCGCAAAGTCCACAAGACCAGGCTATACCTAGACGGCTATAATAAGTTTGATGGCTTTGATACAATAGTGACTTTAGAACCTAGTAAGCGATATCAGGCGGGCCAAAGTAAGGAGAGTAAGGATGGTGTAAGTAGGCAAATTTACGGAGAAACCGTAAGCGGTAACATCGATTCTTATTTAGTAAGTAAATTAGAAGAAGTATATATGTGTAAGTTTCTTACTCTTCCTTCAACTAACCTTAAATTACAAGAAAAATTAATTTCTCTTATATTCCCGCAAAATGCCTTACTTTCCTTACTAAGGGGGCAGGCGACGCATTCCAGCCCTTACGGAGTCACTTACGCCAAGGCACCAAAAGCTAACACCATTGAAGAGGAAATGATAAAAGCGATGGATAGAGACGCTAAAGAGGAATTGCGGAAAAAGACACCAACCGAGAAAGAATCAACCTTTAACCGAGTTATGGCAAGATTGCAGAAATCCGGCAAAGAAGTACAACCAATAGCAGCAAGAATGTCCATGGCAGAAGCAGGCTATGATTTGTCTGCAAAAGAGATTACAGAGATGATGAAAAGGTGTACATAAATCACATGATACTTATAAAATAATGCAGCGATAGGTCGTATTTAAGCTAACAGTCAAAAGATATAAACATATATGCAGTAAAACATAACGATGTACTAAAATCAGTTACATCTTATCAATTTCGCTAGATAGCGATTGTTGCTAATATATGCAGTTTGGTAGCACAAGTACATAAATTGGAATACATACATATAATCGGTAGGGTAAATAAAAAGGAGATATGAACTGTCCAGTCCGAGAGGCCAGGCGGTCTAATTGACACGTAGACCAACTTTTCCTCCCCAACCTACATATTCCTCACATGGCAGGCGAAAGTCCTTCCTTAAGGCGTTGGTGAGTTCATGGGAGGCTAAAAAAGGATATGTTGCTCAGTGATCTGGCATGGCCATAATTGCCTTTTGCCATTCGACCAATCTTGCAATATTCTCATGGTCCTGGCTGGTCAGCATGCATGCCACGGAGCAGTATTCGCCTTTGGCATCGTGGAACGGATGCCTGGTTCGCAGATAATCATTGCACCATGAGCATTTGGGCCGGTATTCCTGAGCGCACACGTCGTTTAGAGCGGCGGTGAGTACTTGCTGATCGGGTGGATCTTCCAGCTCCCTTCTGATCCTCTCTAGATCGCCGTATCCGCAATATGGGCCGCCTTCCGTAATAACGGCTTGCATTTGCTTGATCAGCTCGATCGCGCTTCCTTTCGACATGATTACCTCCCTTCGCGAATCTTTACCAAGGCGGCTTGTGCCTTCTCATGTGGATGATCTGCTCCGGCCATCCATAGACAGAACGCGCCTGCGAGGATTGCTCCGGCGATCGCTCCTTTTAGAATGCGATATGTGATATTCATTTAGGCACTTCCTTCCTAATCTCCACCGTCAGGAGATCCCCTTTCTTCAAATCCAGCTTAGCGCGCGCGCTCGACGGGATTCTGATCGCGAGGTTTGCATTTATGGTGGCTGGAAACTCACATTTATTAGCCATGCTATGTGATTATGTTTTCTTAGTTTAAATAGTTTATGCTTATGGTTCTGCTTACCTAGAGTAAACTATTTATAGTCACAAGTCCCAAGTAAGTATATCGAATAGGAGGATATGAAACATGGAATACACATACAAAACAGACAGCGAAAGCATGGAATTCGAAGCTGCTAACGATCAAGAAGCGATAGAGATAGCCGAAGAGGAAACAAAACTAACCAAATCTCAAATCTCACAAGGCGCGCGGCCGCGAGTATTCACCTCGGATGGTGCGATTGTCTACGAGGTGGCCTGACATGCCCTCCCTTCAAACTTCTTGCCAAGGACAGATCTCCGATGCTTGCTATGCCCAAGGCAAGTATCGCTATGATGGAAATACCATCCTCAACGAACTCGGTTTACCCGCCAAAGGACGAGACATCATACTGAGACATGCCAGAACGGGCTTCCCTCTGGCGAGGTTTTGCGATTTGACGGAGGCCTAGCATGGACCTCTCCCTTCGCATCACCGCGACCTATGACGGCACCGATCCTCATGGCAATATCATCCTGCATGAGGTCGCCATCCAGGGCGATCGGC
>Ga0172381_10004357_pt1 | contig 14685 bp, 7 predicted proteins | sample Leawel6488metaG_FD_119754 | JGI IMG/M metagenome (GOLD analysis project Ga0172381, IMG submission 119754) | Leachate microbial communities from a municipal landfill in Southern Ontario, Canada - Leachate well 64-88 metaG | ecosystem: Engineered > Solid waste > Landfill > Unclassified | place...
GGGGCGACTAATATTACTTTTTCCGGGGCTGCTGATCCCGATTCCGGTTTGGTTGGCTACTACATTTATTTTGGCACCAACGCTTCAGCCGATCCGTCAACTTATCAAGCTCATGTCGGAGCAGAAGCTGACGCTCAAACATACTCTACTTCCATATCATCCGCCGATGACGGCAAGCACTTTTACTTCAGATTGGAAACTAAAGACGCAATCGGCAACATTGGAACTGCTGTTACCCTTTTTGACTTTGGTTATGACATTACTTTACCAACTCGGCCGACATTTGTCGCCTCTGATCCGGCAGGCTATACGACAACAAATTCTTATACCTTAAGTTGGCCGGCAGGAACCGATCCAAACGGAGTCGGTGGCGGAGCCAGCGGTATTAAATATTATGAATACAAACGAGCCACTGACGGAAGTTGGACTCAGACTGCTGACGCCATTACTCGCTCTGTCCTTGCTGTCGAAGCCTACCAAGAAGGTGTCAATATTTTCTATGTAAGAACAGTTGATAACGCAAATAATACCTCTTCTACTTATCAACAAGTTACTTACTACTATTCCGGAGTTGCTCCGGCAAAGCCGACGAATCTCGTTGTTAATCCGAGCACTTCTGACTCAAATTCGTTTACAATTTCCTGGGATAAATCATCGATCGGTGCCGGAGATCCGCCGGTTGTTGGTTATTATTACAGTATTAACGCTGCTCCGACGATATCCAATGTTACTTATGTCGCTTCCCAAGCCGACCATGTTTCCATTGGTCCCGACGCTTATGCCACAATTCAAGGGGTCAATACCGTTTATGTTCTTGGCGTCAATTCTGCCGGTAATTTATCGTATGAATCAGCTTATGTCGCTTCTACCACATTTAGTTGTCAAACTCCGGCGCCACCGGCTCCAACGAGTGTTTCTTTAACTGACTCTTCTAACCGCGCTTACTTGACTTGGAGCCTAACTTTAAAATGGAGCGCCGGACTTGGGCAAGATCCTTCCATATTTGATCATTATATTATTTATCGCTCAATTGACGGCGGGGTTAGCTATTCGTTTCTTTCCACTACAACCGGCACCGCCTACGTTGACACTTCTGGCCTGAATAACTCTACTGAATACTACTACAATATTAAAGCAGTCGATAATGCCGGCAAAGAATCAGCGCAATCGTCAGTTGTCCATAAGATTCCGACTGGTAAATTTCTTACTCCTCCAAACTATCTTTCGATCCCAACCGTCAGTGAGATTAAGTCGAATTCAGCTAAAGTTTCTTGGACCACCGACAGAGCGTCAAGTTCAATTGTTCGCTACGGCACATCAGTTTCAAATCTTTCCGCCTCGACCGGAGATTTGACTGCCTCGGTCCTTCACTCTGTAACTTTAGCTGGGTTGGATCCATCCACATTGTACTATTTTCAGTCACAGTCATTAGATGAAGACCGCGATTATTCCGCCGATTCGGCTTATTCAACTATTTATACATTTTCTACCGGTGCTGCACCGGCGATCTCGGAAACCAAAGTTTCCAATATAACATTAACAACTATCGACATTTCTTTTGCCACTACCACTGTTGCCACATCAACAATATCTTATGGTAAAACTAACAGCTACGGGACAAACATAGAGGATATTTCCGGCGCTCAGGCGACTAATCATGCGGTAAAAATTATTAACCTGACTCCCGGCACAACCTATCACTTTAAAATTTTTGGCAACGACATTGATGGCAACAGCCTAACAAGTGATGACTACCAGTTCGATACTCTGCCTTTGCCGGAGATTAATAATTTCAACATAGAAACTATTGTTGGCAGTCCGAGGCCGGCTTTTCGAGCACTATGGGTAACAAATGTTCCGACATCAACCATTCTTCATTATTCGACAGGGGGTGCTAATAAGGAAATTGTTAAAGCTAAATTGGAAACTTCTCATACTGTTGAGGTGACGGAATTGATGGATAACTTAACGTATATTGTTACCGTCAGTGGGCGAGATAATCTGGGCAACCTGGCTGAAAGCAGTCCGAAATCATTTATTACCCCGATTGATTCACGACCGCCGAAAATTTCAGATATTGCGATCGAATCATCTTTCTTTGGTTCAGAAAACGGTAAATCACAAATTTCAGTTGCCTGGAAAACAGATGAGCCGACTTCCGGTAAGGTTGATTATGGAATTAATGTCGAAGGTCCTTACTCCGGATCGGTTCCAGGTGATCAAAATTTAGCTCTTGAACATTCGGTAGTAATTTCTGGTTTGGAGCCAGCTGTAATACACCATCTAAAAATCATTGCAACAGATAATGGCGGGAATAAAACCGAGTCGGAAAGTCAGATTTTTGTCACTGCTGAAGCCAAGGAAGGTGTTTGGGGGTTGATAATGCGAGCCTTGGAAAGTATCTTTGGCTTCATCAAAATTACGGAGTAATCATAATCTCAAAATGCAAAATTATAATTACAAAGTAAAAATTATCAACAATCACAACCTCATCGCCTCACTGCTCATAGTAGCGGTCATTATTGTGATGTCGGGGATTCTATCAATATTCGACTCTCCCAAGGCTTCTGCCGCCTGGTACAACTCTTCCTGGAACTATCGCCAAAAAATTATCATTGATCACAACAAGGTGCCGAACACCGACCAGACAGATTTTCCTGTGTTGATCAAAATTACAGATGCTAATAATGCCATTTTCACCAAGGCTCAAGATGACGGCGACGACATTAGGTTCACCAGTTCCAACGAAACAACTGATCTCAAATTTGAGGTCGAAAATTTTAGCAAAACAACTCCTGAACTAATTGCTTGGGTCAAAATCCCAACTCTTTCACATACCACCGACACTACTATTTATCTTTACTATGGTAACGCCTCAGCCGAAGCTCCGCTAGCTGCCGATCAGCAGGCGGTTTGGAGCAATGGCTACGCCGGCGTTTGGCATATGAATCAGGCGGCGAGTCCAGCTCTTGATTCAACTTCTTATGCTCATAATGGTACACAGTCAGGGGGAGTAACTTTTGGATCTGTGGGAATAATTGGCTCTGCAACACAGTATTCTGGATCATCACAGTTTCTCAGTGGGTCAGGTATCAACCTGGTGTCGTCACCTTTTACAGTAAGTGCTTGGATTACGCCAACAGATTTCTCGGTCGCTCATGGTTGGTTTGGAGTTGGTACTGTGGGAATAGATAAAGCACTTCATTTAAAGACCATGAACTCTACTTCAGTAAGATTTGGTTTGTATGGCGATGATTTGAATATTACAGTTCCCAATATGACTGGTCAAACCTTATATACTGCCGCCACCCTAAATAGCAATCTTTTACAGTCCTACTATCAACAAGGGTCATTTATTGGTAGTAGAACTGCTAATAGTTATTTTGTTGGTCCCACAAACTGGGTTATTGGGCAAAATACAATTAATGCGGATTATTTTGCAGGTAAAATCGACGAAGTCCGTATTTCTTCCACGGCCCGGTCTGCCGATTGGATTGCTACTGAATACGCCAATCAGAATTCACCATCAACTTTTGCCACTATCAGCGGGGAAGTTGGCAAAGATAATTACACCTATCAGGTGGCACCGGCCGGTTGGTACGATATGGCCTGGGGAAGCCGACAACCGGTAGTTTTTAATCACACCAAAGTTCCAAATACCGATCAAACCGACTTTCCGGCACTTATCAAAATCACTGACGTGAGCAATCCGCTCTTCGACTCCGCTCAGAGCAACGGCAACGATATATTGTTTGCGGATGCCGTTGGCAACAAACTGGCGCACGAGATAGAAAAGTACGATGCCACTAATCACGAACTCTGGGCTTGGGTCAAAATCCCATCGTTGCTCACTGCTTCAAACACTACAATATATATGTATTACGGCAACGCTAACTCACCAAATCAAGAATCAGAAACGGCCGTGTGGAGTAATGGCTATGTCGGAGTCTGGCATATGGCAGATAGTGCAAGTCCGGCTGCTGAATCAAGTCACAGTTATAGTGCGACAGCTCAAGGAACGCCAAGTTATTTGGCAACTGGAAAGATTTCCAATAGTGCTGATTTAAGCTCGTCAAATGCCGGCTTTCGTATTACTACAAATAATGATTTAACAATCGGCACATCGGATTTTACTACTCAGTCTTGGGTTAAAAGAAACGGAAACCCGGCAACCAGCGTTTCTGTTATCAATAAGCATTATAATATTTCGCTTTCTGGTTATTCGATGTTTATTGATACTTCGGGACGGCTTAACTGGTACATAAACAAAAGTGGTACAGCAGTTCTTGGTCCGTCTACCGGAACCGCGATCACCGATAACGTTTGGCATAGTACGGCAGTTACTTTTGATAGAGACGGTGTCGGTACTAAATATGTTGATGGTGCAACCTATGGCACCACTTCCTCAATTGCAACTACGGCAGGTGATATTACAAGCGGTTATTATGTTGGTTTAGGAGTTCGGTATGATTCTTTAGATCAATATATACGATCAAATTGTGATGAATTTAGAATTTCTAATATTTTGCGTTCTGCCGATTGGATCGCCACCGAATACGCTAATCAGAACGATCCGGCGACTTTTGAAACTTTTGGGGACGACGAAACGGCCGATTCTTTCGCCCCTAGCAACCCTTCAACTATTACCGCCCTTTACTCCGCTGGCGGAAGTCCTATTTTGAATAATGCCGGCTCTGACTCCACCCCATATTATTCATGGCCGGAGCCGGAAGCTGTTGGTGGGGCCACCGATCAAACCGGCGCTTATGTCTCGGGTGTTGCCGGATATTATTCATATTTTGGCACATCTTGCGGGGCTGGTGGCGCCGATCCGACAGCCAGTCGCGGAGTTCTCTCTGATACCGGGAGCGGTTTGCATTATTCCTCTGATATCTCTGTCTCTGTTCCCGATCTGACAACCAATGAAGACAGCTATTGTCTTCGTATCAAAACTAAAGATAATGCTGGCAATATCTCAACTGTTTCTGAAGTCGCAACATACATCTACGACACGACGAATCCTAATGCTCCAACTTTTATTGCAGCCAATCCCGCCGGCTATTCATCAACCAACAGTTTTGATTTTACTTGGCCGGTGGCAACTGATGTCGCAGGGGACGGCAGTTCCGGCATACAGGGTTACCAATACATGCGCGGAGGAACTTCCGGCGACTCTTGGAGTGCTACTCAAGTCGCAACCAGCAAGACTGGTATCACATCTTATCAAACCGGAGAAAATATCTTTATTGTTCGCTCGGTTGACAATGCCGGTAATTATTCAGCCGAAGTCCAAACCACATATTATTATTCAAATGAAGTCCCAACCAAACCGACGGCTGTGACAGCAACGCCAGCCATCGACGATGTTAATACCTTCGCTTTTTCCTGGACTGCTCCGGTCCATTCTCGGCCGATAGTCGACTATGGCTATTCAATTAATGCTGTCCCGACTACCAGCAATTTAACCTGGACCGGTAGCGCTGCTACTTCTTTGGCCGAAGATGCTTTTGCTACTCAACAGGGTGATAATATTTTCTATTTGGTAGCCAAAGACGATTCCGGAGCTTACGGTGTTGATGTTGCAAACTACGGCACAGCGACGTTTAATTGTACGACTGCGGCTCCGCCAATTCCAAATCAAGTTTCAATTGTTGACTCATCAGATAGAGTCACGGAAAGATTTATGCTAACCTTGCAGTGGATTAGTGGTTCAGCAGACCCGCCAGTTGCAACCGATCATTATAGCGTTTTGCGTTCAACTAACAACATTTCTTTCAGCGAAGTGGCTACAACTGCATCTACCGCTTATATTGATTCCGGACTCTCGACCGGCACAGTGTATTATTATCAGGTCAAAGCTGTTGATAACGCCGATTCGGCTTCCGCTTCCTCAACCACAGTCTCCAAGAACCCGACCGGTAAATATACCACTCCGCCGACTATTATCTCCGAGCTGGATGTCGAAACAAAAGCTACCTCAGCTTCTATAACTTGGATAGTCTCCAGAAACTCAACTTCATCTGTCCGTTTTGGTACATCTGAAGCCGACTTGTCTCGCTCACAGATTGATCCAGAACTTAAAACCGCACAGTCGATTATCCTTGTCGGTCTCCAACCAAATACAAAATATTACTATCAGGTTCAAGCGCTTGATGCTGATAGGGATTATTCATCGGATAGCGCTTATTCAGTAACCTACAATTTTACTACACTTGCTGCTCCAACAATAGCCAATGTTTTGATTTCAAATATCGCTCTAAATTCAGCTGATATTTCCTGGGAAACTTCAAGCGCTTCGAACACTAGAGTCCATTTTGGTGCTGAAATAAGCTACGGATCGATTTTGCCGGAAAATGATTCGTCGATGACGACTCGTCACTCCGTAAAACTTACCAACCTAACCCACACCTCCAGATACCACTTCCAAATTCGCGGTGGTGATATTGATGGAAATTTATTAGTTTCGGATGATTATGTTTTTGATACTTTGCCATTACCGCAGATATCACAAATTAGCTATCAAGCCGATCTTTCGGGTATTGCGCCGGCAGTTTTAATTTCTTGGGTAACGAATGTTCCTACTACCTCGAGTGTTGAATATTCACCAAAAGATGTTGGCGATGCTCTAGTTTTTGAAGAAAGCCAGTCCGCACTTGTCAAGGATCATAAAGTTTCGTTGTCAAATATGAAAAACAGCACGGATTATAAATTCAAAGTTTCGGGACGCGATCAGTTTGGCAATCTAGTCGAATCGGATTCGCAAATATTAAATACCGGTGCGGATTCCCGACCACCGACAATATCAAGCATTTCTGTTGATACGTCGAATGTCGGCAGTGGATTAGCGAATAAATCTCGCGTAGTTATTTCTTGGAAAACCGATGAACCTTCAACTGGCGGAATTGAGTATGACAGTGGTATCTCTGGGGCAACCTACAGAAAGAAGGGTCAGGCTGATTCCGGATTAACAACCGACCACGTGGTGGTAATTACAGATCTGTTACCATCAGCTCCTTATCACTTCAAGGTAATCGCCAAAGATGGAGCGGGTAATACGGCGGAGAGCAAAGATGAAACTGTAATCTCTGGTGAAACAGTCAGTTCAATCTTCAATATTGTGATGAAAACCCTGAGTAATCTTTTTGGTTGGATTTCAAAAATAATGTAAATTAACCAGAAACGTTTGGGATTTTGAGGCAATAAGACTTCTTGAAAGCTTCAGTTTACTGTATAATATGAAAAGTAATGTTTACGGAGGGAAATGCCAGAAGATCTAAAACAGCATGAAACAATAATCGGCGTCAATAATGTCGACAAAGATTTTGTCGTTGGGAAAAACACGATCCAGGCGCTAAAATCTGTAAATTTGAATGTCAAATCAACGGATTTTATCATTCTCTTCGGCCCCTCCGGTTGCGGCAAGTCAACTCTTTTTAATATTATTCTCGGTTTGGATAAACCAACAAAAGGTGATGTTACAATCCGCGGAACAAAAATATACGACCTTGATGACGACGAAAGAGCGATGTTCAGAGCGAAAAAGATCGGTATGATTTACCAAATGCCATATTGGATAAAATCACTTAAAGTTATAGAGAATGTCGCGCTTCCGTTAATGGTTGAAGGAGAAAAAGAGACCGAAGCAATTAAGCATGCCCAAAAAATGTTGTCTGATATTGGAATAGCCGATCTGGCGGATCAAATGCCGACTCAACTATCCGGAGGCCAACAACAAAAAGTCGGTTTGGCAAGGGCTCTTGTCTCAAACCCCTGGATTTTGATGGCAGACGAACCAACCGGTAATCTGGATTCGGTTTCGGGAGGAGAGATTATGAAAATATTTCGAGACCTGAATCAAAAATACAAGCGCACAATTTTAATGGTTACTCACAACGAAGAATATTGGGATTTTGGTACCAGGAGAATAGAAATCCGAGACGGTTCAATAGTTAAGGACACAAATCATGGATAAGAAATTCCTCTTTAAATTAGCCGTGAAAAACTTATTGGCGCATCGGCTTCGAACAGTTTTGACTTTGGCTGGTATTATTATTGGGATTTCATCGGTGGTTTTTTTAATATCATTCGGATCCGGAATTCAAAAACTGGTAACGCAACAAATTACCGGTGGTGATGCCTTCCAGTTAATTGATGTCGGTACCGGTAATTCACAGATCATCAAGCTCAACAGTGAGACCATAGATAAAATTGCTAAGATACAATTCGTTTCATCGGCCGAAACAATAACAAATTTGGGGGCTAAGGCAAAAAATGGCGACAATACTATGGATACCGCCTTTTTTGCTACAAATGAGAAATATTTGGATTGGTCCGGAAAAAAAATCCGCTACGGCCGAAGTCTATCATCTGACAATAAACAAGCGGTTGTTAATACCTCTTATTTGGCTTTTATTACTAAGGATAATCCGGAATCGACTTTGGGTAAAAAAATCAATTTTGACGTAATTATTCCGAAGGAATTGGCAAAGAGTGGTGAGTCGGACACCAAGGCAAATCAAGATTTTGAAATTGTAGGGATTATTAAAGATGATTCGTCGCCATCAGTATATGTTAATGCTGGAGCAGTTTCTGGTTGGGAGCTTCTTACATTTTCTCAAGCAAAAGTAAGAGTCACTGATCGAAGTAAAGTAGACAACATCCGGGCAAACATTGAAGGTTTTGGGCTAAAGACTCAATATGTTGGAGATACCGTTAGTCAAGTGGAACAAGTCTTCTCAGTCTTTAAAATTGTTTTAGGCAGTTTCGGTTTCATTGCTTTCTTAGTCGCTTTGCTCGGAATGTTCAATACTCTAACAATATCACTGCTGGAAAGAGTCAAAGAAGTTGCGCTAATGAAAATTTTAGGCATGAATAAGAAAAATATTCAAAGCTTGTTTATGGCTGAAGCGGTAACTCTTGGTATTATCGGTGGGGCGATTGGCATAATTTGGGGAGTCGTTCTTGGCTTGACCGCCAACGCGATATTAAACGCATTTGCTCTACGGGCAGGCGGCGATCCGGTTTCGGTTTTCTACTACCCGTTTAGCTTAATTATGACAGTAGTCCTCATCGCGGTATTGGTCGGCTTCATTACCGGTATTTATCCGGCTCGCCGCGCGGCTCAGGTAAATGCCTTGGATGTTTTGCGCTACGAATAAATTCATATCAAGATGAAAGTAAAAAGTTCTTAAAGTCTGTAAAGTCCAATGAGTTTCAATTTTATAGACCATCACTCAACGTGCTTTATAAACTTTTGACTTTATAAACTTTATAAACTAAGATTGTCTCATGTTAATTTTCTTTGCAATTCTAGCTTTCTTGGCCACCATTCTTGGCGGCTACTTCGCGTTTCGATATAGAAACCGATTGCATTTCGTTATGGCTTTTGCGGCCGGCGTGCTTGTTGCTCTGGCATTCTTCGAGATTTTGCCCGAAGCATTCGACCTAATCGAGAGTAATAACGTCAGTAGTTTCGGTCCAATGGTGGCGGTTCTCGGTGGGTTTTTGTCATTTTACTTTCTTGAAAAATTTATGGTGGTTCATTCGTGTACCGAAGAAGGTTGTGAAAATGATCATCATGAAAATATTGGTTTCCTTGGTGGCATCGGCATCACGCTCCATAGTTTGATTGACGGTTTGGCTATGGGTGCCGGTTTTTTGATTAACCCGTCGATTGGAATCTTAATTTCGATTGGCGTTGTGCTCCACAAATTCTCCGATGGTCTCTGTACGGTTGCCTTAATGTTAACGAATAAGAATGACCGGGCGCACATTACATCTTTTCTGATTGCTGTGGCACTGGCTCCGGTTGCCGGCATTTTTCTGCCGCAGGTGATCAAGATATCGGAAATTTCATTAACCTATATCCTGGCCTATTTTGTCGGCTTCTTTCTCTACATCGGTGCTTCCGACCTTTTGCCCGAAGCACACGAGAAAGGAAACTCGATATATTTGGCTTTTTATACTACGGCCGGTGCAATCTTAGTACTCTTGGCTACAAAACTGATTTAAATTCCAATCTACTTATTTGATAGGCGCTTGAGCGTCTTTTTTAGTTCTTTAATTCTTTCCAAATCGGCTTGGTCAATTTCTTGGTCGATAATTTCATACAACAACGAATTTACCGCCGAGCGAATCGCCGATAATTGAATAATAATATCATCCGCAGACCGAAGGAGCGAGACCATATTTTGTACTCCACGGATTTGGCCTTCTATTCGTTTGAGCCTATTTTGTGTTTTTTGAATTTCCATAATTTTTAAATTGAAAATTTTAAATTCTAAATTGCTGAGACTTATCCACATCTATACCCCCGCTTTTCCACATTATACCCCAGGGGAGTATTTATTACAAATAAAAGCTGTTTTTGTCTTTACAGATAAATATTTAGCTGTTAAGCTTTGTTTGATTTCGGGTGATAACCGGAAATTACCTCATTTTGAAAGGAATGGGGTGTCTCAAATCTCTGCGCATTCTTTGAAAGGAGAATGTAGCATGCCGATCGAAATTGCCGAGGAGCTGTTGGACAGTCAGACGTTCACAGGGCGGGGCGAACGCGAACTGGTAGAGTTGACTAAGGCCTGGTTCCACCAAATGGAAGCCAGAGGCTACTCCGAGGGGGTCAACTTCAACAGGATGGCAAACCTGCTGAAGGACGGCAACACCAGCTGGGGGGCAGTCGCGTTGGTTGCCAGAGCGACAGTCGCGTATCGGCCTGACAAAGTGGATGTTTGGCTGGCGAAGGTGGCTGATGTTCTCAAGTCCGAGCCGTTGCCAAGGCCAGATCTCTGCTGCGGACTGTTTCTGGCCGTCTTCGAGACGGGTATCTGGATCGACCACGTCTGGAAGTTCGTTGATCATCGGCAGTTGTTCCACAAGTGGTGGCGCCTGCTGCTCGAGATCATCGACAACCCGGCATTCGAGCGGTTGATGGTCGGAGAAGATGGCAAGCTGGACTATCCCGACAAGGCCTTTCCCGGCCGGCTCTCAGAGGCGATCAAGGGTTTCATCCGCCCGCGCCTCGAGGGCAAGGACAAGGCGCTAGTGCGCGGGTACCAGGTCAAGCAGTTGGGGGCAGAACTGTGGAACCGTGGAGACGATGTCGAGCACAGGTCTTATGCGCCTTTTGTGGAGGTGATCCTGAACGAGCTGGCCTTCGCCGCATTCGGCATGTGGATTCCGTCGTGTAAGATGGCGGGGCTTCACATTGTCGATGAGTACTTCCACACGCGTACCGGAGGTTTTGCCAGGTTGCGTCAGCGGGAACTGAACGACCGGCTGTTGGGGCCTCATTACTTCAAACCCGGCCGGGGTCGAATCATCGTCGGGTTTCGCCTCTTCGAGAAGATCTGGAAAGGGCAGCCCACGCCCTCCGGTTGGGATAACGTTGAGTCGCGCACCGTGATCTTCGAGACTGCCAGCTTCGATGATGTATGCGACGAGGAACGCAAGCGCCGCGAAGCGACCGGCAGCAAGCCGATCTCCTACGAGATCGAGCCGATCCAGATCTTGGCTCCGAGCAGCCTTGTTGTCAAGAAACTGCCGGAGCTGACCGATGAAGAACTGGCAGCAGAGGGTCTGACGCGTTGCCCCGACTGCGGCAGCGTAATCACCGCAGCCGTTAGCTAGCTGAACCCTGTGAGTACTGAAGGCGGGTAGTGCACGTCGCACACCCGCTGTTTTTTTTGCCTAAAATCATCTATAATTAGGATAGAAATAAATAAGTTTACCCTGTTAAATGCGCCATTGGCGCAATCGCGACGCGATTATTTAACAGGGCAAAGGAGACAGACCCATGGTAAAAGGGAGTGAACTTTCCGTTGACAAGGAAAAATGCGTAGGTTGTGGAGTTTGTGCAGATGCTTTTCCGGAATTATTCGAGATTAAGGATGAAAAGTCCCACGTAATATCTGACGGCGAATGTGATTGCGATATGGATCAGGTTAAATCGATCTGTCCAAACGGCGCAATTTCGAAAAAAGAAAGCTAACATTTTCACATATGAAGGAGGGGACAAGTAACTTAGGACTGTTATTTTTCAGCTGGTGGTACGGATATTTACCGCGCCGGCTGTATTTGGCTTTCCTAGCAGCAATGATTTCACTTTTTGACATGTTTTCAGTCAAGGTTTTGTTGGCGACTTGGTTCTCTCCCTGGAAGCGCGACATTATATCAACGGACGGTTTAACTCTACAGCAGAAGTTCCAGGTATTTATGTTGAATTTAGCCTCGCGGGTAATCGGTTTTCTGGCGAAAACATCAGTTTTAATCAGCTTTGCAATTTTGTTTGTCGTCACGGTTTCAATATCTGTCGCACTGTTCGCTCTTTGGCTGGCGTTTCCGATTACAGTTTTAATACTCTTGATTTTTGGCTTAGTGAACCTAAATGGCACGAGCTATTAAATGAATACAATAATTAAAGCCAACTTTTCGGCTACAAGAATCAAAAAACTAGTTGCAATAAACAGGTTCTTTTCCAGTGGCGCCGGAAAAATATTATCAGCAATATTTTGGCTTTTCGGTTTGGCAGTTTTGGCAATTTGGGCAATGTTTATTTATAATCCGGATCTTCTTGGCCAATATTTCGGTTTAGACCAAGTTTTCCTAGCATTGTTTCTATTTTTCATCGCAATTCGTAGCTTTTTGAGATATTTCGTCAAAAGTCCGGAAATCCAAAGTCCACAAGAAATGAAAGATAGCGTTGCTAAGGGCGGGGAGATTAATGCCGTAAATTCGTTTTCGGTTGAATTATCGTTGGCACTACTGCAATTAGGGTCTGATTTGGAGGAATCTAACACATCCGATGTTTTGTCGGTAATAATCGAATCAAAACAGAGCGATTTCGTTTTTGCCCGGCTCGGAAAATCAAAAACTGAAATACTTGATATTTTATCGAAGCAAAAGGCTATGTCGGGAGTCAGATTTTCGACTTTAGCCGAAAAGGCGTTGGAGATTGCGATAAAAGAAAATCACGACCAAATTGAGTCAGGGGACTTTTTGGTTGCCCTTGCTGAAGCCGATTTAGCCTTTTCTTCCTACCTTTCGGGCCTCAATATTACCGTTGATGATTTAGCCAATATTGTTTATTGGCAGACGAATATCGAGAAGAAAATAGCAGACAGGCATCATTTTCTTGATCCCAAATATCTCCATTTAACTGGAGGAGTAGGTAAGGATTGGGCCTACGGATATACGCAGGAACTCGATCGCTACTCGGTTGATTTAACCGAGTCGCTTGAAACCAGGGGTTTGGGTTTGGAACTGATCGGCCACAACAAGGAAATCGAGCTCTTGGAACAGGCGCTGAACCGCAATGTTGGTGCCAATGCTGTCCTGGTCGGCGAGCCGGGAATCGGCAAGAGAACGACCCTCTTAGGTTTCGCCCGAAAAATTGATCTGGGCGAAACATTGCCGAATCTAGCGCACAAACATGTAGTTGAATTAAATGTTGACCTCTTAATTTCCGGACTTTCGGGGCCGGGAGAATTTACCGAAAGAATTACCCAAGTCTTTTCTCAAGCTGCCAGCGCCGGCAACATTATAATTTTCATTGATGGCATTGAAAAAATTCTGTCGTCCGGAGAAGCGGGACAAGTTGACGCGACGTCTGTGTTAATTCCATATTTATCTTATCCTGAAATTAATTTTATCGGCACGACCGATGTCGCCAGTTATAGCAATTTAATTGCTGGAAATTCAGCTCTAGTCCAGCGTTTTGAAAAAGTCGAAGTAACGGAACCTACCGATGATGAGATGCTTCGAATTCTGGAAGATGTGGCTCCGGGAATCGAGTCGCATTTCGGCGTGCTCATTACCTACTCGGCGATAAAAGAAGTCGTTCGATTGGCAAAAAAGTATATTTTGGATTTGCCAAATCCCGAGAAATCTATAAGCATACTTGAAGGGTCGGCGAATACCTTATCAAACAGCAAGAATAAAATTATTACCGTTGATGTGGTTGATAACTATGTCAGTTCGAAGGCGAACATTCCAGTTAAAGAGGCATCTGGTCAGGAAAAGGAACTCTTGGTCAACCTTGAAGTGGAGTTAAAAAAGAGAATTGTCGGCCAAACTAAAGCAGTCGAAGCAGTATCGGGAGCCCTGAAGCGCTCAAGAGCCGGTGTTAGTGAAAGCAGCAAACCGATCGGCAGTTTTTTGTTCTTGGGTCCTACCGGCGTTGGTAAAACCGAAACCGCCAAAGCATTAGCAGAAGTTTATTTTAATTCCAAAGACGCAATGATCCGTTTTGACATGAGTGAATATCAAAATAAAGAAGACGTGTATAGATTAATCGGAGCTCCTGCCGGTCATGGGCCGAGAATAGAGGGGGAGTTAATTTCCAAAGTTAGGGATAAGCCATTCTCGCTCATTCTCTTTGACGAAATTGAAAAAGCCAGTCCGGACATCTTAAATTTATTTTTGCAGATCATGGACGAGGGTTTCATTACCAGTTCGGCCGGCAGAAAAGTTTATTTTAAGAATTCGATTATTATCGCTACCTCCAATGCCGGAGCCAATTTAATCCGCAAATTAACGGCAGAAAACATTGAATACGAACAAGCCAGCAAGCAGGTTGTAGAATATATTCAAAATCAGGGTATTTTTAGACCGGAATTTATCAACCGTTTCACACAAGTTGTCTACTATTATCCGCTTTCTAAGATCGAAATAACGGAAGTAGCAAAA
>Ga0172381_10004359_pt1 | contig 14675 bp, 19 predicted proteins | sample Leawel6488metaG_FD_119754 | JGI IMG/M metagenome (GOLD analysis project Ga0172381, IMG submission 119754) | Leachate microbial communities from a municipal landfill in Southern Ontario, Canada - Leachate well 64-88 metaG | ecosystem: Engineered > Solid waste > Landfill > Unclassified | place...
CTATATGCAACCTGTACAATCATTTCACATTGTGTTTCTAATTGTGCCGCCGCATCTTTTTCTGGTATTGTTCCTTCTAATGTTGAATATACTTTGTTATATTGTTCTGCTTTAATTGCTTTCGCAACGTCCTCACGTACACCTAACGTTTCTTGAGAGTCACTTGTAAAGTAAATTAACATCGGTAAATTTAAAATAAAGTCATCAAGTTCTTCTGGTGTAGGTGGATTTTCGGATTGTAAACATTGTTTAATAACACGCATATAAGCATCTAATTCACTTGCAAAACTGCTTACCAAGTGGTCTACAATTTCTTCAATGTGATGACTTCCATCAAATACTTGTTTTCTTAAACCAGTAACTTTTGTGGTATCAACATTTTGTACAACTAAATTATTCTTTTTAGCCATTTATTCTACCTCGTATTTTTCATGTTCATCATAAGCTAACATTTCTTCTACACTAAAAAATATAGGTTTGCCCATCTCCATCGCTGTTTCAAGTTCTGCCTTAGTACCTTTACTATTACCCGAATGAGAACAAACTAAAATATAATCCATTCTTCTTAGTATTTCCATTGAGTACGCATAGAATTGGTCTGTGTTTACGTTTAAATCCTCACCACGCATTAGTTGATAAAAGATATCCAAGTGAGGACAAAAAGGAGCATACCCGGCTTCTAAAGCCTCTGAACCCAATAAGATTCCTCTATTTATATTTTGTAACATTGTGGGTAAATTGTCCGCGCTCATTGCGCCCGCTACATAAACGGTTTTCATTATTTATCCTCCTTACATTTTATTTGGTAATCGCAATATTTACAAGTTGTTCCAAACAAGTTTTCCGGTTTTGGTGGTACACATTTACTACCAACATATTCTTCACAACTTGCTATTTTATCGACAACTAAGTTCGCTTTCATTTTATCAGTAACATCAAGTATATATGATTTATGTCCGCAACTGTTTCTGTCTTCATATAAAAATAATACTTGGTCTACTAATAATGCTACACAATAGGCAGTTCCTTGTGCTTCATGTTCTTTAGCAACAAAATCTCTACCACTGTGTTTGAATTGACTTTCGGTTTTGATTTCTAAAATATATAGTTTTCCTTTATATCTTATCAAACCATCACACAAGAATCTTAGTTTATATTTTTTGTGAAATAGTTTTGTTTCAAAACCTTGTTTTTTAATAATTTCAATGTCCGGTATATTGTATTCTTTAATGTAGTCCGCAACATCTAAATATTCGCAGTCGAATCCTTTTTCTTTCATTTTAGAAATTATAAATTGGATTCTTTCGTGTGCGTCGGTTCCACTTTCACAAATTCGAATTAAATTTGGGGAAGACTCTGAACCATCCATATCGGCGGCAACCATTTGATAATACATTTGTCTTAAACAATTTAGAGAAGACGGTTTGTAAGATTGTGAAGGCTTATCTTTTCCTTCTTTATCCAATATTTGAATCGTCATTTCTAATTCGTTGACAAACATATCAGGTACGCTGAGTTTGTTTTCCGCCGATAGTATTAACTTACGAATATTTTTTAAGCTCATGCTTGTTCCTCTTCAAGGAATGCTACCAACAATGTTACATCATCATCTACGGTATATCCAATTACGTCTTGCTTTCCAGTTGTTTTATCCGGTTTTGATTTAATAGGTGTTGTAGAACGAATTTGTAATGCAGTGTCATTACCATAACTTAAAGCTACTACATCACTGGTAATTTGAATTTGTGTTTTAAGCATATCCGCTTCAATTGAACAACTAAATGGTTTACATTCTTTATCTTTATCCATAAGTTCATAATCAATTTCTTCGGTTGCGTTTTTACTTTTTGCGTTAGTTACAGTTACACTGCCTTTATCAAATGTTAGTTCAACACCGTTGCTACTATAAACATCCGTAAATACAGATAATCTATCCAAACAACCTAATAATGCATCTCGATTAACTTTACAAGTATTAGGAAAATCACCATCATAAATAAATGAACGAATTACATCCAATGGATAATCCTCTTTATTCTGCATTTCAGCTGTATAGATAGTATTGTTACCATCAGTAATAATTAAACGGTCTTCGTTAAAACTTACACTTAGTTCATCACCTGTCAAAATACTTAGTAAATCAACTGCTTCCGGTCTTAATAATACATCACGTTTAAATACGTTTGCGTCTGTTGCAGCTGCTTTTTCAGAGTCAGAAGAAATGACTTTATCACTAAAGTAAATTCCTGTCAATACTAATTGTGTGGTACTATCGTTAGATGTAGCTGGTTTATTGTTATGAATTGCTTTGTTTAAAATAGCACGTTTTACTTTTGTAGGTTCTTTACAATCAAAATTGAATGAAGGGAATTGGTCTCCTTCAGGCAAAGTAACTGTTTCAAAATTATAAGTACCATTTCCTTTGACTTGTAAATTCGCGTTTTCACCCTCGTCTGTAGCCGGAGTTATTGTTAAAACAATTTTATCCGCTGTTGTTTTTGAAACCAATTTAATAAAAGAATCAGCCTTAACTAAGATTTCAAAATCAGGACAATTGACTTTTTCTTTTTCTTGTTTGACTTCTACATTTGTGGTTCCATCTGTTGATGTTAATGTTAATACATTACTTTTTACGGTAATCAAAAGTAAAGAAGTAATGTCCATTACTTTATTATTCTTTACACCTTTTGATACTTTGTCACATAATGATTTTAATTCCGCTGTCGCTAAAGGTACTATAATCCCTTTATCCATTACTTTTCCTGTTTCTTTTTTAGCCATTTTCCTTCTCCTTATTTTAATAATTGATATAACTCTCTTCTTAATGCCGAATTGTGTATAAACAATCCTCTTAGTGTGCTTGTAGTTGTTACGGTTCCGGGTTTCTTAACTCCTCTTGCTGTCATACAAGAATGTTCTCCGTTTATAATAACTGCTACATTATCAGTACCAACTACGCGACTAATACAATCTGCGATATCAGCACCAATTCTTTCTTGTAATTGTAAACGTTTACAAACCATATCCGCAATACGTGCTATTTTTGAAAGTCCAATTACCTTACCGTTTGGTATATAAGCAACTGAAACCGTCATGTTGTACATTAAAGCTAAATGGTGTTCACAATAGCTGAAAACTGGAACGTGTTTTACAACGACTAAATCCTGTAAATTACTTTTTATGTCCTCATCTTCAAAACATTTGTCAAACATAACAGCTACTTCTTCGTTACTATACTGCATGCCTTCAAAGACTTCTTTGTACATCTTAGCAACACGTTTTGGTGTTTCTTTTAATCCTTCCCTTTCAGGGTCATCTCCCAAAGCAACTAAAATTGTTCTAATTGCTTGTTCAATGGTTTCTGTATCAATTTCTTTTTTCATCTATGCTCCTTTTAACATTATGTATCCAAGGAATATTCCTATAATCCCTAATATACCTTCAAGATTACCGGGTGCCGGTATTGGAAAACCAATAAGTTTAAAAAATAAACCAACCAATATTCCCGCTATTAACGACATTCCGTATTGCATTATACACCTCTCATTTCTGGTGGATACACAATTTTGTGTAATTGTATTTGTAAACGATAATCTGCCAAGTTATTTTCTTTCATAAACTCAACAATTTCTTTTGGTTCTATTTGCCCAAATACAGGACTTAAATATTTGTGACATAAAAGAGGACGAAAAGCTAAGCATTGTTCCATATCTTTTCTATTACCAACTACAAATTTAAGAACATCACCCGAACGTAAATCAACAAAGTTTTTACAATCCATATGACTATTCATTCCGCTACTTAGACATTTATAATCCATTGTGAAAAATAAATTATCTTTAAACGCTGGAGATATTTTGTACTTAGCAATAGGCATGCTTCCATTTGTTTCAACGTTTACTTTAAAACCAACAGCACATAATAAACCTAATAAATCCATTATGTTATTATGAATTAATGGTTCACCACCTGTTACAGTTATATTAATGTTACCCAATTTTGAACACTGAGCTACAATTTCATCCGGGTGCATTTCTTTACCGTCCTGTTGACATTGTGCATATTTGGTATCACAATAATCACACGATAAATTACAACCTGCTAATCTAACAAATGTACACAATTCACCGGCTCTTATTCCTTCACCTTCAATACTTGAAAATATTTCATTAACAATCATTATACTTCTCCTTGTTCATATTTACAGTAAGTTGCGATATTACCCTCGCTTTCCTGTACGGTTACACGTTCACAGTATGTGTCATAAGGATATTCATCACTGTCGTCTAAGTATTTTGTTATTGTGTCGTCAATCCATTTACACATATTTTCAGCGGTTGGATTTACTTTTATAGTGTCGTTTAAATAACTGTGGTCCAACTTATCGTGAATTAATTTTTTAATAGCTGTAAAGTCAATAACCATGCCGTATTTAGTTAATTCATCCGCCGCACACGTTACAGTTATTATCCAATTATGACCGTGTAAATTTTTACACTTGCTATCATACGGTAAACTTAGCATATGACACGCCGCTATTTCCATTCTTTTAGTTACTTTATACATTTGTATCCTCCCACGGGTAAACTACCCATTTATTTGTTTTGTCAAAGAACCAGTAATTAGGTACTACAATCGATTGTTCGTGATAAAACATAGTTGTGATAAAGTAATTACTTTCAGCATAATGCTTCAATGTTATTCCTGTATCTGCTATGTCATCTATCACAATACAATCCTTGCAGGGTGCAAGTAACAACGGAACGTTCAATCGGTGTGAAAGCATTACAGCTAGTACGAGACCGCCTCTCGGTATTCCATAAATACCTACTACTTTTTCCAGTTTTTGAGTACGGGCTAAGTAGCCAATTAATGCATCTAAGTAGTGATTAACTTGTTCCCAAGTAACTAACATTTTAGACATTTACTTCTTCCTCATATTTTGTTGGGTCATACACGTTTGAATCTTTAAATGCTTCTTTACGTTCTGTACAAGAACCACATTTACCACAATGTCTTTCACCACCTTTATAGCAAGTATATGTAAATTCAAAAGGAACACCTAATTTACTTCCTAATTCTGCTATATCAGTTTTGTTTAATTTGTTTTCAACAAATGGTGTATAAAGTTTAATGTTTGTCCAAGTTCCCAAATCAATAGCCGCTCTCATTGCTTCTGTAAAATCAGCTCTACAATCAGGATAAATATCGTGGTCGCCTAAATGACTTCCAAGTGCGATTTCATCCGCTTCAAGACTTTCAGCCAATCCTGCCGCAATTGATAACATAATACCGTTACGGAAAGGTACAACTGTTTTTTTCATATTTTCGTCTGCATAATGTCCTTCAGGAACATCACCACCCGATTGTAATAAATCAGATTTAAAACAATCATTCATAAATGATAAATCAATTTCAGTTATTTTAACATTATTGATTTCACAGATTTTTTCTGCACATTTTCTTTCTTGTGCATTGTGTTTAGAACCATAATAAAAATTTACAGCTCCTACAATTTCCTTGCTTGGGTCTCTTAAACATTCGTAAAACAATGTTGCTGAGTCCATTCCACCCGATAATACTACTAATGTCTTTGTCATAATTTCCTCCTTAAAATAACTTTTTAGTTCTAACTCTTTTGATTACTTTTAAATTATCCGCTTTTTGTTTCATATACATTATGTTAAATAAAATTCTATCGTCTGTAGATTGCTTTAATCCTTCAACTGTGAAACCATATTTATTAACTTCCTTTTCAACTTTTGCGAGATACTCAGGTGTTAATTGTATGTATTGTGAGGGACAAAATGTTTTTCTATCACTTAAACAAATTACTCCGTAATCACAAATAATATTTCCAGTACAACCGGATTGTATATGTGATGTTGAATCTGCTGATGTAATATTATGTTGTTCTAAAATATCAAATTTTGTTATACCAAAAATATGAATTTTAACACTTGGGTCATATTCGTCCACCAACTTGAAACACTTAGCCAAAAATTTCTCTTTTCTTTCAGTGGTTTTACCAACTAACCCACCTAATGCTATATAAGGAATTTTACTTTTTAATGCCTGTATTAAATAATCGTACGGTTCACCTAAGTGAAATGCATATAATAATTTGTTAGGGTCAATTAAAAGTTCTTTCATATATTGGTAATTTTCCCAAGTTCTTGCCGCCGCTTCGTCGACTTCGTCCTGTGTAGACTCACGTCCTCTTTCACCCGGGATAACGTCAATTTGTGCATATATATCAATTTTTTCGTGGTTTTCATTTAAGAAACTTATATAATTATCAACGTCCAAAACTTTACCTTTTGTCCAAGCTGTAAATGCACCACTATCAATAAATAGTTTTCCTGTTTTTTGATTTTCTAACCACAATTTAATAGTTGATTTATCATTAACAAAACTCAATAAACGGTTACATTTATTTTCAAGCATATAAAATTCATCTTTTTTTATTCTTGAACCTGCAAAGTAAATATCTATACTCATACTTCCACCGCTTCCCCGTACCAACGTTCTGTTATTTCAACGTCACATTTTAAACGTATTCCTAAATCAAGTCCGGCATCACCCATTAAATCCGAAAATAATTTAGAACATTCTTTTGCGTTTTCTTTAGGACACTCAGCAATCAATTCATCATGTACTTGAAGGATTAATCTAAATCCTAAATCTTTTAATTGTTGGTTTTCACCAATAAATCTCATTGCTATTTTTGTTAAATCCGCCGCTGAACCTTGTACTCTACTATTAACACATTGTTTTTCAGCATCAGATACCAACATTGTGTTATCTTTTATTTTAATATTTTCTGCTTTCGCCATTTCATATATAGGTTGTTTTGCTTTAAACCCGTACGCGTCGCATAGCAATCTAGTATACTTTTCTTGTAACTCGATTGGAACTTCCGAAATTTCTGATGAACTTCCGAACTCTAATGGGTCAAAGTCATTTGATAAACCATTAACCCAACTAAATTCATAAGGTTGTAATTGCATATCAGGAAGTCTTCTTTTTCTACCCCAATAAGTAGTTACAAAGCCGTAATCAATAGCCATCTGTTGACTTTCGTCCATAAAAGATTGTAAGCCCGGAAAAGTTGTCATTATGGTATCGTTAATTTTTTGTGCAATCCTCTTCGATACTTTTAAATCTTCGGCAATAGCCTTGATTCCTTTTCCGTACATAACACCTAAAACAATTGCTTTTGCCTTGTTACGACGTTCACTACCTTCCTTATTATAGGAGCCATCAGGATTCTTTTCACAGCATTCTTCGTATGTTAATTCTAACGCAACTGCCGCGATAACTGAATAGATATCTTTTCCTTCCTCGATACCTTTTAACATTGTTTCATCTTTTGACATTACTGCTGCAATAACTGCTTCTTGTTTTGAATAGTCGGAAGACATTAAAACGCATCCCGGAGAAGCTACAAACATTGGCCGTATGTCTTTATTCTTAGCTGGAATATTTTGCATATTCGGGTCTGACGAACTGAAACGTCCTGTAACAGCACCATATTGATTGAAGCTACAATGTATTCTACCGGTTTTTGGATTAAGTTCATTCGGCATTTTTGTGATATATGTAGTCATTAATTTTTCAAATTCTCTACATTTTAATAACGTATGAACTGCCGGGTGGTCGATGTGTGCAATACATTTTTCTTCTGTGCTTCTTGTTTTACTTCCTTTTTGTTTATTATCCAAACCTATTATATCATAAAGTAATTCAGCTACTTGTGCTGGACTTGCTATGTTAATAGGTTCTTGAATTTTATGTTCAGGATTTTCTTTTTTAAATTGTGCAATTTCTTTATCATACATTTTCACAACTTGGTAAAATTCCGCTTGTGTATCTTTTAATAGTTGTTCATATTTAACTGCTAAATGTTTTTGGTATTCCATATCAATACCAATACCGTTGTCCTGCATTTCAGCGACAACTGGAATTATAGGCATTTCAATTTCATTAAATACATTTGCAACACCTTGTAAATCTCTCTTAATACATTCATCATTATTAGTGTTCAAAAACTGTTCTTGATATCTGTATAGCTCATAAGTGATATACGCGTCGTGAGCCGCATACAAATACGCTGTATCGTGAGGAACATAGTTAAACGGAATACCTTTAAACAAATCTCCAAATGAGAACGCATCACCTTTTCCACCTAAACAATATTTAGTATAAAGTGGTTTTAATTTGTTTACAGGTTCATTTTCATTTAAACATTTTGCCGCTAAGAATCCATCAAAATAAGGTTTTAATAAATAACTTCCGTCTTCATTTTTAAAATCTGCTTGATGATACAAAACTCTTATATCAAATTTTGCGTTAAAGAAAACAGGTTTCATCTTATCTGTATAAATATCTTTAAAACACTTTGTGAATTGTTCTGTTGTTAATTGATTTGTTAATCTCATACCAGTCATATTACTAATATGATTTAAAGGAATATAAGCGGGTTTATTGCTAGGACTGTATAAACTAACTCCAACCAAAGTACAAGTCATTGCATCCAAGCTTGTAGTCTCCGTATCTATTGCAAAAATTGTATCCTTAGCCATTACCCGCAGATATTTAACTAAATCCTCTTCCTCTTTAATTAACACATAATTATCACGATATTTCCCCAAGTGTTTTTCTACAAGAACACGCATGTTTTTAATTTTATCAGAAAGCGTCTCACCACTTTTTAACTTGACTGGTGATGAATTCTTCTTAGATGTTTTTGTTATAGTTAAAACATCAGATTCTTTTGTACTTTTTGGTTTAAAATCAAATAATGCCATTCTTAATTCCTCTTAAAATACGTCTGTTCTTGGTTCTGCCTCTGCTACCGTTCTTGTAGCTGTACGTCTTGATTGTGCCGGTGCCGGTGTTCTTCCAACTGTTCTACCTGTTGATGCAGCCGCTGTTTGTTGTCTTGGTGCCGCGTCTCTTTGTACATCTCTTTTAGGAGTTGTTTTTGCCGGGGCTACACCAAATACTTCTTCAAAGTTTACAGCGTCTTGAATTTTTTTCTGTAAAAACTCTGGTAAAGTATCCATTACATCAAGTGATTGTGCTTCGTCAAAATCAAATAAAATTTGTTCACGAGTTGATTCCATTGGTTGCATTCCTTTTGGTAAACTCATAACGCTTGCTACATTCGCATAACCTTTGTCGTTATGTATAATTTGAATCAAACAATTTTTACCTAGAATACTTAATAAGTCAACACCTTTTTCCAATTCAGCTGCGGTAAAACCTTTACCTCTCCATGATTCTAAATCCTGTCTTAGTGTAGCTCTATCGCTTAATGATACGGTGTAATCCTTGAAAATAGTTGCACAAGATTCTTCACCATTAAATTCACGTACTTCCTCGGGTAATTCCCAAAGTATTTGAACTTTTTCTTGAACAGTATTAAACTTTGTGTTCAACTGTTTTCCTAATCCAATCACACCGTAGCATACGGCTTGATATGAACCTTCGGGGATGGCTTCGAAATCCCCACCTTTTTTAGCTATTAACGCCATAATTTAATCCTCCTTCTGTTAAATCTTATTATTTGTTAGTAATAAATTATATAACCACAACTGGCCTTCTGGTGTTAAGTATAAAAGAAATGTTTTTTTACCTTCATCTGAACGTACATTTCCGCTACCTTTAACAAAGTATTTTTGAAAGAATGCTATAGCATCAGGATGTATTATATGACCGTCGTATTTTGGTCCAGCAAACTTAACTAATATATCCATTTCACACAAGAATGAAAGAATTTGTTGCGGTGACAAATTTATATCAGCCTTGTCACAAAATTGTCTTATAGAACAATTATCAAAATCTTTTAACAATTTTAAAATATCTGTTCCTGAATTGCTGTCATAACCTCTTAAAACATCAATTAAAAAATCACAACCATCTGTTCTTTGTAGTATTCTTCTGATTTCTTTTATTACCAATATATCAGTACCTGTTGTTTTTTTGTTTTCAAATAATCCTAACATAATTAAATCCTCCTTAAATAAATTTAGCTGTTATGTTTAACTTTTTTGCTTCTTCCATTGTGTATTCTTTTTGTAACTTTAAACGACCGACGGCAAGTTTATTATTATCCAATTTCTCTGCACATCCGATATGTGCTTCACCGTCGCAATTTCTGTAAGCTATTATAATAGCACCACAGCTTGTACATACGTGTTGAAATGTTGCTACTCTTGTCATTACTCACCGTCCTTTAATCCGTGTGCTTTTCTAAATAACCAAATTGAAAATGCTCTAAATAACTTTAACATAGTCCTATTCTCCTTATTTATATTATACCGAAGTTAAAAGGAAAACGGGTCTAACTGTTAAGTGCATCGTGTAATTCCGGTGTTCTTAGTGCTTGTATTTGTCTGAATGTATTACGTTTACTTACGTTAAATAACTCCGCAATTTCAACTTTGTTATAACCTTGTAACATTAAACCTACTTGCATTTGTTGGGTTATATTAAAGTTTAAACTCGCAATACTGTCATTTAATTCAAACAATTCTAAATCAATGTCGTGATATTTTGTTTCATATATTTCTATATTATCAACATATACTTCATTTTTCTTTTGTTTGTTACTCGCTAATTTTGAAATGTGTTCTAATTTTCTGTACAAACAATTCGCAAAAAATAGTGAAAATTGTTGTGAACCATTAAACTTAGTTAAACAAACTTCCAATCTATCTAATACAATACTGACAACATCCTGTTCATTAAGTGCAATAACATCATAGTGAATCTTTCCAATCAAATTGTAAAGTTTGTAAAACGCTGTTGCAAAGTAAGTAGGATTTTTACTTTCCTGATAACGTGTTGCTAATTCGTTTAATGACATTGCTCTGCTTTGTGGAGTGATTAACTTCTCCATCATTTTTCTTGTGGTGTACATAGTGCTTCTCCTTCTCTTAATAACTCTCTAATAAACTATCAAACTCTTCTTTTGTTAAATCATTAATATCTAATTTGTTTTCATACATATACTCCGGGTACACAAAAAGTGATATGATTTTGTGTTTTACATGCCGTTGTATCTTTTCCGTAGCACGGGTTCCTTCCTTATCAGGGTCGAGTGCAATCACCAAACTCCTTACAGGTAATTTATTTAACATTTCATATTGTGCCGATGAACCCAATCCCATTAGTGCAATAGCTGGTCGACCGTATACCCAACACGTCAAAGCATTAAAAATACTTTCACATACTATAACTTCTTTACAGTTTTTGGGTAACTCAAATACACCGTATAATGGCTTATCTACGTCTTCGGGATAATGGAAATACTTAGTTGCAACACTTCTTAATGCTACAAATAATGTATTTCCATTTATGTCGCGAACTGGAAAAGTTAAGCAATTTGTTTTATGGTCGAACCCTATATCAAATTTCTCAATAACGACATCCGTTAATTTCCGTTTGTACATATAATCGTGGTAAAACCTATATGTATCAAGCTCTTCTTCGCTTACAAATTTTTGATTATCGACATTTGCACTTCTTGATAAGTCCAAATCTAACACTTCTCGGTCTTCTGCTTCAGTTGTTACAAAGTTTTTTAATACCCATTGTTTACCAAACTCACCTCTATCATCATAACCAAAACAGTTACTTATCATTTCTTCAAGAGAAGCAGTATAACCACAGGTAAAACAGTTTACAGTTCCTGCCGGAATTAACTTTCCATTCACTTTTTTATCCTGTGTACTTACACCACAAGAAGGTTTACGTTCCTGACCGTCTTTGTGTATAGGACAACAAAATTGGATGTTGCCTGAACTTGGTTTAAATTTATGAAATAAGTTTTTACCGTTTGCTTCTAATTGACTTTTTAGCTCAGTTAATAGTAGCATTTCATCTACTAATACGGGTTTACCAGCTATTCTAAACATTTGTGCTCCTTAAAATACGCTTGTGCTATCTTCTTCTGCATCCACCTTCTTTTTAGTATTTACTGCCGCTCGTTTATTATCATAATAAACAAACTCACCTCTATCAATATCCCAGATATAACTAAAGATTCTTCCTTCTCCTCCGCAGTGTCTGTTTTTCTTAAAGCATATATCCAGTTTACCGTCTTTTCTGTTTATAGTTACAACTCTCGAAGCACCGTGCGCAATACCATCACCACCTCTAATATTCTTTACGATTGGTCCTGTTTCTTCATCAGTATCACGTGTTGCTTGTGTTACAACTATAATTGGTATTTTTAATTCTAAACTTAAACTTAACAAATCCGCCGATATGTGTGTTAATGCGTCATAACTTTGGTCGCCTTTTTCAGGACGTTCATCTCTTAAATAACTTATACCATCGATTGCTAATATAGTCAGTTTGTGCATCTTACAGAAATTTCTTAATTTTGAAACAGTTATTTTTCTTTTAAAATCCTCTGGTGTTGCAACTATAAGAGGAATATCACATTTACTTAATTCTTCAATGTATGTTTTATAATCGTCAAGTTTATAACCTCTTAATAACGCTGTATTTGAAATTCCTTTGTTTGTTGTATCAAATCTAAACCCGACTTTATTAGGACTCATTTCGGGACTGATAAAACCAACACGTTCTTCTTTCTGCCAAGCGGCACTCAACGCTTTTAATACCACCCAAGTTTTCCCTTTACCTGTACGTGCAAGAAAAACTATTAAATCTTCGCCACGTTCCCAACCACCGATATCGTCGTTAATTTCGGGGAAACCTGTTGTGACAAATGCTTTAGTACCCTCTTTACCTTTTTCAGTATATTCTTGATATCGTATCTTAGCGTTTTTAATAATGTCAACACCAAAACTATTTCCGGCCTGTATAGTAAGTTTTGGTAACTGTTCTAATAAATAATCCTTTGCATCATTCGCATCTATTTTTAATAACTTCGCAAACTCAACAGCGATTGGGCATGCTACATTATACAAATATTCTTCTTGCAAACAATCAATTAAATACTTATCACTTTCAGTAACATCAAATAATTGGAACTCTTTAAACTTTGCTATAAAGGATTCTTTGTTTGGAATGTTACCATATTTTTGTAGATGGTTGTTTATATAGTTAAATTCTTTTTCATAAAACGGAAAATAAGTTTCATCCAAACTGTTATTGATAATCATTTCAGGACTTCCGGTTTGAATAATCTTATTTAAAATTTGTAATGTAATCATTTGTGCTCCTTATTTTAAAAATATTGTATTCATCTTTGTTGTGGTTACAATGTTATAACCAAATTGGTCTACTAAACGTTCCAAAATATCTAAATAGTGTTGGTGTTTCCACGTTAAATTCTCGTCTTTATCATAACAATGTGTTTCAACTATAAATGCTTTTGGTAAGAAATCTGAATCCCAATTTTGTAGAATAATGTGTTCATGTCCTTCAACATCTATAGAAACAACATCAGGTATTGTACCGTGTTGAAAGTATTGGTTCCACAAATAACTTATTGACTTTGCACTTATTGTATCTGCCCAAACATTACGAGCAGGCATTTGAGGTGTGTTTATAACATTACAAGTTAAACCAGTATCTGCTGTTTCAGGAATGTGCGACAATACTCCGGCATCAACCATACAAACACTATCAAACTTATTTGATACTGCGCTTTGTAAACAATGTACACTCGGAAAATGTTTGTAATTTTCTTTTAATTTTTCAAATATGGATGGTATTGGTTCAAAACTTAAACCACAAGCACCTACATTTGCAAACTTATAAACATTTGAATACTTAATACCGTCGTTTGCACCTATATCAATAAACGAATCTACCTTACCGAGATATTCTTGTATAAGAACATCTTCAGCATGATGTGAATAACTTACACTCATAATCCTCTCCTTCCATTACCATTTAACCTTATTAACTGTGAATTATCCCATACTCTACTTACAAATCTATAATCAAATATTTTTTCTAAATTAGGAACAGATAAATTGCTTGTAAAAATATTAGATAATTTTGATACATCGCGTAAACTAATTAATGCTAATAGATTTTGATAATCAAATCCTTTAGTTTCACACGCACCAATATCATCCCAAACGACAATATCAACCTTTTCAATTAACTTAACAATTTCATAAAAGAATGGGTCTTTAGTTGATATAGCATTACGTGAACTCATCATAAACCAAGGCACATTAATAAACAATCCTTTACATTCAAAAAATGGATTGCCACAATTAAACAAATAAGTTTGCAAAAGTTTAAACGTCCAAGAAGTCTTGCCGTTACCACAAATATTATCTGAATATAAATATAAATTATTTCCGTCATCCACAAAGTTTACAATATTTTTTCTAATAAAACTTAATTGTTCATAACTTTCAACATCAACCGCTTCAGGTTTTAAAGAATTTGAAACATAAACCTTTTCAGGAATTAAACTTTGTTTTAAACCCCACCAGTATTCTCTAAGATATTTACACGTTGTGCAATTTTGTTCTTTAACTTTACAAACATTTTTACAAATGGTGTTATCTAAAGTTTCACATTGCTCATGTAAATCCTGCTCAAATGATTTAATTTTATTAACCATGATTGCTCCTTAATATTCTACATCAACTATATCATCGGGATTCGCTTTCTTTTGTTCCCCGTGAATATAGCACGCTCCTTTTAACATATTTCCATCAGCATCTTTATTA
>Ga0172381_10004360_pt1 | contig 14674 bp, 7 predicted proteins | sample Leawel6488metaG_FD_119754 | JGI IMG/M metagenome (GOLD analysis project Ga0172381, IMG submission 119754) | Leachate microbial communities from a municipal landfill in Southern Ontario, Canada - Leachate well 64-88 metaG | ecosystem: Engineered > Solid waste > Landfill > Unclassified | place...
CCCAGATCGGGAATGAAATCATTGGCGGAATGCTGTGGCCTGACGGCAGCACATCAAACTGGGGACAATTAGCCCGGTTGCTCAATAAAGGCTATGATGCTACCAAAGCCGTTGATAGTTCAATAAAAGTAGTGATCCATATTGATCAGGGAAATGATAACGGCCGGTGCCGGTATTTTTTTGATAATGCCCGGAATAACAATGTCCGGTATGATATCATCGGTTTATCCTATTATCCTTACTATCTTGGAACCGATTATACAGTCACCATCGAAAATCTGGGAAACAATCTCATTGATATGAACTCCCGGTATGGTAAAGAAGTGATGGTCGTTGAGACAGGCGGAAACTATACCAAGGCACAAAACACTTATGATATGTTGGTTGCTGTCCTGAATAAGGTCAACGCTGTTCCAGGAAATAAGGGCCTGGGGGTAATCTACTGGGAACCGGAAGGTGAAAAAAGCTGGAGTGGATACCAGCTAAGTTGCTGGGACTCTAATAAAAAGCCAACTTTCGCGCTGAATGCCTTTTTAGCGGCGCCAACCGGAATCAACACAATAAAGGACAAATCAGGGTTCAGGATCTATCCCAATCCTGCTCCCGGTGGATTGATCCACATTGATCTCCACGAAATGCAAACGGCATTCGTATTGAGGATCTTTGACCTTACCGGAAAATTAATGCGGGAAAAGACCCTGAATGAACCTTTTGACACTTCTGTAAACTGTGACCTTCTACCGAGCCTATATCTGGTTAATATTGAATCCGGATCCATAAAAACAACCGGGAAATTAGTGGTAAATTGAATGATTTCCAGATAAAATTATATCCGGTTTTAAGAAGACTTAGTCAACCACAATCTTTTTTACTTCAACCATTTTACTGTTCGTAAGTTTCAGGATATAAATTCCTTTTGCAAAACTGGTGAGATCTAATTGGGTTTTTCCTGAAAATGGCAGTCTGCTTATTATTTCCTGATTATTTATATTATACAGGGAGAGGATGCCTTCATTACCAGCTTGTGAGGGTTCAATGGTAAGATTATTTCTCACCGGGTTGGGATAGACCAGTACGTTTCGATTGACAAATGATCCCGGACTTTTTTTTATTTCTGTCATGAGATCGTTGGGATTAGCGACCAGAGGCTTCAACAGGCCATTGCAAAACTGGTTGGCGGTTGTAATATAAGCATGAAAATATCCGCCCGAATCAACAAGGACGCCAGGAAGCAATTGTATGTTTTGACCCGCTATCAGGATCAGGTTGCCACCGTTCAAAACATTGACATTTGTCCCTTCACCGGCTACCCGGATTGTCTGATGTGCATCATAGCACTGGTTTTGCCCATTTTCAACGGTCAGGTCCTGGACAATCCGCGTTCCCGGGATACAGTATCCTTCAGGAAGGGTAATTTCCGGGATATTGCATAACCGCATCAGGAGCGAATCCCTACCCTGACCTTCCGGTACCATGGCCATATAATCCATAGCAATATTGGCATCCAGTTGACTGTAAGTGTTTTCCGTTTTTGTTATCCAAGTATCGGCGTTCATTTCAGGAGCGGCCACATACCGGCCATTCCAGCTCAGGTTGATCATGGAAGATTGGTTCCCGATTCCATTAAAAGAAGCATTTTCAACTCCGGTCGCGGTTATGGATTTGATGGTCGCACCTGCATCAACCATCAGGGTTGCATTATAAAACCGGTAATCGGAAGGGACATTACCGGTGAAGGTAATTTCCAGTATGGTATCATTTACCGCGGTTTGAACCGTCAGAAAATCTTTGAGTAGCAGATATTCCAGAATTTCCTCTTCAGTAGCCATCCACACATTGTCCAGTCCGTTTTTGCCATAAGTGTCGGCTATATACCGCATGTGATTTTTAAAAACCGGAAAAGTATATCCATATTGCCCATTGGTAAGATAATGGGTAAAAACGACGCCCCAACGATGCGCTCCATTGATACTGGCAGCCGCCATGGCATCCACTATGTCGGAAAGATTGATTGTACCGTAAAGATTCGTTCGCCCCATTTTAATATCGGTATGGTTCCAGGGTGACATGACATTGAAACTGGGTTTCCCGAAATTGTAACCCTCCCGGTAACAGACAAGGTATCCCAGGTCGAATGCAGGCTGGGAATAGCTTTCTTTCCCGTTGGGGTTGGCAAACACGCGCATATCGGGTCCTCCTGGACATGCGCCCAACATTTTTAACTTTACATAACTATGGTTCCGGGCAATATCATAAGAAAGGCTATCAGGAACATTTGAAGTCAGCCCATGGTTCACAACGCCCCACCCCTGCTGGTACATTTCGATCAGTTCAGGCCAGGTGACGTTGATGGGAGCATAGGTACTGTTTGGATCATGGCCATCTACCAACACCCCTCCCGGAGTAAAAAAAGAAAAAAGAGCAGAACTCATTTTAAATTTAATATCATTTCCACATCCATCGGTGTAAACCAGGCCAGGGTAAGTGGAATCGGGGCCCACCCCTCCATGTAAGTAAGGATAACCATGTGAATAAATGTCTTTTTTACCATCATCCACCTCGAAGCTAAAGGCAAAATCTTTATTGTACCTCAGGGGAGCCTTAGATACGCTATAAGTGGAGGGAGCAGACGCAAAAGTGATCGTTATTTTAATATTTTGCAAACTGTCGGTCTGATTCGCCTGCAATGGCAGGAAACCGATCAGGAAAAACAAACAAAACATCAATTTGGGTTTCATTGTGATATTTTTCGGTCTCAGATTGATCTTTGACTGGTAATACAACAATGCCAAAATGTTCCATACCCGACCTCACCGACGGATCATGATCTTCTTTGCAATTGCATTTTCACCATCATTCAGGATTAAAGTATAAATTCCATCCGGGCGATCTGTCAGGTTCAATACTTTAATCTGAGATTCTGTTGTCTGGATGTTCCGTTCTTCATAAACGGTAACACCCAATGCGTTGATGACCTTCATCGAATTAAACATCTTAGGCTTGTCGAAATAGAGGTAGAATTTCCCGTTATTCGGGTTTGGATAAAGAATAACTTCTTCTTCATTATGGATATTCAAACCGTTGGTTGATTTAACCATCCCCCCGGATAATTCCGGCATGAAATTATCCCCGTCAAAACCTGTAAATTCAATGGCAGTTGGATTATCATAAAACGAAAGTGGCGATTCTCCGTTTGATAAAACCTGGAAATGAAGGTTGCATAAAATACCTTCAGGAATGGTTATTCCTTTTGTAATGGCAGACCATACAAAGGTGATGGCGCCAGGAGCAGGAGTCCCTGTAGTTACCTCTTCTATACCAGGCATCCAGTTGGTAATATCTTTCAGTTTCAGCTTTTGGGCATTGTAGTGAAGCGAAAACTGAAACGCACCAAGATCTTCAATATCAGCAATTTGTATAGGTACGAGAATTTCCTGTTTCGTTGTACTAACCGATCCAAGGGTAAGTGTTCCCCGTGTCGGGATAACCAATTTAGAAGCTGATGGAGTGTAAGATCCATTGGCATCGCCATAAATAATACCATTGAAATCCTCGATCATGTTGCCGGCGCCGACTATAAAAGGATCAGGGTCGAAAAGCCAGTCGCCCGATGCGAATGAATTGGTAATATTGGCGATCCGCTTTTGGATTAAAAGTACATCGGCGGCTGTCAGGGTACCTGATAAATTGACATCACCCGAGGCAAGATGGATCCCGTTGAGATATGAAATATTGGCAATATGTTTGCGGTAAAGCAGCATATCAGCGGCCGTAACGCCATCCCATGGCTTAACCGTGGTAACCCCGAAGGTGTAATTTCCCGGTGGGACAGAGGTGAAAATATAGTTACCGGAAGCGCTTGTAGTAGTTGTGTGTATGGCTGTTCCCTCCTGGTCCAGAAGTGTAATGGTTACCCCGCTTAAAGGGGTATTGACACTGTTGGCATAGGTGATCGTCCCGGAAACGTTAACTCCGGTTTCGGTTGTGGCTGGAAGGACGATATAATCAACCCATGCACAGTCGCTCCCATTAGACGTATTGCTATCTTTTGAATATCCCCATGTGAAAGTATGGTTCCCGGCTGGAATATAAAAAGCAGCCCGGATCCAGGGTGTTTCACCGGCCCACTGGGCAACATTATTTCCATCAATATAGAATTTCAGATAATCATAACCTGCTTCCGAAGAAGTTTTCAGATAGAACGAAATAGTATCGGGAATTGCTACTTCTCTTTGAAGTATCAGCGCGGATGTCTGGTTAGCGGCGATCGCCCCTGACTTCGCTGAATAGATTCCTTCGTAAGGCTGGATATTGGATATCACCCAGGGCGAATTACCGCTAAAAACCCATGGAAATTGTGTAAAATCACCGGATTCGAAATCTTCCACCACCAAACCGATCTTAGGGGTAAAAGTCTTTTGGGCATGATATAATCCGCTTTCGACAGTATAAAGAAATTCCACGGGTGTGTTCAAAGGAGCATCCGGACTTACAGTTACCGTAAACTGGGCGTTGACCGTTTCACCAACCGCGATGGGACCAAGATTGTTGGACCCCTGACCGATGGTGATATAAGGGCTTGAACAGGAAAGGTTACCAACTGTATTATCAGCAACATATCCACCCGAATTGGTGGTTGCGATAAGCAAATCGGCAGTTTCGCCCGGATCCAGGATCCCGTTACCGTTTCCATCACCGGAACCATCCACAACTATCATCCCTCCTACAGTGAATGCAGGAGCATAAGGTTTGATCGCGAAGGGACTTGTCCAGGTCAGGTTGCCATCGGTAGCAGCAACTGTAAACAGGATATCCGTTCCGTTCGGAATGTCCATGGTTGCCTCAATAGAGAAGGCGTCAATTATGGTGACAAGCCCGCCAGGTGTGAAATTCCCGAAATAGGCAGTTGAATCGATCAAATTTATATAGGGTGATTGACAGGATAAAGTCACCATGACGTTCGAAGCTGGTTGATCCCCTATATTTGCCAATGTTATATTCAACGGGGCGGTTTCGCCGGTTTCCAGTTTTCCATTTGCATCATGCACGTCAACAGATTGAAACACCACCCAGGGTTGATTGATGGATACTGAAACAGGAATATCAAGCGATTGGTTCCAGACCCGCGACCCACTCCGGGCTTGAAGGTTAAGCCTGACAGGATAATCAGCTGGGAGGCGCCCTGTCAGCATAAAGTTGAAAACTGGTTCAAGAATTATCGGTTCCCCGGGATTAAGGATTGTCACCATAATCAGACTGTCTGTGACAACACAAGAACTGTCAGTGGACGACAGATGGACCTCCAAATCCCCTATTGCGGTCTGCCCAGTGTTTTCCAGGGTCAACTTCAATTGTGCAGGTATCCCGTACTGAAACCGGTTATCTTCTCCGCAAATCACGTCCTCTGTCATCATTAAACCGACAGATAAAGCCAGCATCCGGTTGTCGGTCAGGTTTTCTTCATCGGTCACTACAACCGGTATGGAATATATTTGCGTTGAATCAATATCTGTGACCGCTAATAATCCTTCCTTCGTCAAATGTATCCCTTTCGGTTTCGGGGAGGCCAGGTACCTGACTGCATTGCCAGATAAGGTATCAGCGCGCCATTGTGCCTGGATATCAAAATCCTGCACATCGCCCTTGGAGATTCCCGTGTAAATCGTCGGTAAAATCGGGGCGGTATTCATAGTACCGTACCGGAACTCAAAACGTCCGTCAGGATAAAGTATGACCGCGAAATTGTTGTTCGAAATCGACTCGTGATATATTACCGAAGTTTTCCACCAGATTATGGCTTTGTCTTCCCAGGCCTGATAAAATACGCCGTCGTTCTTCGACTGGACATAGGTATATTGCTGCGAAAATGCAGGGCTCATCAACGCGAACATCCGCATCATCGCCAGTTCATCCGTGATATACGGCGCCGGCAGATCCTGTGGCCCAAATGATACAAATCCGTTAAAGTTTATGTAAATACTGTCGTGCATCGTCCCGTACCAGGGGAAGGAAAAAGGTAGCGCTTTAACCGTATAAGGCCGCAGATCGCTAATCTTCGTCAGCTTTGTCCCCGTATTCGCTGGAAGGGCCGCCGAGAAGGGTTGTTTTGCATAATTCTCACGCAATGACCAGGTGTAGGGAACAGTTCCCTGCTCAGCCTGAAGTTGTTGCTCGTAATGCTGACCAGGAATATAGGGCGGTAAACTTTCCGTGGTTATCTGTACTTTGGATGTACCGGCTGTAACCATGGCGGAAACCAGTGTCAGGTTATTATCCAGGATTGCTACCGGTGTTGAGGTGGCAACAAATTCCTCCTGCCCCTGCGCGTAACTGATGAACGACGCTTCTTCGATTGTTCCTGTCCCGCTGTGGTCCGCATCCCTTTCTTCTACCCCTAAAAATATTTTTGCCTGCCCGTTTCCCGGAAACCAGTTCAGCAAGGGTGTAATATCCAGTCCCAATTCCACTGCCTTCGATCCCGGACCATAATCAAAACCATTCATTACATGGTCGCCTCCCTGAAAATTAACAATCGGGAACGACATCGTGTGTTCGGGAAATTGGGAGGCTGGCGTGGAGCTTACTCCCGCTATCAGCCGGATACGTTGCCTTTTATTGTAATTAATCTTTACTTTCATGGTAAGAATTGGATGATATCCGGTATCAGCTTCCACCACGTAAACCCGGTTGTTCCATACCCCTCCATCTTCAAAATTACTCCCCATGGCACGATAAAGCACGTATGCAGAGCCATCATTGCCCCACCATGTTCCCCATGAGTTGGCAAATTTAAATCCCCCGATCTCCCAATCCCGTACATCGACAATCCCATCATTATTGATATCAATGTTATTGGTGTATAGTCCGTCACCGTTAATATCATAACGAATTGAATCATTGTAACCTACGATGCATAATCCGTGATCAGGCAAGGAATACCACCATCGTTGGACGGATTTTCCGGCTTCAGGTGTCCCTGGTGGAAGGGTCCCGAAATCAAACGCACTTTCGGTAGTAAAACAGGCTATGCCACCCACAGCCGAACCATCCAGATGGTCATAAAGGTAATTGCGTAAAGTATTGACCCCGGTGGCGCTGTTGATTTGGATGGCGGATACTTTTTTCAAACGATGGAACATGGCTTCGTAATATTTGTCGTAACCCGTTTTCCATCCGAGATATGAACCGGCAGTGTCCGATCCAAAATAATCATTGGTCATGTGTCCCTGCTGCCTGATCACATCAAAGCTATGCAGGAAATTGACACCTATATACTGACCTCCTTCATTTAAAAAGTTCCAGGTATAGTGCGCCCCGAAACGATTTTCCCAATACCATCCCGGCGTATTCCTCAACCGGTTGTACTCATAGCCAAAAGTATAGGCCACACCGGCATATTGCTGACAACTGTAAAACTGGCATTGATCTAAATATCCGGGCCAGAATTCATTGGTTGTATTATCAACAGAGGATGGTAAATCCGTCCTAAGCTTCGATGCCGGAACTTCCAAAACCGGTATCCGCATAGCCGTCAGAGAGTCATATACCCTGGTCGAATAAGGATAGACGACATTGAACCGCCGTTCGTGTTTATCCTGGGCAATGCCAGATAATACAATGAAAAACAGAGCGTTAAAAATTATTATCCGAAATACAGAACGATTCATAGGAAATAATTATTGAAGATTAGTTATAGATAAGACAGAAAAAAAGGCCATGAGTTGCATTGGATACAAAAGTATCAAAAAAAAAAATATGATGAAATGGATAACGGATAATCCCGGATTTTGATAATATTGACCCGGTTTCGTCGAGTTTATATCCCATATTAACTAATTTTTTTTGCCATGTTCCGGAGGGTCGTACTTTTGCATGGAAATAATGTTGCACCAGATAAAACAGATAAAAAATGATTAAAAACCTGGTTGTTTTCTGCAAGTGCCAATCCCGGAAGGATGCGCCGGAATGGATAAAAACTGCCAGATATCTGGAGGGGAGGGAGGACATCCCGTCGGTTTCCCTGACAGATCTTTGTGGCTGGTGCGCCCTGAGCCCCCAAAGATTTATCAATCTGATCAGCCAGGCAAGCACTGTCCTCATTATCGCTTGTCATCCACGGGCCGTTAAACTGTTGCTGCAACAGGCCGGTATTGCTGATCTGAAAAAAATAAAATTCTTCAATCTGTTGGATAACAGCCATGAAAAATTGTTTTCTGATCATAAAGATTTCAGGGACCTCCCATTCCGGCCAGGAAAAAAATCGGAAAACAAGAAGTACCTGGCCGGAATGGAACAGGAATTGGTTTCCGGGGATCATATCAACGCTGATCCGTTATGGCCGGCCTGGTATCCCGTGATCGACCCGGACCGTTGTAATGCCTGCGGCCAGTGCGCGGATTTCTGTCTTTTTGGCGTCTATCAGAAGACAAAAGATAAGGTTACGGTTATCAATCCACAGGGTTGTAAAAACAACTGCCCGGCTTGTGCCCGCATCTGCCCCCGTATAGCTATCGTTTTTCCGAAATATGCCCCCGGCGGACCAATCGGTGGATCTGATTCCATCGACGAAACGCTCGAATTGCAACGTCAGCAGCAGGATTCCGCTTCAATCCTGGGTAACGATATCTATCAGGCTCTCGAACAACGTAAAATGAAACGCAGATCGGTAATACGCGAAGATGTCATGAAAGAAGCCATCCGTGAACGCGATGAGAAACTTGGTGCAGGTTCAGGTAAAGACACAAAAAAGAGGAAAGTTGACTGAAACAAATGATCGTTGAAAAAATGACAATACAACCATTAACCCGTTTATAACCCATGTCTGTCGTCCGTAACTTTTTCCGCTCAGATCCAAAGTGTATCCGGATGTTTTTTATTAACCTGATCTGGAAAGGATTTAAGACTTTCCGTCAGTTCGACCGGAGGCGGAAGAAAGGCTCGGCTTTTCCTGCTTATCAGTTCATTTCCGTGACAAACCAGTGTAACCTGACCTGCCAGGGGTGCTGGGTTTCGCAACAAGGAGGCATCCGGCAAATGGAATTTGGCAGACTGAACCGGATCATTCACGACAGCAATGAAAACGGTTCATGGTTTTTTGGTATCCTCGGAGGGGAGCCATTGCTTTATCCTAAGCTGACCACCCTTTTTAAAACCCATCCCCGATCCTATTTTCTTCTGTTTACCAATGGTTTATTGTTGAATGATGAAATGGCCAAGGATCTTCGCCGATGTTCCAATGTAACGCCCCTGATCAGTTTTGAGGGGGATGAATCGGTTGCCGACATCCGGCGTGGCGGTTCGGATGTCTTCCGGCGTACCAGCGAAGCCATCAGAACTTCAGTGGCTCACGGGTTGATCACCGGGGTTGCCGTGAGTGTGTGCAAATCAAACATTGATATGGCGCTCTCGGTTTCCTTTGTCGAAATGCTCCATGAGATGGGAGTTGTTTACCTTTGGTATTACATCTACCGACCCGTCGGAGCGCGGCCTGCTTACGAATTGTCCCTGTCATCCAAAGAGATCGAACGGCTGAGAAGGTTTATTGTCGATGGCAGGAACCGATTCCCGATTGTGATCATTGATGCCTATTGGGATGATAAAGGCAATCCTTTTTGCCCCGCTGCCGAAGGATTGAGCCATCATATAACCCCCGCGGGCCACATCGAACCCTGTCCTGTGATCCAGTACTCCTGTGGCATGGTAAATGATGAAAACCTAAAAGACACTTACGAAAAGTCCGCTTTCCTTCGTTGTGTAAAGGAGGGGATTCATTCAGGGACACGCGGTTGTGTCCTGATGGAAAACCCTGCATGGGTGGCTGGCCTTGCCGCTGAACTCGGGGCACAGAATAGTTCCGGCTGGCCGGGAATGGAAAAACAGCTCCGGGCCGGCCATTCCGTGTGCAGCCACGGCTCATGTCCCGTGATCCCTGAAACTAACTGGCTATACAGGATGGCCAAACGAAAAGCGTTTTTTGGTCTTGGCGGATATGGTTAAACAATTGCTGAACGATGCTCATGAAAAAGGCTACTATATCATTACTCATCCCTGAGGAGATAAAGATCCGGAACGAGATCCGCGAAAAGGTTGATGACTTTTTTATCACCCACCCTTTCTGGCCGCCGGTTACCTGGGATCAACTTACCGTTTTTGCTGAACAATTGATTGGTGAAAACGAATGGGATGAGTCCAATCTTGGGTTCGTCATGCTCTGTTGCGGAAACGCAATATGGAGAAAAATCATGGAGACAATCCCTTACCAGAGAAGGATCTTATTGCTTCCACAGTGTTTGAAGAACAGTCAATTGTGCCAGGCCGATATGGATAATATCGGATTGTTGTGCAACAACTGCGGCAACTGTTCAATTTCTGAGATCCTACATAAAGCAGAAGATCTGGGCTATGTGACGGTGGTAAGCGAAGGAACCGCTATAACTACCAGACTGATCGAAAGCGGGAAGGTGGATGCCGTAATCGGTGTCAGTTGTATGGATGTCTTGCAGAAAATGTTCCGGTCGGTAAACAAATTCGCAGTGCCTGGGATCGGGATCCCTTTATTGAACAGCGGATGTAAAGATACCAAAGCCGACCCGGACTGGATCATGCAGGAAATCTGCCGTTTCCATGAAGGTCCATCTGTCCGCCTCCTCAATCTGAACCACCTCCGGAAGAGGATCGGATCGGTTTTCGTAAAAGATAAACTACGGCAGATGCTGGTATCCGGTAAAGACGACACGATGAGGATCGCGATCGGGTCCCTGATGGCAGGAGGCCATCGTATCAGACCATTTATTGCGATACTCACTTACCATGCTTTCTGCAAACAGCCAGACGATTTACTTCTGGACCGCCTGGCATTGTCGGTGGAGTGTTTTCATAAAGCCTCGCTGATCCATGACGATATCGAGGATGATGATCCGTTGCGGTATGGAAAGCAGACAATTCATGCGCGTTATGGAGCAGCCGTTGCCATCAATGCCGGAGATCTGATGATTGGCGAGGGGTACCGTCTTATCATAGAAAGCGGATTACCGGCAGATATGATAAAGACGTGTATCAAAGAAATCACCTCGGGACACAGGGCCATGACACTTGGCCAGGGGGCTGAATTACTCGCTGCCAAAGAGAAAAGGGTCCTTTCATTACAGGAAATGCTGAAGATCTTTGAGAATAAAAGCGCTTCGGCTTTCAGGGTATCGTTCCTTCTTGGAGGTATCATGGGTGGCGCGGATTCAAAAACCCTCGAACTATTAAGCAAGTTTAGCTATTTTACAGGCATTGCATACCAGATTATGGATGACCTGAAGGATTATTCAGGGGAAAACGGGGACATCAGGTTCCGGAAACCTTCTGTTCTTATGGCTATGATGATGAGCAAATTATCACAGAATGAAAAGTCAGTCATGAAACAGGCATTTATTGAGGGAAATATTAACCTGATCTACCTTTACCTGGAAAATTATAAAGCCAGGAACCACTGTGTGGAACTGTTAAAGGATTATATCAACCGGGCGAAGGAGAGCCTTGATAATCTTGCGAATTTGGGACTGAAACTGGCGCTTCATGAGATTCTTGGAAAAATTTTCGACAAATATATCTGAATTCTTTCCTCATTTCCGGGGTCTGAACAAAGGTTTTGCCATGCTGGATGAAAACTCCCAGGAAGAAGTACGAATGTGGATTATTTCACAACAAAACGGGATGGGCGGATTTCCTGACCGTGGCAGTAAATGTGATCTTTACTATACCCTTTTCGGTTTTTTCCTGGCAGATGCCCTGAAACTGGATACCGCGATGAACAAGTTAAAATCATATATAAACATAATTGAACAACAGCCGGTCCAAAGTAATATAGAATTGTTCTGCCTGGCCATTCTTCATGCTTCACTCTTTCCTCATGACGCGGGGACAGACTCGTATATCAGAAAAATAAGGAAGATCAGTAAAAATGGAAAGGCGCTGAAGGACAACTATTCATCATTCCTGATAATCCTGTCACTGTTCTATCTGCGCGACTATACCGGCGCCGTCGGGATGTTAAAATCCCTTGCACATAAAAACGGCGAAACAGCTACCGGCGAAACAGGGGATTCCAAACCGGCTCCTGTAATTGCAGCACAACAGATTTTGTTGTTCATGAAATCGATGTTGCCATCCGGAATGAAAAGTAATTCTTTTTCAGGTTCGTGGGATAATGGAGCCAAGCCAGCGAAGATCCTTTCGTTCTACAATGGAAATGGAGGGTTTTCTGCAACGACCGACGCCCCGGGGCCCGACTTGTTATCAACCGCTGTGGCTCTCTTCACCCTGAAATTTATCGGATATGACCTGGGTTTGTTACGTCCGGATTGTTTGAATTTTGTCGGTGAATTGTACCAGGACGGGGGATTCAGATCCTGTGCCCTGGATAATAAGACCGATGTGGAATATACTTTTTACGGTTTGCTTGCGCTGGGTTCACTGGCTCAGGAATTAAAATGAAATACTATTTAATCAATCATTGGTAATATTGTAAAAAGATGATCTTTCACCCAGCCTTATTCCCTTTATGTTAATGAACCGGATTGATTTAGGACAAAGGTTCAACCATCTTTCCGGAATACTGAAATCGGAATTGACAAGCCAGGGATTCTGGACCGGAGAGTTATCGCCAAGTGCGCTTGCAACAGCTGTTTCAATTGTTGCCCTCCAACTGGGCGATCCGGAACAGTCGCGTGAAAGGATTGATTGTGGCGCCAATTGGTTGATCGATATTATAAATAAGGATGGCGGCTTCGGTGATACACCGGGAAGCCTGAGTAATGTCAGCGCCACACTGCTTGTTTACAGTGCATTGAATTTCTGTGCTGCCGGGAAACCAGGCATACCAACGATCCTGAAGCAAATTGAACATTATCTTGATACGCAGGGGATAGCAGTGCATTCGACCGCGATAGTATCCTCAATCCTTGATTATTACGGGAAGGATTACACTTTTTCCCTGCCGATCCTTTCGATGCTTGTAATCTGCCGGGTACTCCGGACAGAAGCCCTGGAACAGATCCCCCGGCTACCCTTTGAACTAACATTATTACCCGCGCGCTTGTATAGGTTCTTTAACCTCCAGGTGGTAAGCTATGCCATTCCAGCCCTTGTTGCTGTTGGAATTTACTTGTTTAAACACAAACGCGGATCCGGTCCGGTTACTTCGTTTATCAGAACCCGGGCAATTGCACCAGCCTTACGGAAATTATTACTGATGATGCCCGAAAGCGGTGGGTTTCTCGAAGCTATTCCTTTAACGGCTTTTGTATCAATGTGCCTGATCCAGTCAGGTTTCCCCGATCATACGGTGGTGGTGAAAGGCCTCGGTTTTCTGAAAAACCTTCAGCGTTCCGGTGGAAGCTGGCCAATTGACACAAACCTGTCAACATGGGTGACAACCCTGGCTATAAAAGCCTACGGAAGACGCATTCATGAGGTCCTGGATAAAGAACAAAAAGACAAATTACGTTCCTACCTGATCGGGAACCAATACAAACTTCCCCATCCGTTCAACCATGCCCGGCCGGGAGGCTGGGGATGGACTTCCTTTTCAGGATCCGTACCCGATGCTGATGACACCGCAGGGGCCATTCTTGGATTAATGGAATTAGACCCGGATGATGAACAGGTGAAAATAGCCATCCTGCGCGGTTGCTACTGGCTTGCTTATCTTCAGAACCATGATGGGGGGTTACCTACCTTTTGCAAAGGTTGGGGACGATTGCCTTTCGACCGGAGTTGTGCCGATCTTACCGGTCACGCACTGTTGGCATGGATCCTGGTTGCTGAAAAATATAAGGGACAATTGCAACCCTCAATCCTTCGAAAGCTGAACCGGCATGCCTGCCGCGCTATCCGTTTCCTGGAAAAGGAACAACGATCTGATGGATCGTGGCTTCCCTTATGGTTCGGGAACCAGTCGACCATCGATAAATCGAACCCGGTTTACGGAACTGGCCGTGTCATGACCTATCTTCGGGATGCAACCAACTGTAAAACCCTCGGCAATGAACTGCGGAAACGCATCGAGCGCTTGTTAATCGCCGCCGGACAATATATTTTACATCAGCAAAATGAAGATGGTAGCTGGGGAGGGCAAAAAGGAATTGACGGTACTATTGAGGAAACTGCCCTTGCCATCTGTTCCCTTTTACATGATAACAATAGTATGGATAACAGAGGGTTTGAGTGGTTGGAGCATGAATTTACGAACCACGGACTAACCCCGCACCCGATCGGTTTGTACTTTGCCACGTTATGGTACTACGAAAAAATATATCCACTGGTATTTTATCTTGAAGCATTACGCAGGGCCACCTGATCTAAAAGCCGACACCACTATTTATGAACAATATGGGTTAATTTACGATATTTGCCTATGGTGAAATTTTTTAAATTGATCTTAAACATTACCGACGCGTGAAAACAATCGGAATCGATATCGGCAGTTCTTTCATTAAAGCTGTGGTTTACGATGCTGCAACGGGGCACTGTCTTTCAAAAGCCCAAGCGCCTGCTATCGAAATGCCCATCAAAGCCTACCATAAGGGTTGGGCAGAACAAGCGCCCGAAATGTGGTGGGACAATGCCAGGCTGGCTGTCATCGAAGCTATTGGCCGCTGCAAGGTATGTGCCATGGATATCGCTGCCA
>Ga0172381_10004361_pt1 | contig 14673 bp, 28 predicted proteins | sample Leawel6488metaG_FD_119754 | JGI IMG/M metagenome (GOLD analysis project Ga0172381, IMG submission 119754) | Leachate microbial communities from a municipal landfill in Southern Ontario, Canada - Leachate well 64-88 metaG | ecosystem: Engineered > Solid waste > Landfill > Unclassified | place...
CGACTGGAACACCGGCGACTGGAACACCGGCGACTGGAACACCGGCGACTGGAACACCGGCGACTGGAACACCGGCAACATGAACACCGGCAACATGAACACCGGCGACAGGAACACCGGCGACAGGAACACCGGCGACAGGAACACCGGACAAGGCAACGCCTGTGATTTCAGCACCGGAAATTTCTGTATCAAAACCCGGTTTCTGGTATTCGACAAACCCTGCCGCCTGACCCGCGAAAAGTATTACGAGAAGTATGGCAATCTGCATTACCGGCTTTGCGAACTCCTGTCCTCTGACGCGAAGTTTGACCCCGACAAATTTAAGGAACTTCCAAACTGGTCGCGCAAGGCTGTTTTGAATTTGCACCGGACGCATATCGCACGACGTAAAGCGACAGGCAAATAGTTTTCCGGCTGGCTCTGCGGACCCCTCCACTCAAGAACACTACAGCCGCAACCAGCCCACTTTAAACAGGAAAGGGAGTATCAATGCAAACCTCAACATGGCAAGCATCGCAAATCGGACGCCCCGCAATCTGCTTCCGCGAAGTATGGAAGTACCGGGAGGCGGACTACCTGCGGAAACACCCGAGAACTTGCAGAATCAAGCGGGCATGGTTGCGACTGCTGGCGGCGGTCAAGGGGGCGGGGAAATGAGAGGATTTTGTTGCATTGGACTTGATGACCCAAAAACGCCTGAAAACGTCGGCGGAGTGCTTCGTGCTGCCGGTTGCTATGGTGCGGCGTTTGTCGCTGTTGGCGGGCCAAGAATGGCTCGTTTATGCCGCTCCCGAACCGATACGCAAAAAGCATGGAAACACATGCCGCTTTTTTCGGCTGATCTGAAATCGGTACTTCCTGAAGAAACAACTCCTGTATGTATCGAACTCACCGATGACGCCGTTTCTCTGTGCCAGTTCCATCACCCAGACCGCGCATTTTATATCTTTGGCCCAGAAGATGGAAGCGTGAATGACGATCTGGCCTATTGGTGCAAGGCAAGGGTAAAAATACCGATGCGGTATTGCATGAATTTAGCAGCGTGCGTGAATGTGGTTCTTTACGACAGGCTTTGTAAGAGAGGTGACAAATGACCATCGCCTCCCTCGAATCCGAAATCCGCGAACAGGAAGAAATCTTGTCGCTTATCCAGTCGCAAATCGACTGGCGGCAGGAGTTAAAAACAAGCATCGTTGCGCGGATTCGGGAACTGAACAATAAGGCAGACGAAGCGGCGGTGAAGCAGGATGCTTAAATGCCCCATACACGGCTGCAAGATTTCAAAGCCGATGGATGACGAATGGCCGGAGTGCGAGTTTTGCGAGGAATTGAAACGGAAACAGGAGGAAGCCGAAACCGATGGCGATACATCCCCAAATGAGTGACGCCGACTACCGCGCCCTGTATGCCGATCACCTGTCAGTAAGCAACTGGCGGGCGTGGATGCGGTGTCCGGCTGCCAAGTATGCCAAGCATCACGGCAAATGGCAGGAACCGCCCAAAGACCCGCAAAAAGATCCGTTGCTGGTAGGTATCTTCGCTCATGTTGCCATGCTTGAACCGGATAAGCTGGATGCGTGGATTGCCGAGCATCCCGAAATCCTGCTTAAAACCGGGAAGCCGGGAGAGGAATATCAGAAAGCCCTTGCGATTGTCAACCGAATACTTGCCGACCCGAACTCCGAACTGGTTTTAGCCGGTCATCACGAACTGCCGATAACCGGGATTATTAACGGCGTCAAATGGTGTGCAAAGATTGATGTTGCCAATGAGATCAATCGCCTGTTTTTCGACTTCAAGACTGCCGAAAGTTTTATGAAGGAAAAATGGGAGGCAAATGAAGGCGGTGGCGGTACGCATATCAAGTGGTACGAGCAGTACATGCCGCAACTGGCGATCACCAAGGAATTACTGCAGCAGAACCTTCCGGGAGTTGAAGGCGATGAACCGTGGCAGGGGATGCTATTCGGCGGGACAAAGCAGAAACCGCCCGCAATCGGGCTTTGGTGCTTTGATGAATACAAGATTGCCGCCGCACTTTCAAAGGTCATCGAAACCCAGGATCAGATCGTGGCATGGCGCGATGGGAAAGAAACCCCGCCGCAATGCGGGAAGCTAGATGACTGCGCCTACTGCCGGGAACATTCAAGTCTGAGTATAAGGAAGGCGGTGTAATGAAAACCAAACTCTGCTCCGGCTACGATCACCGCACCGGGCTTGCTCAGGTGGCAGTCTATCCCGATCATGGCACGACGCCGATTGTCGTACATGACATGACCCCGGCGGAACTGTTAAAAATAATTGAACGGTTGGAACTGGTTTTGCAAATGGCAACGGAAATACACGCAACACAACAGGAGGAAAAGTAACATGGCATCTGACGCAATCGCAAAACGTGAAACTGTGAAGGGTTTGCTGGAACAGGCAAACTACAAGCAGAGATTCAATGAGGTTTTGGGGCAAAAGGCACCTCTGTTTATGGCAAGCCTTTGCGCCTTGTCCGCACAAAGGGGGCTTGCGGAGTGTGACCCGAAAGGTGTTATCGCCTCTGCCTTCACAGCCGCAACCCTGGACCTGCCAATCGAGCGGAATTTGGGCTTTGCGTGGGTGATACCGTACAAAGACAAGGGCAACCCCATAGCGCAGTTTCAGATGGGCTACAAGGGGTATATCCAGTTGGCGTTGAGATCCGGTCAGTTCAAGCGGCTGGCGGCTATCAAGATCAATGCCGAGGCGTTCAAAGGTTTTGATAATTTTCATGAACCGATTATCGACATGAACCTTGTGGACGAGGATAAACCCGCAGTCGGTTACATGGTGGCGTGGGAGCTTGTCAACGGTTTCACCAAAACCTGCTACTGGACTAAGGCAAAGATTGATGCCCATGCCGGTCATTACTCCAAGGCGTTCAAGACAGGCCGGGGTGATTCACCGTGGACTGGCGAGTATGACAAGATGGCGCTGAAAACCGTGGTTTCAAACAGCCTCAGACAGTGGGCGCCGCTTTCCGTGCAGATGCAAAAGGCGCTGGTTTACGACCAATCCGCACAGGCCGACATTGACGCGGAGCCGGTCTACATCGACAACGAGGCGATTGATGTGATGCCCCAGGAACCCGACCCAGCCACCGTTGACCGGCTGAAAAAGGCGGGGAAGAAGGATACGCCACCGGCTTCGGGGCCGTGTGATGCTGACGGTAAACCGCTTGACGGACAACTCCCGCTTAACTAAACCCGCTCCACCGGGGGACGCATCCGGTTAGGAAACACGCAGGATTTAACATGGTTGCCGACCGTAAAAAACAATATTTGCAAACCCGCCGGACAGTATCAGTCAAGCGGACTACCCGCGCAGCATCTGTCCCGCCGGAATGCCGGAAGGCAACCTCTTTCAATTAAACAGGAGTAATTATGCAGAATTGTTGGTCATTCCGCGGCGAAGTAATCTACGTAATCGTCAACGGCAAGATTAAAACCATCGTCATCGAACGCCCCGATGGCGTCGGTAAAGACGGCGCGCCGAAAGTTGCAAGATGCGCCTGTCAGACTTGGCATGATTCAGTGCCGATTGTGGGGGATATCATACAGGCGGAAGGCACAATATCGGCGCGGGAGTATAAGGAAAAGTGGTACTGCGGGCTGATGCTTGAGGACTGGTTTTTGCTGGATGTGGCCCCAACTCACAAGGAATCCTTACCGGTTGATGCAAAATCTGCAACAACTGAACCGCCGAAGCAGGCACCGACGATGCCGGATAAGCCGGAAACAGGGGACGATATCCCGTTTTGATCGGAGTAAAATCATGAGTAAAATTCTCACAGATGCGATTTTTGAGGCGATGCAAGAATTAGAAAACTGCCCGACCGGTGGGATTGGCAGGGAGGGCCCAACGGTTGAAGACCTTGATAGGCACGTTGAAGAAACTGGCGGATGTTGGGATGATGACGCTGGTTATCATACCGTTCAACGCGCATGGCGATTATTGGATGATGCCATTACCCGATATGAGTTTCTTAACGGCAGAATTGAGAGGCCAAAACCATGAGCCATCCAAACGGCATAGCCGAGTTACACGCGCCGGTCAGTCCTGACCCGAAACCGGATACGGGGGACATTCCGTTCTGATGATGAAACGACGCATATCAAGAGGAACGGCCTTTCTGCAAGCGGTTCAAGCCAATCGCAAACTTCCCGGTCATTGCTCCCGTTGTGGCAGGCCCAACCCTGAACCTGCCATTGCCGGAACTGTGCGCGGTAAATGCCCGGTCTGCCGTGAGTATTTCAGACAATGGAATGCACGGCACAAGCAGGTCAAGTCGCCGCCGCCAGTTCAAACCGTGATTGTCGATCCGGTGCGCTTTCATCACTTTGAGGAGCGTATAAGGGACTTGGAACGGATGATTAAGGACATGAAACGCTATGCCCGCGCCGAATACCAGCGTGGCTACCTGAAGGGCGTTTACCGGGAAAACCGGCGCTGGTCAAATATGCCGCGTCAATGGGATTCATGGAACCAGCCAATCGACATCGAGGACAAGAAACAGCATTTCCACCGGCTTGCGCTGGCGGTAGGGGAAAACTAATGGAACCTTCAAAACATTCGCCGTTGCCGTGGCACATTGGCACAGGGTCAGACCCGGAAGATCAGGTGTTCTCGGCTGATGGCCGGATTGTTGCCGACTGCAAGTGGACAAACGCTGTCTATGAGGAGCGATTGGCAAATGCCAGACTGATTGTCGAGGCGGTGAATAAAATGGGATTAAAACCATGCAAAAACCAGCAATAAACAAAGCTCGCAAACTAGCACAAGAATTGGTTGCGGTGATAAATGCGATGGAGTATGAGGAAACTAAACGGCAATATGAAATTCACGGATGCCTAATTAATGGAAACTCGCCAAAACACCGTGGAGCAGTACGCCGTAAATCTCTTGACCTGACAAGGGCACTGGCTGAAATGAGGAAACCGTAATGCACCACAACGGCTATCAGGCCATGGAATACCGCCTCGTGCAACTCACCGGGGAAAATGCCCGGCTGCGGAAACAGCTTGACCTTGCCTCACGCAACGACAGCCGGGTTTTCAAGGCATTGTGGCGGGAGATAAACGGGCTGCGGGAAAAAGTGCGCGAACTCTCCGCAATCCCCGGCTGGTTGAGAAGGGTGCTGAAATGGATGGGACTGGTAACAACTTGACACACGCGCAGAAGACGGTATAATACCTATAACGCGCAGGCGTGGCCGATGCAACCGGCAGAAAGACAGTAGATGAAACAAGCACAAAACAATGTCCTCCCGGCGGTGGGTTCACAATCAGGCGTTCAGTCTGGCTGCTGTCTACCCGTTGCAACTGCCGGGGGGACTTCTTTTTTAGTGGGGCATACCATGCCTGATTACACACAGTTGACTGGGTTTAATGTCGATCACCGCCACAGTCTCAGATGTTCCGTTTGCGGGAGTTTCGTCAAGCTGGTAAATGTAGCAGAATACTCAGGCTCTTACCTGATGCCTGATCCGGTGGTTTGTGAGAAGTGTTTTCGTCGGAGATCGGAGGCGGAACATTGAGCAACCCTGAATATTCAAAACTACTACGCGATCCTAGGTGGCAGAAAAAACGGTTAAAGATTTTAGATGCCCACGGTTTTAAATGTGACGAGTGCGGGGATACGAAGAACGAATTACAGGTTCACCACTGTTATTATGAGAAAGACCGCAACCCGTGGGACTATGACGATGATTGTTTTAAGGTGTTGTGTGACGAACACCATAAAGCGTGGCATTTATTAAAAGCAGATATTGACAAAAAATTGTCAAAATTTAACATTGAAGACTTTGGTCTTTTAAGTCAGATCGTTGGCGAATTAGATGAAACAGATATTCAAAATTTATGTACCTTGTTTTTCTTAGGGTTTCCACAGCGCGATTTAATTAAAACTGCGGCAGACATTGCAGCAACCATGCACAATGAATGGCAGCGCGGATATAAGTGTGGCAAGGATATATAAAAATGAGCAAACGATTTACCGATACCGACAAGTGGAAGAAGGGCTTCATAAGGGGCTTGGAACCGGCCTATAAGCTCCTATGGCTCTACATCACCGACGACTGCAATCACGCCGGGATTTGGGATGTCGATATTGAGGTTGCCGCGCTAAGAATTGGAATACCTCTTGACCAGCAAAAAGCACTGTCGCAACTTGGCAACCATATAAAGGTTTTTGATGATGGTAAAAAGTGGTTTATTCCGTCGTTTATAGAGTTTCAATATGGCACGTTAAATCCATCTAATCGCGCCCATAATTCAGTCATCCAAACTTTATCAAAGTATCAAAGTTTAAGCCCCTTAGTAAGCCCCTTACAAGCCCCATCTTTAGGGGCTATGGAGAAAGACAAGGAGAAAGAAAGAATTAATGAATTGAATGAGTCAGAGGGGATTCTTAAGGGGTTGCTCGGAGAACTGTATCATCGACGGGATTCTACCAAGTGGGGCGATAAAGAAATCAAACTCCTGAAAGTCGTCGCCAAACGCGCCGATATTTTGACGGAATTTGGAGAGATAAAAAAGGCGTGGAATAGCGGATGGCAGTATCACCGTAAAGATATTTTTACATTGCTCGGAAATTGGACAGGTGAAGTTGACCGCGCAAGAGAATTTATGGCACCCAAAGAACAGACCGAAACCATAAGGCCGACAAAAGTATGCCTGTGAAAACATATAGCGATTACGGCATTGACGCACCTCTTGGCGGTTCCGGCGAATACCGGACTGCCTGCCCGCAATGTGAACCGGGGCGAAAGCACAAGGGAGAAAAACCGCTTGCCGTGAACCTTACCGAAGGCGTATGGCATTGCCACCATTGCGATTGGCGCGGGGCGTTGCCAAAAGCGGATTACCGCCAGCCGCCGGAAGTCACCCAGAAACCAGCCGGAACTGTCAACGCGCAACCATTGACGCCGGATGACTACAGGTGGCTTGAAGCTCGCGGCATCTCTCCGACAACTGCCGGAATATTTCAACTGCGGTCATGCCTATGGCAGTTCCCGAAGCTGGAAGGCAGGCAACCGGCTATTGCGATTCCGTTTTACCGCGATGGCGTCATCGTCAACTGGAAGCTGCGGGCGATCACCGACAAGGCGTTTTCACAGTCCAAGGGCGGGGAACAATGCCTTTTCAATTATGACGCGGTTGTGGGTTCAAAGGAAGTCATCATAACCGAGGGGGAAATGGATTGCCTTGCCTTGTGTGAGGCAGGGTTCAGAAATGTTTGCAGTTGCCCGAATGGTGCGCCTGCCATTGGAACCAAAGACCTGCAAACGAAACTGGCGTTTATCGATCAGGCCGAGGCTGTTTTTAAGGGCGCGGAAAAGATCATTATTGCGATGGACTCTGACGCTCCTGGGATACCGTGGGCAAAGGCGATTGCCAATAAACTTGGGCTGGAACGCTGCTGGCAGGTTGAATGGTCAAGTGAGTGCAAGGATGCTAATGACGTTTTAATGTCTCATGGCGCAACCACGCTTGCAGAGTGCATCAATAATGCCACCCCGTACCCGGTTCAGGGTTTGGCAACGTTTTCCGATTACCGGCAGGAAATACACGATTATCATGCCAATGGCGGTCTGGTGCGCGGCAAGTCTACCGGCTGGAAAACAGTGGACGAACTATTGAGACTGAAACCGGGGACTCTGAATATCCTGACCGGCATCCCGTCAAGCGGGAAATCTGAATGGCTCGATGCCATGATGCTGAACACTATCCGCAAGCATGATTGGACATGGGCTATCTTCTCGCCGGAGAACCACCCGCCAGCCTATCATTTTGGGAAACTCGCGGAGAAGTGGCTTGGACAACCAATGTTCGACCGTTGGAACCAGCCGCCCATAACCGCGACTGAACTGGACAAGGCTATTACCGAGCTTTCCAAGAGCATCCACATTCTGACGTTCGACGAGTACGCGGCAACCGTTGACAGCATCCTTGCCCGATTGCGGGTTTGCTCGAAACTCCACAAGATTAACGCCTGTATCGTTGACCCGTGGAACGAGCTTGAACATGTACGGGAAACCGGAGTATCCGAAACCGAGCATATCGGTCAGTCGCTTACCAAGTTCCGCAACTTTGCCCGCCTTCATACTGTGGCGGTCTGGATCGTGGCGCACCCGACCAAGCTGACGAAAAAGGATGACGGCAGTTACCCCGTCCCGTCACCGTATGACATAAGCGGCTCTGCTAACTGGCGGAATAAAGGCGATGTCTGTATCGCAGTATGGCGTGATGTTGCCGGAGTCCATCCGCACCGCGTCCAGGTGCATATCCAGAAGGTGCGCGATAAAAACATTGGACAGCCAGGAATAGTTGAACTTGACTGGCATCCGCCGACCGGACGATTTTTCGAGACAAGCAATCCAATGGAAATAAAACAGCCTGAATTTTGAATGGAAAAAAGAAACCGCGTTTTAGGAGGCGGGAAATGAAAAACACGTTTGCAGTATTGATCGTTGGCTTGGGGATGTTGACTGTAGTAATCGGCGTGGCTTGGGGAGTATGGCAAATGGGCAGGGTGATTAACTACAAGTTATCATACCGGAGCATGGTGCAGAACGAAATCCGGCAGATGGTGAAACCCGAGGCGTTGAAATGAAACTCCCCCGCCGCCTCTGCTCCGGTCGCGGCTGCCGGAAGCTGACGCGCGGCAGGTATTGCCGGAGGTGCAGGCCGAGGAGAAGGACGCGGATGAGGGTGGCAACGGTAAGGGTGACAAACAAAATGAAAGGGAAAGTAGCATGAGCACATGGGCAATTTGGACTTATGGGTTGTTGATTTTCTCGGTTGTTTCAAAGCTACTCGCAATGGGAACGCTTAATTATCCAAGAACCGCCACGCTATTGGCTGATTCGGTTGACGTTTTAATACTGATGGCGTGGATTATTTGGGGTACGCTTGCAATATGGGGAAACTAACCAACGAAAGCGAGGCGAAGGATGGCGGAATGTGAAAAACACGGATACTACGAGGGCGACAAATGCCCGACTTGTGAACCGGCGCGATGCCCGAAGTGGAAAGAAGATTACCGACAATGGAGAGGGAAAAGGCCGACGATTGGTTGCGCCAGAGATTTGATTGAATGGGATTCTGAGGATGCAAAATTGGCAGATTGCTGGCTTAATGCAATATCTAGCGTATCCGCCCAACTCGCCGCCGTCACAGCCGAGCGGGACAATCTTAAAAAAGACATTGAAAACTATCGAATCGTAACCGAGTATGGGCGGCAAACATTTGAAAAAGCGGAATCGGGAATAATTGCACTAAAAGCCGACCGCGACCGGCTGCGGGGGTTGGTGGAGTGGGCAGCGAATAATGCCAGTTTTTTACACTATCACACCGAACCCTGTCCCGTCTGTGCAAAATTGGCCGAAATCCGCGCCGCGCTGGAGGGGGCGAAATGAAATCCGGTATTGAAGTATCTCCCGATACTGTTTGGAAATGTCCGCATTGCGACGGTCTGAATAATTTTACCTGCCTGCAATGCTATTCATGCCACCATCCCAGACCGCCGCAATTCAGCGGAAATTTGCCGATTGCCGCGAATATCGGCGTTTTCCCGGTATCCGATAAGGGGGCAGGTGTCAAAACGCCGGGAAGGGGCAGAAAAACAACACGCGAGAGCGAGTTACAGGCGGCTTGTGAGCGGTGGCTGAGATTTCATGGCATTGAGTTTTTGCACCTGTCACCAATGGCGCGGGAAAAAATTGGCTGGCCGGACTTGGTATTCTGCATCAATGGAAAGGCGTTTGCCGTGGAGTTGAAATCGGCAGCGGGAAAATTGACAGACCGGCAGGAGGAGATTTTATCCGCAATGGGTAAAAACGGCTGGACAACCGCAGTCTGCCGGACACTGGAAGAATTTACGGGAGTTGTTGGCAATGGCTTTTGTTGACAAAACCAAGCCCTCCGCAGACTGGACACCGGACCAGCTTTATGTCTACCATGAGCGGTTGGGCATCATCGGCGACAGCCTGCCCGTGTCGCTCAGTACGGGACAGCCGCTATTTACCGGCCAGCATTACCGGATCGCGTGGGATGAGGCGGAGAAATGGGGATTGTAGCTCAGTGGTTAGAGCGGCGCTCTTATAAGGCGCGGGCCGGTGGTTCAAGTCCACCCAATCCCACCAATAAAAAACCCCGCTTGTGGGGCGGGGTGGGGTGAATGGTTGGCTTTATACGTTGTTATCATGCGTGCAACGGCAGTGCTCTTTGTTTTCTCCACACCAGCACCCGCGGCGATATGTTCCGGGTGGCGGCAATTCCTCGTCATAGATGTCTGCTTTCTGTGCCGCATCGAAGCACTCCGGGTGCATCCGTGCCGACACGTTTTCGCCGTAGGTAAACCATGTTTTGCACTGTTCGCCCTTTTCTATGTGTTCCCAGCACCAGTCACACCGGTATCGTTTCCGGGTACGTTTCACATCTCTTACAGGACTCACTTCCATGTCAACCTCCATCATTTTGATAACCAGTCACTGCAGCGGACGGAGTACCGCCGCTGACTGCAGTGATAGCTCACTTTTGGGTATCATGCCAGAGCGCCACCTGTATTTTTCTTCTGTCCGATCTTCGCCAATATGTTTTTAAACCTCCCCGGATGCCCGTTTCGACCATCTTGTCAAGCAAAACCCCGTTTACGCTTTTTGCATATTCTATGATTGTTTGTTGCTTGGTTTTCATTTCCCCGCTCCTTCCTGTTTTTCCCATCGTTTAATGGCTTCCTTTAAATATTTTTCCGCCGCGTCATAGTTGATAAACCTTCTGCCTTCCAGTTCGCAGCCCCCCTGCGGATGGCCAGCAATCTTGCGCCATTGGCAGAGGTGAATGGTTCCATCGGCAAGCTGATTTAATCGCGGTTTGGTTGCACCCTTCCAGAGGTTTTGTATTCTCTCTTGTCTGAGTGTTTTTCCGCCCTTTTTCCCGTTCTCCCTTGCCGCTGCCGCTTTCTTCGCCGTGCTGATGCTGCCGAGGGCGACGGCCGCGGGGTTTTTTGGTTTGGGGATAGTCATGATTCAGGCTCCTTTAGTTTTTGCGATTGCGGCGCGGGCTTGCTGTGCCAATTTGGATCTTGCGCGATCTCCGTTTATCCCCTGCTGTCCTAGTATTCCTGTTTCATGGCAATCTATAACTGATTCCAGCGCCGCTATGAGTTCATCGTGCATGTTCCAGCACAAGGCGAGGCGGGAGGCGTTGGCCTTGCGTTCGCTGTCCGATATAACCGGATTCCCCTTTGCATCCTCGGCGTCGGAACAGTACGCGATTTCCAAATACCTGCCATTGTTGCGGGGTGACGGCAGAGTAAGAGAAAATTCATCTGCCTCCATTTTTCCCTGCGTGTGCTTCGTGTCCATTTTTGCCTCCTGGTTGAAGTAGATTCGTTAAGACCGGGTTGCCCCGGTTTCGGACTGGTTCAGGCCGCAAGACATCGTTTAACGATTTCAGCATGGGGTAGGCTGGCATCATCCGACAGGCCATAGTATTTATTCCCGATACGGCAGCAGATTTGAGTGATCTGGCCGCAGGTAAATTCCGAAACTTTGAAAGATTCGGTTTCACCGGCCCGAACCCAGGCCACCGGCGGAAGCACTTCAAGAAAATACCAGAAACGTTCTTCGGTGATTTCCTGGGGCGGGTGACAGAAAGCGGAGCGTTCCGCTTCTGTGATTTCCGCCATTAGCGCGTCGTTGAAGTCGCGGAGTTCAGCGCCGGGATAACGCGCCTGCACCTGTTCCAATGTTTCCCCGTAGCACGTTGACAAACCGTCATCCGTGGCCGTGTCGATGATTGTGTGTGATCCTTTGACATAGAAACATTTTTTCGGTTTCCAGCTCATGTTCCAATCCTCCATGTTTTTGTTTTACTCGCGGCCTATTTGGGCGTGTTGGGCAAGATGCCCGGCAATGTTAAAAATTATAAGACCAATCGGCCAGTTGGGACCTAACCGGCACCAGTTCAAACCAGGAATCTTCTCCTGGCTGCCAATCTGCAGGATTTCTGGACTCGCAACGGCGCATTTTAAGGGACATGAGGTTTTTATCAATAAGGTAAATTGCGCGATGCCGAAAACTTATTCCTACCATTTCATTAACCAGAACCAACCGATGGTCCCTGTCCTCAAGAAACAGGGTATCTTTTTCGTTTCCAGAAAAGACCGATCCCTCGGGGAATTTTTCAGTTTCCACCGTTGCCCCGGCGGCCCGGAAAGCCGCGTCCGCCTGACCAAATGTCATCGGCGTAACCGTAACCGCTTCCGCCAGATTTTGAATTGTTTTGTTCATTTTCCCTTGCTCCTGTTTTTGGGGTGGTTAGATCAGTTTATCAAGTTCCGCGACCTTGGTTTCAATTTCCGAGTATGTCAATCCCCATCCCGTGATTACCGCATCCTTGCCGTTTGCCGTCATCCATGCAACTGCTGCCGGGCTTGCCATCATACTCCGGTACATGTCCCAGGCTTTAAGGTTTTTGGCTTGCCGTTTTTTCATTTTCTTTGCTCCTTTGCTTTACCCATACTTTAGCCCAGCGTTGGGTATATGCAAGTGCTTTTGATTAATTTATTTTTTCACAGGTTGAAATTTAAGCACAAGCTGAGCACAAAAAGAATTTTTAAACTATTTTCGGGATGAGCACGAGCATAGGGCATTTGACTGCCCGAAAACTGGTAACATCTTGACACACGCAAAAAACCTTGCTATGTTTAGGCCAATGCAACAAGGGAGAAATATCAGTATGTCAACCCATGTAACAGCATCCGGAAGGCTTGCAATGGAGGCTTGCAGGCGTTGGCCCGATGCCAGCGATAAATCACTTGGGCATTACCTGTCGAAGCGCTACCCCGCGTTTTTCAAGTCCGACGAGTCCGGCAGAGATTCAGTGCGCTATTTTCGCGGGCATATCGGTAAAGAGAAAAGAACAAGAAAGAACGGGGGTATTTTTGAACGTGTAGATATGCCGGAATCGCTGTCAAGGGAAAAGCCGGACTGGTATTTTACAGACGGGAAATGGCTGACAATGGGCGATCTGCATGTTCCGTTTCACGACCCGGTTGCGATAGAGCGGACGTTTGCCGATGCGAAAAAACATGGGGTTAACGGGGTTTTAATCTGCGGCGACCTGCACGACTGCGAGGGTGTCGGCTTCTTCTTCAATCCCGAATTGCGCCGCGACTTTGCCGGTGAAGTCGAAATCATGATTGACTTCCTTGATTATCTGCGCGGCAAGTTCCCGAAATTCCCGATTGTGTGGATGCCGGGGAATCACGAGGAACGTCTGGAAACCTACTACGCCCGCAATGCGCCGGACATTGCCGATCTGCCGACGGCGGACATGGCGACGATCCTCGGAACCGGCAAGCGCGGGATAGAAATGCTTGACCGGCGGCAAAAGGCGATATGCCGGGCAAAAGAGGAGGCGGGCAACCTGCATGTACTGCACGGGCATACATTGCTACGCGGTATGTCGATGACGGTATCACCGGCGCGGACTATTATCCTTAAAAGCAAGGCCAACTGCGTTATTTTCCACGTCCACCGCAACAGCTACCAGCCTGAGCAGACTATAAGCTATCGCGGGCTGGCAAGCTGGAGTGTGGGCTGTCTGTGCGGACTGCGACCGGACTACAACTGCGATGCCAACAACTGGTCGCAGGGGCATGGGATTTTGGAGGTTAATGGCACGGATTGGGAGTTCACCCTGCGCCGGCATTTAAGAGACGGTCGGATCGTGGGGGGGATGTGACATGAGCGCAGACTATCCCAACAAACCCGTTGCCAATCTGCCGGAACACACAAGGCTGCATGACCCCGCCATATCGGCAGACCGGATCGAATTTAAAAACATGGGGCAGGGGGGGTGGATACGGGGCGAGCCGCCGAAAGTGCCGGGGGCGGATGGCGATTATTTAATTGTTGTCAGCGAGGGCGCAACAAACAGGATGACAGTTGACCACTGGCACAGTGGCACAAAGCGCCCGCGATTAATGGAAGGGTGGGGCGATCCCGATCACGGCCCGGCATTGTGGCATAAACGCGAGTACATGCCGATCTTGGAAATGAGGCCGAAAATTAAACAGGGAGATTGACATGAAAGTTATCGTAATCCGAAAGCTGATCCTTAAAGACTCCGAAATGGAGAACGCGGGACTCGTTGAGGATGATGTAAAATTGATGCGGGAAATTGCAATGGAATTGGATGTCAATGCGTGATGGTTCTAAAAATTTTTAATCTCAAATAACTGGTAACAGCTTGCAACTTCAAAAAGTGTACACATATTTATTTAAAGAAAGAAACGATTGAAAGCACAGAGGGGAGAAACGGAAACAAGATGAAGGACCACGGAAGATCACTTAACACCGGGGGCATTAAGCCGCACGTCTTCAACCCCCGCAAACTGCATATTCGGACGGGGTACGACAAACACGGCAATGCGATTTGGGCAGAGGTTGGGCAAGTTGACACCGATGTAAGGCTGCTGGAAACTACCGAAAACGCAACACCATCACAGACGATGGAAACACCGCGACCGATCATGGCGGGATTGAAAAGGATTGTCGATGTTGTGCTTAGACGACGTGTTTTATAGTTGTATACCCCCTGTAAAGGTACTTCTAAAGACTTACCGTTAAACAAG
>Ga0172381_10004362_pt1 | contig 14672 bp, 13 predicted proteins | sample Leawel6488metaG_FD_119754 | JGI IMG/M metagenome (GOLD analysis project Ga0172381, IMG submission 119754) | Leachate microbial communities from a municipal landfill in Southern Ontario, Canada - Leachate well 64-88 metaG | ecosystem: Engineered > Solid waste > Landfill > Unclassified | place...
AACGACTATATGCCTCGCGTAGCAAATGGCGTTGACTCATTTAAGGCTGCCTCTGACGAAGCACGGGATGTTCTTAATTCACTCAAAGACAGACTTCCTGAGCTTGCCACAACTCTTAATAGAGTTGGTACTACTCTTAACAATGACGTCCTCCCTCAAGTAAGTGACAGTCTTTCGAAAGTAGGCTCAAGCTTTGATGATGCTAAAGATGGACTTCGTAACGTGAGACAGGTAGCTGAAAAAATTAACTCTGGCCAAGGTCTTCTGGGTAAAATAATTAATGAAGACGAAACTTATTACGATATTAAAGAAGCTGCAAAAAGTTTGCGCAACTCCCTCGACAAGGTAGAACGTCTTGCCATTGTTGTTGATGGACATGTTGAATCCCTGTATGCACAACAGCAAAAAATGGATTTTAGAGATGCCAAGGGTTATGTTGATTTCATCATTTCTCCCTGTGAAGACTATTTCTATTTAGCAGGCTTTGCCTTCTCCCAAAGAGGCTTTATTAAACGGGACGTCTTCCATTACAAATATTTCGATGAAAATGGCACCGAAATCTTACCAAGTCAGCTCGTTGCTAACCACGACATGTGTAACCTTGTTTCACGCGCTTACATCACCAAGGAAGAACGTGATTCGTTTAGACTCGATCTGCAATTTGGTAAATCATTTAAGGATGTTTCATTCCGCGTTGGTCTCTTTGAAGGATCTTTGGGTGTTGGTGTTGATTATCTATTGCCAACAGAACGATTAAGTTGGATTACTTCTCTGGAAGCATTCGACTTTAACGGACGCAACAGACTTTGCGAAGATAAACGTCCTCACTTGAAATGGCTTAATAAAATGTTTGTCACACCAAATATCTATCTTGCCTTTGGGGCCGATGACTTTATTAGCAGAGATAGTAAAAATGCCTTCGCTGGTGCTGGTATGCGCTTCTGTGATGATGACCTGAAATATATTTTATCTAAAGCATTTTAAGCAGGTTAAGCAGGTTCTGCCTTTATAGGTGCATCAGTCTTTAAAAGAGGAATAATCTGCTGAACAATAGCAGCAATTTCACTCAATTTTTGATGTGTATCCGCTGACTGTGGCGTCTCGAGCTGACGGGCAGTTACAAAAGCAAGCTTCTCAATATCTGCTAATATCTCCCTGCGTCCAGGAAGCGAGTCGACTAATTCTTGATCAATGCCAAAGGGGCGACTTGCGTGTAACATATGTAAAACAGATGAAATACGAGAAAGAGTATTCATTCTTCCCCGTTCGGTACTTACATCCTGTACAAATCCCTTAAAAGGCTCCCTCAAATCAAGCGGATCTGTACGATTAAGATGGCGTATTTGTATGTCAGCAAGTAAGGCCTCACCTACACTTTTTGTTGCCGCAGAAGCTTTTTTATGTATTTTGTCCCATCGTGTATTAGGTACTCCAGGTACGCCTGCTGTCGCTGTATCACCTACACCAGTAAATAGTGATCCCGTAGATTGCCACAAAGACCAATTAGTATCATTATGATGTGTGTCACGCGGCTCATTGCGTAAATTACTCTGTACACTTCCAATCGTGGCATATAAAAGAACGAGTAATACAAGTATTGCCCCTGTTATAACAATCGCTTTATGATCCTTACACCACTGCCACACAACCTCTACTCCTGACGATACCTTATTACCAAACCAGGAACAATAACCGCCAACAGTATTAATAAAAGTAGTTGTTTGCTGAGAAATTTGTGACACGGCCTGTGATACTGTCTGTGTGCTAAAAAAAGATGAATTAACAGTCACCTCAGGATTACATTGCGGGTTATATACAAAATTATGAGATCCTTGAATAATGACAGGAGGAAGTTCATTCTTTTTTTCTTGACCAGGTACCATAGATTCTTCTTGAACCTTTTTCGAGTCTGTCATTGCTTGCTGAACATTCTGCATACCCTGCATATACCCCATCAGAGAAACTAGTATGATCCACAAAATCATCCTCAATGACTTATTTAATGAAAACATATTCCCCTCTATTTACGAATCACTGACCTTATCGATTCTTTATATACGCTATGCTGACGTCCGCCATCACAAAAATGCTCCGCATACACATTTTTCTCATACGCAGCTTGAAATGAACCAAAAAGTTGATTCATTCTGACAAGTTGTTCAAGCTGAAAAGGATTACCTCCAGCACACGCCCCCATCAGTTGAGCAATAACTTCTGGCTGTGCAGAAGCAGATAAACCGAGCATACATATAGAGGGAGATAGGTTGATATTCGTTGGACAGGAATATCCCCTAGACACCGCACCCTCGTTAACGGGCTGTGGCGTCATCTGCAGTTCTCCTTCAGATAATGATGAATGCTGTACGGGAGCAAGATAGTCAGTCGTCACACTATAAACATGCTGAGCTCCAGTACATACCTTATCAACTACCTCTGCTGCAAAACCAACACCCTTTATGCACCACAAAGCAACCTTACCTACATTCATCATTGCCTTAGCTGTACCATACAAACCATGTGCTGCAGATTGTGCATAAGAACCAACCTCTTCAAATGTAGATGGGTGCTGTTCTTTAGAAGAAGTTTCTTTTGCTTCTCCGGCAACACCTGGTTCACCTCTCAACCGCGCACGACGTAGCGCAACAAATTTATCAAAAAGAGCCCGTTCTTCTGGTGTTGCCATTTCCCTATTAAAAAAATTTGGTTGTTCTTGGTACTCAACTTTTTCCATAGAAAAAACAATGGACCACAACCCTACTACAATAAAAATCCATTTATATACGCTCATAATCTCCAATCCCCCCTTTAAAAAAGATTCATTAAAAAAACTGTACTCTAGACAAGAAATGAAACGCAATACTTTGTATGTTTAAAAAAAGAGGAGTGACCATGAAAGTCACTCCCTTGTTATCTAGACAGTACGCAAACTTAACAAAAAGTCACACACAACTAACAGCTTTTAGGCCTTACTTCTGAACTTTATCTATCAATGTCTTTGCTGTATCAAAAAGACCTGCTTTGCGTGCTCCATAAATTATAAGAGCAGCACCACCGAGTACAAAGAAAATATTCATAAAATTAAACCATCCTTGGGTATACCCAACCAAGAGAATACCACTGATGATCATAAGATATCCGTAAATTTCTTGACGTGTCATTACTACTCCTTCATGTATTTAAGTATGGTAAAAAACAACTAATATTATGGCCAGTATAAAAAGAGATTTTGATTAAAAGCAAGTTGTTCAATTAGTTAGAACAAAAGTTAAAAATAAAAATTGTTCAGAAATTTTTCAGGAAGTGAATCCCATAATCGGCCATGAACGGGAGAAAAGAAGATGATGATCCTTAAGAGGTTGATTATTAACCAAAAGCATAACCGACTGCAACTTGGGGTAATACTCACGAATAGTCTTTAAGAGTCCTTCAACGATCATCATTTTTTCATAAACGGACTGATTTTCATCAAATAAACTCATATCAAAAGATAGGTATGCCTCCTGTTCATGAATATCAAGAAGAACCTGTTGTAATAACACCGGTTTACGAAGTATATGTTCTTGCATAAGAAGATGAAGCCAGACAGTAATAATAGTGGTAAGAGAAAAAGATTTATCATCAGATACAATAAGGTCCTGTTCATCTTTCAGCCAACGATTTTTAGCGTGATAATGTAAAACAATTTTTCTACGCTCTCTATGATGGGCAAGCGGAACAGCAACCGTCTTCTTATGTGCCCAACTAATAATAATAAGTTCGTTATACCAGGTATAAAATAACCAACCAGATCCTACAAAAAGCAGGAGAAAAAGCACGTAACGACGCATCTCTATTCCTCCTGAGACAGTAAAGGAAGAATATCAAGAAGTGCTCCTGAAATAAGCTGTGCACATAATATGCTATCGTCAGACCCGACAATTCCCATCTCACTATACATAGCCGGTGCATTTATACCTTCTAGATAAGTAAGAGGAAGCCCAACCATTCCCTGATAATTCAGTTGATAATCCTTCACTTCTTTTTTAAGAACTTCTCCCATTCTTTTACCAATCAGCCGAGACTGAGAAAGATGTTCAAGATACACACCATCACACGGAATAAAAAAAGTGTTTAATTTTTTTTGATACCACCAGTCGGTAACTTGATTCTGTAAGAAATGATATAAGGCAAGCGATTGATGGCCATCTGAGCAATGAAAAGCACCAATACGGAGATACAGGCTTGGTTTTTTTATATTAATAACAGAGGTTCTCTCTAATAAGGTAATCATCTCCGGTATATCCTGGGCAGTAATTATTTTTATAATAGATGAAGATGCCTCACCTATTCTTTGTATCTCCCGAGCACAGGAACTCATCAGAGCAGACTCAAAATCATTACCTACGGCACGACCACGTTCTGTTTCATAGTCAATGAAGATGGTAATAGTACTCTTTTTTTCTGACACCCGTTCATGAGAACGTGAAAAGAATGGCCAATGGAAAAAGGCACTACTATCCTGCACCATCAAGGCACACATACAAGCACAAAAAAATTTTATACGCATGATAATTTACTGTTCACCTAAAAATTGGGATAGGAACGTAAGGCGTGCTGTCCCCTTGGTCGTACGCAAAGCGATCGCCAAAGCACGCGGTTGCCCTATAAATATAGCCATTTTTTTAGCTCGCGTCAGCGCTGTATAGATAAGATTACGCTGTAACAGCATAAAATGTTGTACAAAAATCGGAATAATAACGGCATCATATTCAGATCCCTGACTCTTATGAATCGATATGGCATAGGAAAGTACTAACTCATTCAGTTCATCAAACTCATAAACTACTCGTTGGTGTTCATTAAAATTAACCACCATCTGCCGTTGTTCATGATCTATCTGCTCAACAAGGCCAATATCGCCATTAAAAACCTGCTTATCGTAATTATTCCTGATCTGCATAACTTTATCCCCCTGTTTAAAAATAGTTCCAGCATGGGCTATTTCGACACGTTCTTGGGGATTAAGTAGCTTTTGTAGAAAATTATTTAAAGCGATGGTTCCAATAGGGCCACGATTCATCGGTGTCAGCACCATCGTATTATCAGCAGATATTCCCTGACTTGCTATATCTCGCACAAAGATCTGTTTTATATGGTCTTCAACAGACTCATATCGTTCTTCTTTAATAAATTTAAAATCTTTTCGCGCGTCGGGTAAAAATGATACAGGAAACTCCCCGCGATTGATTTTATGAGCATTCATCACAATTAAACTGTTCTGCGCCTGTCTAAAGATATGGGTAAGCCTCACACAGGAGACCTGTTTACTGGTCATAATATCTTGAAGAAAATTACCTGGCCCCACCGAAGGAAGTTGGTCTATATCACCAATAAATACCAACCGGGTACCATAGGGCACTGCTTTTAAAAGAGCATGAGCTAAGAAGATATCAATCATAGACGCTTCATCAATAATCAGTACCTGAACAGGAAGAGCGTTTCTTTCGTTATAGGTAAAGCTCATGGTACCTACATCAAAATTTAACAAACGGTGAAGGGTAAGGGCAAAGCGTCCCGTACCTTCTATAATACGCTTAGCTGCACGCCCTGTTGGAGCCGCAAGTTTATAGGTAACATGTGCTGCTTCTAAAAAAGATAGTAGTTTTTTAATTAAAGTTGTTTTCCCCGTGCCAGGCCCACCCGTTATAACCGTTATTTTATTCGTTAAACAACTCAATATCCCTTCCTGTTGATGAGCATTTAAATAAATTTCACCAGGTGTTTCAACACGCAACACGGAGTACACTTTATCGCTATCAAAATAAACATCGGGAGGTGCTTTAAAAATATCATTAATTTTGCTTGCAACGCCTTTTTCAGAAAAATAGTGACTAGGAACCGTAATATATTTTTTATCATCCCTTTCAAGAGAGTAGACCTTTTCCTTCTCATACAATGCCTGCAAAGCCTGTTTAACAAGATCGGTATGTTCATCAGTAAAACCAAGGAGCTGTTTGGTATATTCTTGAAGTTCTCCAATTTCTACGTACAAATGGCCCCGCTGACAGACACTCGTAATAGTGAACACAATACCCGCTTTAATACGAGGCAGGCAGGTAAGGCTAAAACCAAGCTTTTGTGCAATCATATCAGCTGTCTTAAAACCAATCCCCCACACCTCATCGGCAAGACGATAGGGATTTTCTTGAATAATTCTCAGCGAATCCTGTTTGTACTGCTTATAAATTCTTCCGGCACAACCAATGCCAACACCCTTATCTTGTAAAAACACCAGAAGGTTTGCCACATCTTTATGCTCACGCCAGGCGGCGCACATCATCTCAATACGTTTTTTACCAATACCAGAAATTTCAGACAAGCGCTCAGGAAACTTATCAAGAATTATTAGTGTTTCAACACCAAAATGATCAACAAGTTTCTGCGCATAGACTTCTCCAATGCCCTTAATAAGACCAGAGCCAAGGAATTTTTTAATACCAGTAATTGTTTCGGGAAGTTTACGAATACACGCCTGAGCCTCAAACTGTTTACCAAAACGTTTGTGTAAAACCCATGCACCACGCAGTTCAACTTCCTGGCCACAGGCAAGAGCAGGCAACAAACCACACACCGTTGTCATCTCATGATTCATGCTTCTGAGTACAAAAACGGCATAACCATTTTCATGATTTTGAAAAAGGAAACGTTCAATAGTCCCTATAAGCGTATCCTGCATATCCCCTTACCCGTGTTTTCCCAAACCATATTTTGTAAAAACGTGTTTTTTAAAAATAGAATCCAGCTTTAAGGCTGAGTGTAAAATCTCGCCCTATCCCACTATTAAACATGACAAATTCATTCGTAAAGACAGCATCCCAGTCATAACAACCCTTCTTTCCCTTATATCCAAGAGATGAATAAATCTTTCCTTGATAAGAAGGATAGGAAACAATACCTTTTGAGATAACAAGCGTATCCCCTGTTAATGAGGTGACTGTACCCAGTTTTTCGGCCATTTGATACCAAAAATCAAACCCAACACCACCGAAAATATGTTTATCATGATAATCAAGAGATTGACGAAGATTAAATAACCATCCTGGCTTGACCTGAGCCCGCGCACGTTGAGGGAAAAAGGTATTAGTCAGTTGTTGACTAAAGAAATCAAGGTTTGCTTCAAGATCTGCTACATCCATAAAACTACGATCAAAATCTGCTAAGTTTTTCTGTACTAAAAAGAATCTATTGCGCACATGAGGTACGTAATAACGGGCAACAGCATACCCATCAAGAGAGAAGGAAGAATTAATATCATGATGAAAAGCAATTTCAGGACCTACCCCAAAATGACCTCCATTACCCAGTGGCCTATCAATAAGAACTGTTGAAAGTCTATCTAAGGTAGCCACTATATAATTAGTCACATCTTCTTTTATCTGACTCAAAACAACATTCGTTTTATCTACGTCTTCGACAACGTTACAAGCCATATCAACCAAAAGATTAAGATTTAAATTGGGCGTTGGTGCATCAGGATTAAAATTCGCTCCAAACAGTCCATCTTTAAACGTAGTTGCTGTAGGAACATGAAGCTGAACGCCAGCATAGAACGCAGTACGACGCCCTGCATACACTTTACCAAGAGCAGTTAGTTCAAGATCACCAAAGCCTAAACGATCGCTTATCAAATGCTCTCTAAAGAAGTTTTCAAGATCCTCCACAGGTGACATATCCTCTTGTCCTGCTTCAGTTTCAAAAAAAGCAGCATCAGCGGCATTATTAGTTAAATTTTTAATTTCATCATGGCTTAAATAAAAATTGTGTTCCAAATAATAAAGCGGTGCACGAGCACTTATGTATAAGCGTTTTCCTTCATGAAATAACCCCACCATAAGCCCAACACGTCGCTCTTGTAATTTCATTGGATCAAATAATGATAACATACGTGTAAAATCCATTTCGTGGAAAGAAAAACATTCATTCATATTATCAAATATTTGTTCCAACCCAGCTATAATTCCCTCATCAGCTAGATTTATATAACTATTAAGAATAGAGCTATTTTTGGTAAAAAATTCTCTACTCGTTTGATCATAAAACGCATGTACTGAGACTGAACTGCCACATATACCACGGGAAGAGGCTGTTAAACTTGGCATATCAAGAAGGCTGCGCATAACAATAGGATAAGTATGTAAGTAAATCTCATTTTGTAACAAAGCAGGAAGTGCATTGGGTGGACAGAAAAAATTAACTACTAACTCTTTCACTGCATCGCATGAGTCTGGCGGACACGTAGCATCCCGACAGATAAGTTGATTACCATCTTGATCAAATAATTCTTCTGGTCGAGAAGATGTGTGAGCAAAGACAAGATTTCCAAGACTTAAAAAAACAATTAAACTGCCACTGTAGAATTTATTCATAACTTTCATCCCTTTTATAGAGTAAACTACGTAGAGCCCATGAAATAAATTTCATTAAAAAATTCTTTTATAACGGAAGTTCAGTCTAGCAAGAGTGCCCTTGTCTTGCAAAATGCCTGCCCTTTTTTAAACTTTAGAGTCCCCATGAAAGGCATGGGGTATAGCAAAAAATATTAACAAGGAAACTGTTATGCCTACATCATCAAAATATTTTGTTGTCGAAGGTAATATTGGCGCTGGGAAGTCAACCTTCTTAAAAATTATTAAACAGCATCTTAATACTACCATCGTCTATGAACCCGTTGATAAGTGGCAAAATATTGCCGGTGATAACTTACTTGAACGTTTTTATTCAGACACCAGTCGCTGGGCATATACATTCCAGACCTACGCCTTCATAACACGTATTCTTGAACATGAGTTACATTCCCATAAAAATGCATACCCTTTCCTTGTCTGTGAACGTTCGGTCTATTCAGACCGCTATTGTTTTGCTGCTAACTGTGCTGAAGCAGGACTTATGTCCCCACTAGAATGGGAAATTTATAAAAATTGGTTCTCTTGGCTAACCGAATCACGCATGGAAAAACCAAGTGGTTTTATCTACCTACAAACAGATCCCGAAATGTGTTATGAGCGTCTTTTAAAAAGAAACCGTTCAGAAGAAGCAGGGGTTTCGATTGATTATCTTAAAAAGCTCCACGAACGACATGAAAAGTGGCTTATTCAAAAAGAAGAGTTATATCCCACACTGAAAAATGTTCCTGTGCTTGTTCTTGACTGTAATCATGAATTTGAAAGCAGCAAAGCTCGTCAACAAGAACTTATTAATGACATTGCCACATTCCTTTCAACACAGTACAACATACAACGGGACATCAGTTTGTCACAAACAAGCCCCTTGTAAAGGGATTTTTCTGATATAGACTAGAAAAAAAGAACCTAATTAAAGATTCATTTCCACTCTTTTTTAAGGAAAGGCTACTAAATGCCTATTGAAAATATTGATATGTACACAAAAGCAGCCGCTTTTATTAGTGCTGCTTTTGTTATGGGTATTGGTGCTATCGGACCCACTATCGGCCAAGGGTTGTTAGGCGCAAAAGCCATGGAAGCCATGGGTAAAAATCCTGAAAACGCATCTTCGCTTTCGGGAAAAATGATTATCGGTATGGCTATCATGGAAACATCTTCTGTATTTGCTCTCATCGTAGCAGTTGTACTTCTTTTTCTTAAGACATAAAATTCGCTGCCCAAAAACCGCAGCGGTTTTCTTATGATAACTTTTAATCTGACTCTTCTAGCCCAGATGGCTAACTTTTTTATAGCATATGTTCTTTTGGGAAAATTTCTTTTAAAGCCCGTATATAATGCTATAAAAAAGGAAGATGAAGAGAAAAAAACTCTTCAAGATGCAGTTCTTAATGAAGCAGCAGAACTTGCCACAAAAGAAATGCGGAAAAAAGAAGAATGGCAAGCCGTACAACGCATCTTCCAAGAGCAAAGTCCTTCCACGCAAAGCACCATCAGTCTTGATGTTAATGACGGCATAAAGAAAATTCCTTCACTTACTGAAACAGATAAAGCCAAGCTCAGTAAGATCATAGCCTCACAAGTGGGAAGAAAGGTTATCCATGATTGATACCCTGTTTGAAGTCTTTAATATCCTTATTTTGTTGTATATTGTTATTCGCCTTTCAATTAAAGAGCTCTATCCCTCTATTCGACAAGCCATGATTAAAGATCATGGAATCTTCCTTTCATTGAAATATGATCAAAAAGATTTACGTCGAGCACAGGACAGAGTACAAGAAGAAATTGAGGAGCAGCGAAAAAAGGGAGATCTTCTCCTTGAACGCATAAAATTATGGCAACAGACCGCGCGTGAACAAAACTGGGTTAATACCACGTTAAAAGAACATCGACAAGAGGAACTACGTGAAAAAATAAAAAAACAGTCTGAACAACACATACTTGACCAACTAGAAAGAGAACTTGCGCCGGATGTTATTCATGAACTCGAAATACAAGCACGCAGTTATTACGGGCAAACAGAACATGGAAATATATATATCGGACGCAGTATAAAAAATCTCGTTGGCAAGGAGTAATCAATGGAAACGCACGATCTTACACTTGCTAATAAATATGCGCGTGCCTTTCTGCATCTGTTTCGCGAAAATATTACCTCAACCTCTCTTGAACAAACAGAACAATTAATACGATTTTTGAAAGAACATAAAAAATTATTCTTTTATCTTTCCATGCCCGATGTTTCTGATGAATTACGCACAGAAATACTGTACCAACTTCTTAATTATTTTTCTCTCAAAACTACCTACTCTTCCCTCGCAGACTTACTTGTAGCACAGAAAAGAATTTCTCTTTTGCCGCTGATTTTGACTCGTATTAATGAAGAATATAAAGACAGCACCAATAGCATGGAATTCTCCGTGGAAAGCACGTTAGATCTCAATTCACAAGAGATTGAAGAACTAAAAAAATTTCTGTCCCAGAAAACAGGAAAACACATTACCCTCACTTTTACCAAGAACCCCCTTCTTATTGCTGGCATAAAATTGTATAGTCGCCAGTATTGTTGGGAAAATTCAATAAAAAAACAACTCAAAGCACTGCAACATCGTGTACTGAGGAACTAAATTATGGAAATAAAAAGTACCGATCTCGTATCAATATTTGAAAAAGCGCTCGCCAAACTCCCTGAAAGAGAGCTTGATGAAGTTGGCTTTGTGGTACAAGTAGGGGATTCCTACTGTAAGATTCATGGACTCATCAATGCAGTGTTTGGTGAGCTTATTGAATTTGAAGGTGGAAACCGAGGTATCATTATGAACCTTGATGAAGATTATATCTCTGCTTTTCTTATTTATACTCATATTCCTGTTGCAGAACTTGAAGTCGTGAAACGAACAGGAAGCGTATTTAAAACTCCTGTTGGCATGAAATTATTAGGGCGTGTCATGAGCTCCATTGGCACCCCGCTTGATTCCTTGGGAGATATTGAATACGACGAAATGCGTCCCATCGAAGTCACCGTTCCTGGTATTATTGAACGAACCCCCATTAATGAATCTCTCGAAACAGGAATTCTCGTCATTGACTCACTAATACCAATTGGTAAGGGTCAACGCGAATTAATTATTGGCAACAGAAACACCGGAAAAACCGCTATTGCTCTCGATACCATCCTTCATCAAAAGGGTAAAAATGTATTTTGTATCTATGTCTCTATAGGACAGCGACAAGCAAACCTTGCTCGTACCGTCCGTCTCTTAGAAGAAAATGGTGCATTATCTTATACCGTCATTATCAGCGCTGATGCAAGCGAAGCTGCTCTTGATAGATATCTTGCTCCCTACGTTGCCTGTACCATAGGTGAATATTTCAGAGATAAGAGCCTTGATGTCCTCATTATCTACGACGACCTTAGCAACCATGCTATTGCCTACCGTGAAATGTCCCTTTTAATGAGACGCTCACCGGGGCGCGAAGCTTATCCTGGCGACGTGTTTTACTTACACTCCCGTCTTTTAGAACGTGCAGGAAAATTAACACGCGGTGGTTCTATTACCACACTACCAATTGTTCAAATTCAGAGCGATGACATCACGGCATATATTCCGACAAACTTAATTTCGATTACTGATGGGCAAATATTTTTAGATACAAAATTATTTAACAGCAGCGTTCGCCCTGCTGTCAACGTTGAACTATCCGTATCCCGTGTTGGTGGTGCAGCTCAAACAAAAGCTATTAAATCAATGACCAGAGCACTGCGTCTTGAACTCGCTCAATACCAAGAGCTCCTAGGTTTTTCACAGTTTGGGACCGAACTTGACGTCATATCACAAAAAAGACTTGCTCGTGGTGCGCGTGCTATAGAACTATTAAAACAAAAGCAGTACGTAACCTATTCCTTTGTTGACCAAGCACTCATGCTCTTCCTTCTTAAAGAAAACTTCCTTGATAAGATTGAAGTACAACATATCCAGAACTTCGTCACACAATTTATTAGTTACGTACAATCAGTCCATAAAGAACTCCGCGAAGCCATCTTAAAGAGTCAGGAAATAGGCCCTGAAGAATCGGCCGCTCTTAAAGAAATCGCTCAGGAATTCAGCAGCCTCTTTATGCCAGTTTAACCATTTAGACTCAGTTAAAAACAAAAAAAGAGCTTGGAATTTATCCCAAGCTCTTTTAATTTTACTGGTGGAGGCGATGGGAATCGAACCCATGTCCGCAATTTGATAAGCACAAAGTACTACATACTTAGTTTCTATAATTAGATAGAACAAAACCTAGAAACTGGTTTTCTGCCCTATCTCCTGTTGGTGTTACTCCATCGCTACTCACAAAACAAATCTTACGATAGAGGCTTATTTTGGTTATTTACGAACAAGACAACTCTATAAGCAGAGCCGTCTTGAAAGCTGCTTTAGCTTATTAAGCGAAAGCGAGGTGTGCTTCAGGAATACTGAAGCTTTCGTTTACGTTTGCACGTATTGTTTGATCATTTATTTTACGAGCACTTGACCAAAGCTCGGCATGCACTCTTTGCTTCTCCTATCACGTCGAAGCCAGTACGCCCCCGTATATTTCAAGATCTTGTAGGTACGTTTTAATATTACCAAATATTGACAACTTGTCAAGATAAAAGGCCAATATAAAATAATAGTATATCACCATTGAATCAATGTTTTAACGATTTTAGAGCCAACCAACTACCATCGCCTTTGACCTATTGCTTAGCATGAGCGTTAGTAAGAGCCTCCACAATTGCTTGATGGCCGTTCCGAGAGGCTAACATAAGAGCCGTATTATCCGTATTATCTTGAAGATCTATCTTAGCACCAGCTTTAATAAGAGCCTCAACAATTTCTCGATGGCCACTCCAAGCAGCTAACATAAGAGCTGTATCACCGTTTTTATTTTGAATGTCTATCTTAGCACGAGCTTCAATAAGAGCCTCCACAATTGCCTGACGGCCTTTCCAAGCGGCTAATATAAGAGCTGTATTACCATCGTTGTCTTTAATGTCTATCTTAGCACCAGCTTTAATAAGTGCTTCAATAATTTCTCGATGGCCTTCATCAGCAGCTATCATAAGAACTGTATAACCACCTTTGTCTTGAATATCTATATTCGCACCAGCTTTAATAAGTGCTTCAACAATTTCTCGATTGTCTCGACTAGCAGCTATCATAAGAACTGTATGACCACCTTTGTCTTGAATATCTGTCTTAGCACGGGCTTGAATAAGTGCATCAAAAATTTTTTGATGGCCTTGACTAGCAGCTATCATAAGAGCTGTATAACCATCGTTGTCTTTAATATCTATCTTAGCACGGGCTTGAATAAGTGCATCAACAACTCCTATATAGCCTTCCAAAACAGCTATCATAAGAGCTGTCTTACCATCGTTGTTTTTAATATCTATCTTAGCACCAGCTTTAATAAGTACCGCAACAACGTCTAGACGGCCAGATTCAGCAGCTATCATAAGAGCTGTATAACCATTGTTGTTTTGAATATCTATCTTAGCACCAGCTTTAATAAGTGCTTCAACAATTTCTCGATTGTCTCGACGAGCAGTTATCATAAGAACTGTCTTGCCAAACCGATCTTGAGCATTAATATTAGCCCCGGCACTGAGAGCATTATTAACCGCTTCAAGATTACCTTCTCCAGCTGCCTCTATAAGATTTTGAGAAGCTTGAGCAACTTGAACAACTAAGGCACGCTTAAGAGCATTATAGGAAGTCTGTATAAGCTTTTCACGAGCCTTACGAACAGTTGCATCAGGTAACTTTTTTGCCTCTTTTAATTGTGTTTTATAGTTGTGCTCAAGTTCTTCAGAGGTAACCTGATTAGCAGCACCAAAGTCAAGCTTTACGTATGCCAGATGTTCAGGCTCACCGTTTACAGGAACTTGTTTTTCAACACTTGGCTTGGGTTGAGTAGGCTTATATACCTTACTTTTTAATTTTTCCCAGGCAGTCATATTTTCTTTAAGCTTTCCAATAGAAGATGCTGGGTAAGGAGTCCATTCAGAACGGTTAGGTACAACATCGGGTTCAACATTAGGTACAACATAACGTACAACATAACGATTCTTGGTAAATGGTTGTTTCATAGTTATGATTCCATAAACAAGATCACCACCTTCATTTTTGACCGCTACTGTTTCGCCAGTATTGAATGTATTACCAGCTCGAAATGAAAAGTCTTCTGCTTTTGCTGGCCCTT